>Ga0209489_100362_pt1 | contig 80885 bp, 30 predicted proteins | sample SiratrowhiteBW_FD_187527 | JGI IMG/M metagenome (GOLD analysis project Ga0209489, IMG submission 187527) | Root nodule microbial communities of legume samples collected from California, USA - Siratro white BW (SPAdes) (version 2) | ecosystem: Host-associated > Plants > Roots > Nodule | place...
ATATATATATATATATATATATATATATATATATATATATATATATATATATATATATATATAAGTTTATTAATGTTAGCTAAAAGATTCATATTAGATAAAAATGAGTAAAATGAATAATTTACTAGAAAAAGAAATACTCATATTTATTATTTTTGTCTTAATATTCTAAATTGTAGTAATTTTTATGTGAGTATCTTCATGATTTATTTTTGAGTTGAATCTTCCGCCTCTTTTTTATTAATTTTTAGAAACCTCGATTTACTTTTGTTTTGACTACTTAATATTTTTAAAATTAATACTTATAATTTTAAAAAATTAATTATCCACATTCAGGTATTAAATATGATATATTTATTATTAAATAATAAAAAATATTGTTATTATGTTAAAAAGAATTTAAAAAATCTAGAAATATTTTAAAATCCATTAAAAAAGTTAATATTTTCAAGGACTCAAACCAAAATTTTATAACTTAATAAATACTCAATTTACAAAACAAAATTATTAAAATTTAAAAAATCAGTCACATATTAATTACCAACACTATATTTAAACCTTAATTATTATACTCAAAACATTTTCTTTTAATCTTTCCACATTATTTTTAATTCCTTTATTCATATATATCTCAGTCAATTTTTGTAATTGAAAGTAAAAACATAAAATGTTTTCTCATACCAAACAAAATCCCTTTGTATTATACAAACTTTTAACATAGTATGGACAGTGTAACACTAATTCTACAGTTCCCATGCATAACATATAAACTATAGTGACTCTCTTGCACCCATTGAAGAGGTGTTATAGTAAAGTAAAAGGGCAAAGAAAAATAACATAAAAATTTCATTTTTCAAACTAGTTTGGAAACCAATACAAAGCATATGTATGAAAGAAATAGTCATCCTTTTCTCTGTTAACTTGTTCTCTTTTACTTTTCTAGATCACTGCATCTGAAATGTATTTGGTTGTTTAGCTTGTGCAAGCATTTCAACCACTTCTCTCATGGTTGGTCTCTCCACACTGTGTTCATGAACACACAACTTTGCCACAAAAAACACCTGCTTTGCCTCAGCCAAAGGAATGTGATGTAGCCTCTCATCAAGGATCTTCATCACCATCTCTTTGTTCCCATTGGTTTGCATCTTGGCCCATTGAACAATGTCTAATCCATCTTCCCCAAAGTTCCCCACTGGCCTTCTCCCTGTTATGAGTTCTAGCAGCACCACTCCAAAGCTATAAACATCACTTTTCTCATCCACTTTCAATGTGTATGCATATTCTGCAACATAGATAAAAATCAGTAAAAAAATGCTGGATTTCGAACCTTAAGCTTCAACAGTTAAAGTAGTCCTAGACTGTACAATAAACTTTATATTACACACATATATGATATTGTTAAATGTTCACACATGCAGGTATATGACAATGTTAAATGGTCACTATCCATGTCACTGGTTTTAGTCCTACATAAGAAAACACTATGTTTTAGATTTTACATGAAAGACATTCTTAAATCAGTCATTGTCAATTGCCAAATTACAACAAAGTAAGATTTTGCTTGGTTTTCCTTTGCAATAGGACTTAAAAGTTAAACTTTTTTTAATGTAGAATAGAATGGTACAAGGTAAAAGGTTCAAATTATTAATTTAGCATACTAATAGATGAGGAAAAAGAGGGTAAGTTAAAGGAAGACTAGTCCAACATTATTTTACAGATAAAGGGAAAAGCTTCATTTTAATTTTCCAAAGTAGCGATTTAATTTTTTTAAAGGTAACCAACTTGTGTCTTGTGCTTAAATTCTTCACGTTTCTTTTTCATCTGGGGTTTTGAGAAAGTGAATCACAGATCTCATTCTGAAACTTTGTTGGGGGTAAAATATATGCATTTGGTTAATGTGCTTTCAGTGACTGTAACTGATATGAAGATGGTCAAAAAGGGATGGCTGTGATTTGTTCTGGTTTAAGGGTTTGCAGTTTCAAGGCATGCAAAAAAGCAAGCACACTCCCATTTAGCGTGAAAAAAAAAAGTGAAAAGAAATTCCTGTGTTAGTGGAGCCTTTACTAGTCAGTCTAGGAATCCACGTACATGGTGTTGGACACTGTGGTCCCAGACATAAGACCAAGTACATGCTACAGTGGCCAAGGAGGGGAAAGAATATTGTGCCAAAAAAATAAATGAGAAGTGTATTTAGCACATAAAACTTTTTTGCCATGAATTTTGATTTTTATCCTTGGGAAAAAAGAGCCTCAATAATCATTCTTCTTGCTGCATGCTAGCATTTTCACTCATTTCATTTGGCCAAATTTAGTAAGTTGCTTTAATTTGAGGACTAAACAAGCAATTATAACTTTCAGGAGTTAAAACTACATGTTAATGAGAACCAAAAGTTGATTTAAGACTACAAACTTTCAGCTTAAAAGAAGGGCTAATAAAATTTTCATGTTCAGGTAAAAATTGTTCAGACCATGTGTGCAAGCAGAATAGTATGCAATATTTTTTATTAGGTGGAGGGAGGGGGTTAGGTAATAATGTCTTCAACTTGAAGTTAGTGATGCTAGCAAATTAGACTGAGCCAGAAGATACAGATCCACTTGAGTTATCAATCATGATTCTCCAATTATAAGTAGTTGAATATTTAAAGTAAGTACCTGGAGCAATATAGCCATAGGAACCAGCAATCGAAGACATGCATTCTGATGCCCCATTATCTTGCATGAACTTGGCAAGCCCAAAATCAGCAACATGAGCCTCAAAATCAGAGTTCAGAAGTATGTTGTTTGACTTGACATCTCTATGGATTATCAAAGGGGAACAATCATGGTGCAAATAACAAAGTCCTTTTGCAGCCTCTATGGCTATTTTGAGCCTGGTGTCCCACTTGAGAAACTCACCTCTCTTTCCATGCAAGACTTCTCCCAAGCTTCCATTTGGCATGAAATCATAGACAAGCAAATTGGTCTCTCTGTTTGAGCAAAATGCTAGCAGCCTCACAATGTACCTGTGTCTGATTCTCCCTAATGTTCTTATTTCAGCAGAGAGGCCATTGTCATGGGAAGATCCTTTGTTGATTCCCAACAACTTCTTCACTGCCACTTCCTCTCCATTTGGCATGGTTCCTCTGTACACAACCCCAGATCCACCTCTTCCTACGACATTGCTTTCCTTTATGCACCCTATGATGTCCTCACTCCCATACTCCAGCTTCTGGAATGCTGTTAACTTCCATGAATTGGAGTGCCTCCTAGTCTTTCTACTCTTGATGATGGCCAAGGTTGCAAACACCAATGAGCACCCCAACAATGCCAATGCAAAAAGGAACTTGAACTTCCCAGGGACCCCAGGTTTTGCACTCCTTTTTTCTTGAGACTCCAAAGTAGCTGCTGAAGAAAGGTTGCATGGCTTGGAGTCATAACCACATAGCTGAGGGTTACCCACAAAGGATGTTGAATTAAAGATTGAGAATTGCCCCCCCTCAGGTATTGAACCTGAGAAGTTGTTGTGAGAGAAATCTGCTGTAGTTAAGCCCTTCATGGCCCTCAGTTCCTTGGGAAGGCTTTGGTTCAGGTGGTTCCATGAGACATTAAGATAGTTTAATATGTGAATTTGAGCAATTTGGACAGGAATGGGACCTGATAGTTGGTTTTGGCTGAAATCTAAATAGGTGAGTAAGACACAATTACCTATCTCTGGTGGAATAGTACCTGAAAAATTGTTGATACTTATATCCAACTTGAGCATACTTTTCAAGTTCCCTATAACTGGTGGGATTTCTCCAGAGAATCTGTTTCCACTAAGCAGAAGAATTTGCAAGTTTGGAAAATTTGAAATTGAGGCTGGAAGAAACCCTGAGAAGCGGTTGTTTGATAGGTTCAATTGTGCCAGTTTGGAGGGTGTGCTGCTTGTTGATTGTTGGAAGCCACCACTGAGATAATTGTTCTGAAGCTCCACAAGTAATAGTTCAGGCAAATAGAGAAACTCATGTGGCAATGGCCCGGTTAAATAATTCTGACCCAAACGGACTCTTTGGAGTGTGTGGCATTGGCCAAGATCCTCAGGCAAAGATCCAAAGAGAAAGTTCTTGAGCAGGATCAAAATTTTCAGCCTCTTTCCAAGGCACAGAGATTTTGGTACCAAACCAGTGAGCTTATTTGTTGACAAGTCAAGCTCAACCAACCTGCCATTCTGGCCAAGATTTGAAGGAATCACTCCAGTGAAGTTGTTCTGCCAAAGCTTCAGAGTCTCCAAGTTTGGTAGCTCAGAAATGAAGTGAGGAATTTCTCCATGCAGCTTGTTTATAAACAAGTTCAAGAGGGTAAGCTCTTGAAGGGCTGAGAACTCATCAGGGATGCCTCCTGTGAGCATGTTGAATGATAGATCAAGAGCTTTCAATCTAGTCAAGTTTCCCAGCTGGGGAGGGATTGAACCACTTAGCTGATTGGTTTGCAAAAATAGAGTGTCTAACTTCTTGAGGCTTCCCAACTCAACAGGAATTGGACCAGTCAAGCCACAGTTTGCAATGTCTAGATGAACCAAATTGGTCAGCTTACCAAACTCAGGAGGGATTCCACCATCAAACTGATTATAGTACCCCAAGAAAAGATGAGTCAGGTTGGTGAGATTCCCAAGCTCACCTGGTATGAATCCCCTCAAATCATTCCCTGCAAGGGACAGAAAGTTGAGCTGCCACATGTTTCCATAGCTTAGAGGGATTTCCCCAGAGAAGTAGTTCCCTCCAAAGTTCAAGTGCTTGATCTTTGGGAGATCAGTGACCCCCAAAGGAAGTGAGCCGTTGAAAGCATTGTCATAAACATCCAGCACCTCAAGCTCCTTGAGCTGGGAGAATTTCCAACTCAAATTCCCACTGAACATGTTCACAGAGATGTTGAGGAACCTCAGCCTTGGAAGCTTGTGGATGTCACTTGGAAACTCCCCAGAGAAGCCATTTCCCTGGAGTGACACACTCACAAGGGTCAAGAGTCCTGTGATGGCAGGTGAAACTGACCCTGAAGCATTCAAACCAGATATGTCAAGTGACACCACAGACCTGTTCTCATGGTCACACTGAATGCCATACCAACTGCAAAGGGACAAGTAGTTTGACATGTCCCAGCTTCTGAGAGAAGAGTTAGCACCTCCAAAATCTTGCTTCATAGCAACAAGTATAGAAGCTTGCCTTCTCAAGGAAAGTGGAAGTGAAGAAACATAAGCAGGACTAGTGAGACACACAAGGAACAAGAGCATGCAAAATGGCACAAAACTGAAAGAAGAAAGAGTAGCCATTTGTGAGAGAAGTGGCTCACAGGAGTAGGATATGAAAGAAACCAAAAACACTATGAGAGGGAAACAGCAACTACAACATTTCATAGACCTTAAAAGGTTATACACTAACAGAATGATAAGATGAATTGTCTAATGAAGAGCATAGAAAGAAAGCTAGCACAACAACACTAACAGCATCCAATGTTCTCTCTTTTTTTTCTTTCCCTTCTCTCTTAACACTTTTTCTTCTTCACATTCACGCACACACTTACACACACTGCTTTGGTGTCATCTTTAGCTTTTAAAAAGCAAAAGCAAAAGCAAGTGTTGTTGGAGTAGAAAAAAAAATTGTATAAGGATAACCATTAACCACAGACAGATTCATCACCCAATTAATTTTTAGTGTTCCACTTTGTGTCGGTTTTTGAGACCAGTTTCACCATTGCCCTTTGCTTTTTTTCATTTCATTTCACATAATTTTCCTCTCTTTGATTTGTGAACTTAATGAGAGAGGGTCCAACATGGCAGCTGATCGAGATTTGGAATCTTCTTTCATGCAGCTCTATGACATGATTAAACCATCCATGGACATCTTTAAGTGCCCATCATGATCTAGAATACAACTTTTACAACAAATTTAAGGGTTTTTTGTTTCTGCCTCAAGCTGTGTGTCTGGAACCACACTACAACTTTTTTGTGGAAAAGCAAAAGAAGATCATTGAGAAGAAATTGAAAGGGCTTCAATCATCACAAACCACTGTTGTTTGTGTTCCAAAATCAAATAAGTTAGTTAATGCAAAAGTTGGACACATTATGATATATTTGTTTTCACTTCTTTATTAAAAACGGCACTTATTTTAATAAAAAAGTGCTTATTGTAATTTTTTATATATTTATTTAAACTTTTTAAAAAATACCCAGAAACTAAAAACTATTTATTTTGATAAGTCACTTTACACTGTTTATCTGAATAATGCACAAACAAAATAAACATAAAACAGTTATAAAAATCACTTTTTTAAAAGCACTTATTTTCTGTCGAAACAAACTACCCCTTAAATATCGTAGAACTAGAGATTGATACACTTTATTGTTTAGTTTTTTATTGTGCAAGTCATAATTACCCTCTATAATTTAAAGTGCATGAGGTATCAAATGTTTTGATCTTGCACATGATTAGCATCATAATTAATAATTAGATGTTAATGATAAAAAAGTAAAGATCGATTATTGTGGTGTATATAATCGATAGATTTTGTGGGATTTTGCTTCTGAAATGGGGAGATGTGTAAAATAAAATAAAAAAGTAACGTGTATTTTATTATTAAGTAAAGGCAAATTAGATTTACGAGCTACTTTAATTAAATCAACACTACAGATAATTTTACTTTCTCATTTTTGCATAATTTATTATGAGTTAATTAAAATTTTAGTTTTTGAAACGTACGATAACTCTGGTTTTAGTTTTACAAATTAAAAAAAAAAAAAAAATATATATATATATATATATATATATATATATATATATATTTCCTCAAATTAAAACAATATACATTTTAGTCTCTAAACATTAAAATTAAAAAAAAAATATTTTCTTGAATTAAGTGTTTAGTTATCAAAATCACTTTTTTTTTTCAAAACCAGATCCAATACAATTAAATATTTTATTGTCATAGACGAATCAAGTCTCGTTTACCAATAAAGTGTAAAGAAAAAAATCATTAACATGAGTAATCTAAAATCACGTTAGAATATGAACTGACGTAATTTTATACAAAACACTAAGGTAATCACTTTTTTAAAAGTATCTTTAAATTTATATCTATTTTCTAATATTTAAATTTCAAAATTGATGTTCTTTAACGTGATATTATGAATTTTTATTTTGATTCGTATACACTTTTGATCTTTTCCAAACATTTTCCTGAACACTTTTCTCTCTTTCGTTTCTTATCTTCTTCTTTTTCTTTAGTTTAAGGGTTACTAAACTACCTACAATTAAAAAATGGCTAGAATGAATGTCCAAGAAAAATGATTATGAATTGTAATATTTGGTTCAAATGCATGTGGAGTTTTACAGCATATATATATCCAAAGCAAGAAAGTAAGAAGTATTTTAACAATTTATAAAATATTTACTTAAATATCGTGTATGTAAGTTTTTTCTTTGTTTTTGCACCCTTTAAAATTGAAAATCATGCACTTATCAAGTGCATATGTGTTGAAAGAAATGTCAAGTAGGAATCCCAAGTCTTATTTGTGATATGGTGTCATCATGTTACGCTTTTAAAAGCATATTAAGATATATATATATATATATATATATATATATATATATATATATATATATATATATATATATATATGTGTGTGTTATTTAGTTGTCCTAAAGTGGATGCTTTAAAAGATTAAAATTAGTGATTTAAAAGTTTTAAAAATGAAAAATAAAGAAAAATGTTTTATAAAAAAATAATTAAAATGTACTTTTGTTCCGAAAAAATAAGAAACAATTATTCACACTTCTAGAGGATTAAAAACTAAAAACATATTTAAAATCAAACATATTTAACACATAAGAATTATATAATAAAATAAAAAATTAATAAATATGAAGGTTTTTAAATTTTATATTTTATCCATTAACATTATATGTACAAGATTTCAAAATTCACCACATTTAAAACTAATGAAACATAATTTTTACTCACTAAACATTATTTTAACATTTCAAAAATCGATGATTAAGTGAACTTTTTTTTTTATTTCATATTAGATATAAATTTAAACATTAAATTATATACAAGTCTCTCAACGCATAAGAAATTTCAACACTCAAAACACCGTGATTATATGTAATATTACTTAACTTAGTTTAGTTAATGACTTTAATAACATGTAGACATGTTATCAAGTTGTCTTTTGTACTTGCTTAGGTAAGAAGATACTAAGAATTCAATTTGAAAAAATAAATATAAATTATAGATTCTTTTTATTTGTATTAGTAGTATTAAACACAATCAAGTTGAAATAAATACATAATCTAGAACAAATTTGAAGGGTAACATAATAAATCTTAATATAGATAACTAGGATCAAATAATCACTAATTAAGGATCCTCATATCTCTTGGCTAGAACATTACTGTCTATAGGAATGGGAAAAGGTTCAAATGACAAATTAGCTCTTAGACAATGAGAATGGAAAAGTGGTTCCAAAGATAGAATCTTGTTCCCCTTAAACATCCATTGGGAGATTTATTCTGGTACACTCAATAGTTTCAACATCACTTAGGAGTCAAGACACAGATCAGTTTAAACAAACTTTCCTCCCTTGACCCTCTAAGGTGCCTCTTAAAGGACAAAACTATGATGAAGTTCCAAGCTCCAAAATAAACAATACCTCAGATTATGACTCTAATGATGTTATCTTAACAGACTAAAGTTTGGAACAATGCTCATCTTTAGGTTAGTTTCTTTTTATCCCTTTTTGTAGGGTTAGTTGTATGTGGAGGGTTGCACAAATAAGAATTTTTGTTGCATGCGTGATTTGATGGACAAAGATAAATATTTTCTAATTTAGGGTTGTAGTGATATGTTAAGTTTAATGTTTACGATTTTCTTTTTTAGTATGTTTGAGTTTTCTATGTGAAATCAAGACTTATTTGAGTAGCTAGATTTTTAAGTAAAGGAAGTTATTTAAATTTTGATAATACCACCTTAGCATAGAAGATTTGGATTACAAGGATGTGAGAACAATATGTATTTTTATGCGAATATAGTATATTGACATGAATTATCGTATTTTGAAAATGTAAAAATATATGCATATGAAAGTTATGATCTTTTAATTGTGGTTTGGTAAACCAAAATTTTTTAAGAATGTTGAATAGTTGTGATTATATAGTTGGTTGATGAAAGATTTGTTTAAGTTTCTACAAAAGTATTTTTGATTGAGTTTGAAACTTGAGAAACTATTTTTTTATTATAATCTAATTAAATTGAAATAGGTTTTGATTTGAATAGTTGATGAGATTAATGTATATTAATTTTTTTATCAAATTAGGTTAAGATGAATAGAGCATGAAATATAAGAAATGAAAAGATGAAATTGATCCTTGTAATATGGTTTAGCATGATGAAAGTATAAGTTTTGAATTGAAACTATTTGGTATGTGAGTAGGTTTATGATGTATAATTCTTTTGCATTAATAGCAAGATATACTTTGGTCAAGCAAAATTGTGATAGTAAGTTGGACTTGCTCTCACCCTACTCCTCATTCAAGTGAGACACACCTTGCTCAAGCAACATTGAGACAGTAAGTTGGGATTATTCTCGATCTAGTTTTTGCTCAAGAGAGGGTCACATTGCTTAAGTGAGTTGTAACCATCTAAAAGTTGAATTACTTATTTTACTCATTTTTTTTCAATGAATTTAATGACTATATGTTTTCTTATAGATGTCATACTAATATTGAATTATATGGTAGGTTGATTTATTGATATTATTGGATGAATTTGGATGAAGTTTTGATATGTATAAAAATACAGTAGAGTTGTGAAGTGAGTTTTGGTGTGGTTTGAAGATTGGTAGATAATGTGATGTAGGCATGGTGTTTACTAAGAGATAGTATTATATATTATGTATTGGTGAAATGAATTGAATTTGGGATTCTGTAAATAGATTATCTTGATTCTATTGTTTACAAGACTCATATAAAGATGTCAAGTGGTGAGAGTTGAGAGAGGTTTCTCTAACTTAATCTGCAATGTAAAATAGAATTGTGTCTTACGAATTTACCCTGTCACATGAGTGGATAGTGTTTCTTGTCTTTGACATTGCCAAGTGTCGAAGAAAATGTTGGAGTGATAGGTGCAAAATCTCTAAAGCCAAAATTCAATGCATTTATCTGTCCTTAGAATTCATCAAGTAGTTATGTGATGGACCTGATGTGAGTGTGATGCTTGTGGGATGTGGTAAGTGTCCTTGTAAGTTTTGGTATGAGATGAATAAACATTAATATGTGTGGACAAATGTGTGTTTGATATAGATGTTATAAATGAATAGAAATTATATGAGCTAATAACAATTTGGTTATTATAGTAATGTAATGAACGCACTCCAGAGCTCAGATACTAGTCTACTACTTCCTTCACTTGCAGCAGCCCAAGTACGTAGTGAATAAGGAATTCCAAATTCAATTTCTTCTTGCCTCTCTTTACATGGAGATGATCTCAGATTTTCCTAGTCCCAGATGATAATGCCCTTGGTTCAGAGGTAGAAAGACCAGAGCGCAATGAAGAATAAACATTGCTTGGATTTCCAAAAGCATCAGAACCAGGAGAAAACAAGGACCATCAGACATATTCAGATAGCCTTCATGTAAGTTGTGGAGGATTATGACGAGAAACCCAATTTGAAACATATGAGGGATTGGCAGCTGGATAGGGTCTAGTCTGTGATGAAGAAGCAACATTTCCTTGAATAGTTAAATTTTCACTACTTGAACTTGACACTCTAACTGTTGGATTTTGAACCAATTTCCTTAAATCAGTCGCAGGTACAAAGACAGGATGTTCTAAAGTATTTCTAGACATTCGTTTTGAGCTTTGATCTTCTTGGTCTCGGTCGGCACATATAACAAGGTTTGATGAATCAATTTTTGGATGGAATGGTGGTTCTAGCTTAAGAAATATTGATTCATCAAACCCAATTATATATGCCGACAGAGACTAAGAAGATGGAAGCTTAAAATGAATGCCTAAAAATACTTTAGAACGTCTTGTGTTTGTACCTGCGACTGATTTAGGAAATTTGGTTCAAAATCCAACAGTTAGAGCGTCAAGTTCAAGTAGTGAAAAATTAAGTATTCAAAGAAAATGTTGCTTCTTCATCATGGATTAGACCCTATCCAACTACCAATCCCTCATTTGTCTGAAATTGGGTTTCTCGTCATAATCCTCCACAACATACATGAAGGTTATCTGAATATGTCTGGCAGTCCTTGTTTTCTCCTAGTTCTGATGCTATCGGAAATCCAAGCAATGTTTATTCTTCCTTGTGTAACATCCCATATTTTTCATGTATTAGAAACTTTATTGCATAAAATTATATAATAAATTTGAATACAAAAAATCCATACATTCATCATGTATTTCAAAATATACTTCTCCACATAAGATTTAATAAAAATATCTTTGTAAAATTATAAATAAAATAAAATAAAATGAAACTTCTCCATCAATTCACTAAAGACTCACATCACCTGTCAAATCATCTGCTCACATGTAATATACATGATCATCGCAGATTTAAAAAAAACAAACACCACACAAAAATAAGGATAAGCTAGAGAGTTTTTAAAAAATATATATTTTCATAAATTAAATTTCTATTTCAATCAAACAACAACAATTCAAACTTTCACAATTCATCTAACATCATACATATGCTAACTCACATACAAAGTCACTAGACTCTTTACTTTCGGAAGACTCGTGCATTGACTTAGACTCAGAGGTGTGCACCTGTCATATACCATCCATCTGTTCTAATCGGACTCATATTTCAAATCTCGAATACAGTCTGTTCCGATCGAACTCATATTTCAAACCTTGGATCTCATATGCACAGGGTTAATCCATATGTCCTATTCCGATCAGGCTCATATTTCAAACCTCGGACATGGTCATATGAACCTCCTTCGACTCTTCATTAACTGGTAAACTTCATCTATATAAATCCAATGTACCAGTAGAGTCAGGATACCTTCTTAGATAGATCGAATCCCAAACAAGGCACATCTTAATAATCTCAACACGGGTATCTCCTTTCCTGAAGATACTATGTCTCGATCACACACCACATCATTCACAAATATTGATACTACATCATACCATACATAAACATTCATTCCATTCAATTCAAATTCATTCAATTCATATTTAATAAATAAATAATTACAATATATATCAAAAATAGTCAAACCAGCTTCCCTTACCTCCATAGAGTATAGATACTCAAAAACCCTAAAATCAAGATAACCTAACTCTGTTCAAGAATCTGATCAGACACTCTTGATCTACTCAACGCTAGGAATCTAGGGGTGTCCTCTGATTGTCAATCTGATAACATATGAGATCACAAATCTAGAGAGAAGGTAGAAAACTTTAAAAACAAATTGTTTTAGAGAGACGGTGGTCTTCATAAGAATGAAACTGTATATCTTTTTAAAGAAAAATAAAGAGAGTGAGAGAGAGAAAGAGTTGGTAATTTTTATAAGAATAAAACAAAATATCTTCTTAGAGATAATTAATGGTTATTATAAAAATAAAAACTAGATAACAACTTTCCTATTAAAAAAATATTCAAGTGTTATCCTATTTATCTCTAAAGTTAAATTCTATGTTAGTTTTTATTCTTGAGATATTTTCTAGGGTGTTACATTCTCCCCAACAACAAAAATTTTTGTCCTAGAAACTTGACATATTAAGAAAAGAAGAAAGATAGGTTTCTTTATTGGTTTCCTCCATCTCCCAAGTTGAACCACTAAACTTGTTATATAACACAATAAATCCTATAATATAGCAAACAACAACTAAAACAAATTAAATAAATATCCTAAAAGTTGTATCTATCAATTACATCAAATACCTAATATAAAGAAAAATATACATTACACTACAACTTATATCTAACAAAGATATAATTAATCAATCAAAACATAACTTTTAAAGATACTTTAAACACGAAACATTAAGATAAAAAATATCTTAATTTAGTCATGAGTGTGCACCCTCACCACTTCATCAAGATTCTTTTCTTTCTTAATAACTTTTCTCATTCATCACAATCAAATTAACTCAAATACAAATCAAAATTTCAAAGATCATGCTCAAACATCCAACTAGAAAAATTTTGCCTATTTCTTAAAACTAAATTTTAAAAATCTACACGCAAAAGAAACACAATAAACCCACTACCCTCAGGTCATCCTAAGGACGAACTGCTCTGATACCAAATATAACATCTCATATTTTTCATGTGTTATGAACTTTATTGCATAAAATTATATAATAAATTTGAATATAAAAATCCATACATTCATCATGTATTTCAAAGTATACTTCTCCACATAAGATTTAATAAAAATATCTTTGTAAAATTATAAATAAAATAAAATAAAATAAAGTTTCTCCATTAATTCACTAGAGACTCACACCACCTGTTCACGTGTAATATACATAATCGTCGCAGATTTGAAAAAAAAACAAACACCACACAAAAATAAAGGTAAGCTAGAGAGTTTTAAAAAAAATATATTTTCATAAATTAATTTTCTATCTCAATCAAACAACAACAATTCAAACTTTCATAATTCATCTAACATCATACATATACTGACTCACATACAAAGACACTAGACTCTCTACTTCTGAAAGACTCGGGCATTGAGTTAGACTCAGAGGTGTGCACCTGTCACATATCATCCATCTGTTCTAATCGGGTTCATATTTCAAACCTCGGATACAGTCGGTTCCGGTCGGGCTCATATTTCAAACCTCGGATCCCATATGCACAAGGTTAATCCATATGTCCTATTCTGATCGGGCTCATATTTTAAACCTCGGACATGGTCATATGAACCTCCTTCGTCTATTCACTAACTCGTAAACTTCATCTATATGAATTCAATGTACCAGTAGAGTCAGGATACCTCTTTAGATAGATCGAATCCCCAAACAATGCACATCCTAATAATCTCGACACGGGTATCTCCTTTTCTGAAGATACTATGTCTCGATCACACACCACATCATTCACAAACATTGATACTACATCATACCATACGTCAACATTCATTCCATTCAATTCAAATTCATCCAATTCATATTTAATAAACAAATAATTACAATATATATCAAAAATAGTCAAACCAGCTTCCCTTACCTCTATAGAGTAGAGATAATCAAAAACCATAAAATCAAGGCAACCTAACTCTGTTCAAGAATATGATCGGACACTCTTGATCTACTAAACGCTAGGAATCTAGGGGTATCCTCTGATTGTCAATCTGAAAACATATGAGATCACAAATCTAGAGAGAAGGTAGAAAATTTTAAAGAGAAATTGTTTTAGAGAGATGGTTGTTTTCATAAGAATGAAATTGTATATCTTTTTAAAGAAATAGAAAGAGAGTTAGTAGTTTTTATAAGAATAAAACAGAATATCTTCTTAAAGATAATTAATGGTTATTATAAAAATAAAAACTAAATAACAAATTTTCTGTTAAAAAAATATTCAAGTGTTATCCTATTTATCTCTAAAGTTAAATTCTAGGTTAGTTTTTATTTTGGAGATATTTTTTAGGGTATTACACCTTGCGGTCTGGTCTTTTTACCTCTGAACCAAGGGCATTATCATCTAGGACTAGGGCAAATATGAGATCATCTCCATGGACGGAGAGGCAAGGAGAAAGTGAATTTGGAAATCCTTATTCACTACGTACTCTGGCTATTGCAAGTGAAGGAAGTGGTAGACTAGTATCTGATCTCTGAAGTGCATACATTACATTTTGGTTTGGACTCATTTCCATACTCATCTTATTTTCCTCTTTTTTTTTCAATTTAAATGCAAAATATATATTTCTTTAAAAAAGTAATAAATAAAACTAATATTTTACTTAAAATAAATTTAATTAAATTTTAAATGACCGTACGCGTCATGCGGGTTTTAATTCAAAAAATGTTTTGTTTAGATAATCAAATGATCGTATATGTTAAGCGATATCTAACACGAAATTTTTTAAAATAATAAAAAAAAATTCAAAATTTCAAAATGATAAAAACCTTTTCAATTTCACAAAACAATCAAATTTTCTTTTAAAACTACGTACGTCTTGATTTTCTTATCACGCATAGAAATACATAGGAGCAAGGTTAATCCTTGTCGGGTCCTTTAGTTTAAAAATTATTATTTTGTTCTTATTTGCTTTTTTTTTTGTTATTTTGGAAAAAATAAGTGTTTTCAAAACTACACTCGTTTTTACTCATTCGTTTAAAGGTACCGTCTTAGGACGGGCGGTGTAGAGGTGCTAATATCTTCTCCATGCGTAACTGACTTCTGAACCTAGATCTGGTATTCGCTAACTTGTTTTATCCAATTTCGGTTTTTCCATAATTTTTCATATGATGACGACTCCTTTTCTCTGATAATCAAATTTTTTTTTTTAATTTCTCCTTTCAGATTGACGTCTCGTCATCGCGATCCAGACAAAAAGATTGAAAATTCAAATTCAATACTTAATAAAGATAAAATCATATCACAATATAAATAATAGAAACAAAATTATATGATAATATAATAATGCAAAAAAATGTAAATAAGAAAACATAAATTACAAATGCATTTTGTTGAACAACAATAAGAATGTACTTTTTTTTCATTAGTTATTAATTATAATCTTAGTAGTCTTACTTTTTGAAATTGATTTGTCATCATTATTTCCATAAACGCGTATCTACTAAAAAATAATTTTTTTCATGAATTTTATTTCAAATATGTAAAGAATTTTCAAAGAATAACTTCTTTAATATTTTATAATTGAAATGAGGGTCTTATCTTTTTTCCATTCCTATACATTTTACCTCTTTCTTCTTGTATTTGATGGACTTAATATTTCATTTAAATTTTATTTTCTTAAAATTATATAAGAATCATATATAACTTATTTTATCAAGTTTGTTAGATCTTGTATCACCTGTTAGTATCATTTCAATATTTTTGTTAATTTTTATCCATAATTCACAATAATACTATTAATATAATTTAAGTCTTATGAAAATTTAGAGATTCCTAATCCAAATCAACATTATAAACATGTTCATTTACTTCATGTTGATGATACAACCAATGCAGCAATTATAATGTATTATTAACAACATGCATAGATAATGCAAGAGAGTAAATTGAACTAAGAGTTGCGAAACCGTATCCCCAATAGCTTTTTTAACCACCAATAAAGCATCAATCATGGTATGCTTAATAAGTAGTCATATATGTGCATGAGAACACATACTATTTAGTTTGTAAACCCTTTTCTAAAGAAATTAAAAAAATATATTTTTATAAGCTAAAATTAGCATTATAAATTTAAATTTTTTAAAAAATTATACAGAGACTTATACAAATTAATTTATACATAAATTCATTTAATATAAAAACTTTAATTTTTTTCTTTTTTATTTTCTCCTACAGGTCCTTGTGAGAAAGTTTGTCTAATCAAGACCTTATACAACTAGAAAAAATATGTGAAATTACAATCAATTTGACACATTTGTTTTAAAGTTAACGAAGAAAAAATAGATTTAAATATGTTTTCTTATTTTTTTAATTTTAAGATGAATTTATTTTTTGTTTTACAAATTTAAAATTGATTCTTTCAGTCTTTATAATTAGAAAAAATAAAACTTATTGTACTTTCATTCTAAATATATATCATTAAGGATTTCATTTACTTGACTAAAACTTGCAAATCGTATATAAACTAGTCTGTTTCAATTTTCAATTCTTCTGATTATTTTTAAAGTATTTATGCTGTGTCAGCATTTTTGGAAAATTGCCTTTCGATGGAATTTTTTTTTTCAAATTTTAAAGATTAATAAGATCATTTTTTAAAATTAAAGAGTAATTCGATATGTTATAAAAACATATGTAATGTTATTATTTAATCGTGAAATATGCTAATTTTATTGCCTTCTAATATAATTATCTTAAAAGTCATACTAATAATAATAATTTATAATTACATGGCCAGGTAAAACTAGTCATTCTTTTGGCGTTCAGTCTCACGCTTCTAAATTTGCTAAAACAAAAGAGAAATTTCTATTAATGATTCCAGGCATACTGATTTTGAGTACTATGTAATGTTTGGTAAGGGAATGAAGAAATAGAAGAAAAAAAATACTTAAAATATAAATTATTTGGTTGAAAAAAATATGAAAAATATATAAATTATTTAGTGAAAGAGAAATAATATATAGAAATTCAATTTTAAGACATTTTAGTTTAAAAATAATAAATAAAAATTATTTTATTATTTTATAAATAATAATATTATTTATTATTAATATAATATTTTTAAATTAAATAGGGAAGAAGACGAATATAAGGTTGATGGTAAGTAATTAGGACATAAATATGTTTTATTTTATGTATAATTATGTATTATGTCTATTGTATATCACGACATTTTTCGTGTCTTTATATATTTTAAGACAAAAAATAATATTAATTTTTTTTATCAGCAATAAAGAATAAAAAAAATATTTAGTGATTGCAAGAGCATCACTTATAATATTTAGATTTTTTATTTTTAGATATAAGTAAAAGTTAAATAAAAATATTAAATTTATATCATTTTATTATCTCTTCTTGATTTCTTAAGGTTGATTGATTTCAAATTAATTTTGGTGTAAACTTTTGGAATAGAAGAACTAAGTAATCTTCTTTGTCCCTCCTTATTTTAAAATGCATGCATGTCCTCTTAGTAGAAAAATAAATTTTGATGGTCTTGAGCTTCAATTTATTGATTTAATGGTTTGAATATCTAGGTTTTGGATATTTGAGTTGATTCACTAGCTCAAATTTTAATCTTTTCACTCATTGTTTAAGATTCAAAGTTTCTAAAATTCAAGCAATTTGAGGTAGGAGAGTTAGATTCTTAATTAGATTGAAATCCTATAATTCGATAAAAATGTGTAAAAGATATTTCTGTTTATGCAAATTCCATGTTGATGGATTTTGTGGGATTGAATTTGAAATATTGAAATATTGTATCTTACTATTATTAAGTAGAATTTAGATGTTTGATTTGGGATGGCATAAAAGTTGTACGATGAGTTGGTTTTGGAATTTCAGAAAAGAGCTTAATTAAGTATAATTGGAAAGTTCTGTTTAAGAAATGGGTTCTTGGGATGAGAATTGTTGTAAAATAAAAAGTTATAATTGAGTTGAATGAATTGTTTTTATTATTTAGTCTTCCTAAAATGTTTCTGGTGCTTGTTTTTCCATAAAATTTAGTTGCAAACTTTTGTATAATTTTTATCGATGAATTTAAATCTCTCCAACAAAATGTAGACAATTCTTACAGTGAGAAATAAAAAAAAGTTTGCAGAAAAAGCTGCTCAAGAGATAAAACTTTCAATAAGCATATTAGGTATATAGAAAAATTTAATATTTATTGACCAAATTTCACCCAGACGATTTTAATTCAATAAGCAAATTTTTCAAAAATACTAATGCTATTATTCACTTGTATAGGTTAAATAATTTTGTTATATATAGTTCTAATCTGTTTTAATAATTATATTGATGCGTATTATGTTAATGTTTATTGTATGATTAGTATAAAGTGGTGACTTGTAATAATATTTATGTCGTGAAAATTTATATTGTTTGGATTTATGTGAATAATATTTATCTACATAGTTGGTAATAGTTGGTAATTGGTCTTATTATTACTGAGAGTAGAGAGATTAATAAAAATGAATAAAATTATCTTTTATTTATTTTTATTCTGATTAAAAATAGAAAACTAAATATATATACATGTATTTCTTTTTAGATATTGCTAAATTAAAAAAAAAATTATGTCATAAAATCAAATAAATAGAATTGATAATAATTTAATTCTGTCGTGAAAATAAAATCACTCTTCTATTGGTATCTTTTGAAACACATGATAAATATAATAAAAAAAATTGTATCTACATGTATATACTAAATTTGTCTTAATATTCATAAAAATATTTGAAATGATCAAACACGAATATAAATAACATTTAACTTTTTGAATTAAATATGGAATAAAAATGAATATATATATATATATATATATATATATATATATATATATATATATATATTATTCCTTTAAAATTACTATGACACTTGTGATTATAACTTTTTTGATTGTTATTTGGAATTAAAAAAAAGTAAACTTCATATTCATTTATCATTGAATACCTTATAATTAATATCATGTTTTTTTTTTTTATTTTCTTTGTAAAAAATTATCTTAGACGAATACAAATATACTTGTTACTTAACTAAGATGTGATACAAAATTTATATATGTCAGATAGTAAAGATAAAGATAAATATAAGTTTTAATTTAAAAGAATAGAGATACATATGTTCAAATATGTACTAGTTATGCCCCGTTGTTATTCCTATTTGAACTAGATATTACCTGAGACTAATCCCATTAAAATAAAAGATATTTAAACTTCAACCATATCAAATCGTTATCAAATCGTATAAAGGAGGATTTTTTAAGTGATGGAGGTCTTATATCATTATTTAATATAGTATGTATGATCAACTATCTTATATTATAAACTATATTCTATAAGTGGATAGGTCTTTGTCTTGTGTTAAGAGTTAACTTTCGGTAGCTGTTTTATTTTATATTTTGAAAGTCATAAAGCTATAAATATAGTTGTAATTTATTTAATTTTCAAATGCTTTTTAAGTTAATCCAAAATTTGATGTAAGGGATATATATTTGGCTGCGTATGATATTGCATACAAATTGATAAAGATTGTAAGCAGTAAGGTGAAAGCATATATATATTTATGTTGACTCAATATATTTCTTGTTTCATATTACTATAATTTATCGTTTATGTGTATGCTATATGTTTATCTTTTAATGTGAAGATAATACGTTAACACATGAGTAGATGATTATATATATGTTAGAAATTCTGGTGGATTTGGTGTTGTGTGTTATTGATATTATGTAAGTGTATATTTTGAACTCTTTTCAGGTGATAGTTAATTATGTATAAGAATTGGTTTGTAACAACCCATATTTAAGTAATATATTTCTTTCTTATAACCTAAAGATTTTTCTCTACTAATTTTGAATGAATCATATGAGTTAACCTAATGATTACATATCATATAAACTCACAGTATGAAAATAATTTTTTTATTTATTTATAACAAACAAAATTTATGTTCATTTTTTATGGGTTAAATTTGTTAAATAGGCAAGAATTTGAATATATATTACAATTATATAAAGATCATAATATAATATAATGACCAAAAATGACATGAAATAATATTTAAATATTTAAAAGTTGATCCCATATTTTGACTGAGTAGTAACCAAGAAGGATAAGACAGGAAGAGTAATAATGAGGATATAAGTATAGATGAAATCAACCTAGGTCATCCCATAAACTCCACAAATTTTAATATTTTCTTTTTAGGTTGATTCATGTGGCCCCTTGGACCCTCTTTCCCTCTTCTTATTCACCACCTTGCACATGAATAAAGGACACCATGTCCTCTACAACAATAATAATGAACACACTCCATGCATCTCTTAATTACCGTCTCACTTTTCACCAGGTAAAAGTCAAACTTATAAAGCAATTTTCATCTCAATGTTTCTTAAATATATTTTTATTCTTAATTCAATAAACCAGTTTTAATTTTGGTTTGTTGGAAAAAGAACTGTTTTTCATTCTCAAAATTTGAAAATGATTATTTTATTTATTTATTTTAGTAATGGGTATTAAACAAACATCATGTATGTACCACTTTTAAAAATTTGAAAATTAATTCATCAATATACAAAGAATATATATAATATAAAGTTTGATAAAAAGAATATATACAGTGGAAAAACATATATTTTATTGAAATAAATGTTTATTATTTCAAATTTGAAAGGAATGAAAACCAAAATTAAAATATCTTATAATAAGAAAAGATAATTATTTGAAACTTTAGAAGAAAAAAAAATTGTGATTCAAAATTAAAATTCCCTCATTTTAATTACATTTTACAAGCATTAAACCATGTTTAAGCTTAATTTATTCCTTCCATTTTTTAGTGTATATGTCTATGTAAAGTATTTCTACTTTGTTCACACATCATTGACCATAATTTAACTTAAAATTTGTTGTTATTGCATAGTTAGATAATAATGTGGAAATGGACAATGATAAATGATTAAAATTACCCTTTCTTCATTTTTACCATAATTGTTTCCTCATCATTATTACCTGCTGAAACTGGTCAATGCCACTATGGCTGTAAGGTCAGCTTGGCATGATCTATGCTTCAAGACAAAGCATAATGGTTGGGAGATTTATTGCTGTACATAAGGGTCCCACTCTGTGAATTCTTTGTTTTGTTTTGTTTTGGATGGTGGATATTATGGCCCATTTCTGCCATCATGCCACTCAAACAAGTACTTTAGGTACATTGTCTGTTTTCTTAAAAAAAAAAAAATACACTTTCTCTTGGTTGAAGAATTGAAGATAAACAAATTTAAAATTTGTGGGAAAAGGCAAAAACTAATGAATAAAGTTGTGTGTGCAATACAACAATGCATTGCATGGAACAAGTTTAGATAGCACTCTATGTAGGTGTACATTGAAAATTGCATAATGGAGCTTTCCTTTACCCACCTCATGTTATTGTGAGAGGCAGAGAGGTAATGGTGGTGCCACAGAGAATAAAATTATTGAATCTTTGAAATTGAAATGCATACAAATCATGTTAGTCCTAACCTACAATCCTAGTTTATAGGTCTTTGTTTTCTATACACTACACAGATTAGGAATTCATTATTATTTTGTTATAAACACAACTTTTTTTTTAAGTGGGTTGATGTATTTTGTTAAGTTGTTCAAAATCAAATTAGGGAATCATAGGTAATGATAAGAAAAAGTTATGTATGCATAAAATTTTGATCATATTTGATTGACATGCATGTGACATTTCAACATGTTTTTGTTGATAAATGTTTTGATGCATCTTTTTCATAAAAATATGCCCTATAGAGTGGATAATAGTTTGCACTAAAGGGCATGACATAGGAGTAACTTTTTTGTTGGTGTCTTTCTAGGGTTTTATGCTGTCGAAGTTTGCACACATGATTTTCTTTCTTCTTTTATTTTCCTTAGCAAAGGTAAAAAAAGTAGAGAGAGAAAACACTTCATCATTTGCTTTAGAAATGAAACTTATGTTTGGTAAGAAAAGAGTATGCGAAAGTGGTAAAATGAGGTGATGATTATGTTTGGATGAGTTATCTTATAAGGATTTTTAGAGGAAAAAAATAAAATAAAATATTTTTGTAAGTTAAAATTACTTTATGTATCAATTAAAAAATGAAAATTTAGATAAATTATATGGTATATTTTCTATGAATTAGTTAATGTATAAGTTAATTTTAACTTCTGAAAAAACTAATACTATTTTTTTTATTTGTTTATTGTAGAAGTTTTTATGGAAAAATAGTTTAAATGTACCTATCAAATTAATATATTTATGATTTGTTTGGACAAGTTTCTTTGGAAATATTTTTAGGAAAGAAAAATTAGAAAAAAAGAAGCGCTAAAATTAATAACTATCTAATTTAAAATAAGAATTTAACAAAATTATATGAAATCATTTTATGAAATAACTTATTTTATCTTATAAAATGATTCATTTTATTTATTTTTTATTTTCTAATATATATATTTAAAATACCGAGTTATTTTGACTTATTTTACGCAAGCTAAATATAAGAAAGAATCAAGATAATTCCATCTGACAGCACTCTTTTTTTATTAAGATTTATTGGTTAATAGTTTCTGTATTAGTAGTAATTATATGATTTTTTTTTACCATGTTTAAATCTTGGTTTTTAGATATTGTTTGAAATTAATTTTTATTCTTAAGTGATTAACTTGCGAATTACAAAATGAGATGAATTAAAATTCTCGTTCATTTCATTAAAGTTAGTTAACTTATGCTATCCCATCTTTTTTTGTCATTGACTAAGTGGAACATAACAGCCATACAACCCATTTTGCTATATTTATGAGTAAATAACTATAATTAAAGAATATATTATATTATTAATAATGAAAAAAACTTATAGTTATTTAGGTTATTTTTCCTTATTCTATACTTTTTTTCCTCCTTCATTCCTATAATATAAAAAAAAATATCAACCACTTACAAAAAAAAAATATCCCAAACAACATTAGAAATTATCCACTTCAAACAAAACAGCATTGTTGACCTTAATAAAAAAATCCTTTAAAACCTCAACTGAAAACAAACCTTAATGAATGTCAACTAAAAAAATTGTTTGAATTAAGCTAAAAATAATTTTACTAATATTTGTTAAGAAAACAGTAAGTAATGTTGATCAAAAATAACTTTGGTCCATATTTGACATAAAAATAATTTTAACAATGTTAATAGAAAAATAATTATATTGACAAAAAAAATCGTAACTTAAGGAGAAAAAATAGCCTAATTTATGACAATAAAAAATTCTAGATTGGCACAAGTTAGAAAGTAGTCGAACTAACGTTAGTTAAAAAAAGATCTTACTAACATCGATTAATAAATAATTCCTAACATTGATAAAAAAAATTAAATTTAATTGATGTTATATAAATAATTTAAATTAACATCAATTGAAAAATATCCAAATTGATATCAATATATATATATATATATATATATATGTCTGGTATCTAAAAAACTCGTTATGTCAACTAAGAAAACTTTGATTATCGTTGGTTGAAAAATAATCCTAGTATATACAATGTAAGTTAACTTTAGGGATGCAACTGCAAAAATAACTACAATCAATTTTGATTTAAAAGTAATCTTATTAACAAAAAATATCTTTATGAATTTGGTAATATTATCTTTATAAAATCTTAATTAGTCCTCCTATGTGGAAGGTTTAGGAATCCTATAATGATAATTTCTTTAAATTTGAAAATTAGTATGTTATAAATCCAATATGAAGGTATAAGTTTAGGGTTTAAATGAGATTGTAACAGTAAATCTCTATTATATGGTAGGTAATAAATATAATTTGATGACGTTTTCATTTAAAATAAGACTAAAGAGTGAAATATCTCATTAGTTATAAATAAAATTTATATACATAAAAGTAGAAAGAAAATAGTTTCTGTAGATTTAGATTCATTGAACAAATAATAACTAAATGAGGGCAAAAATATAAAGTTTGTGTAAATATGTCTCATATTATTCACTTTCTTTTTAAGTTTTCCTTTAAACATGCTTCCTCTTCCTTAAAACCATCAAACCAACTTATGGAACTTAATGAAAAAGAAATCAAACTTAAAACACTTTAATGAAAAAATATGTTTTGAAGACATCAATCAAGAAATGGATAATTGGGAAATTCCCAAAAGATTCCTCCAAAAAAATATATATACTTGAATTGATGGAAACCATCTAGTCTCAAAACCATAAAATAAAAATATAAAAAATAGTGAATCTCAAGGAAAAAGACTCTTACTAGAAGAGTAGAAAAATAGGATGTTTTTTTTTTCTTTCTTCTTGTATAGGTGTAGTCTCTCTTGTATTCTTTGTAAGATTTTGTGGAGGTATAAGTGAGTTTCCTTTAGGCTTCAATTGGACCTTAAATTGGACTTGAAAAGTCAATCAAAAATCTTAAAAGACATGGTTAAAATTCTTCCTTTTCTTATAAGCTCTTTCATTTCTTCTCTAAGCTTCTTATTTTTCTCATAAGAAGTAGGGACAATTTTTATTCTCATCAAGTCTTCAACCCATGTCATTTCAATATCTCTAATTTTCTTCTAATTGCAACATCATATTTTTTTTGTTTCCACCAAGATATAGTATATTCCTAAAAATTTAAAATAGTTATGGACACTTTTTTCACTTCATTTACTTGGCAACATCCAAAAGGTTTCTCAACCTTTCCAATCTAAATGTTCTTCAATATTATTATTTCCATAGAAGGAAGGGAGGTCTACCTTAGGTTTTTTATAATGTTCTTTCTTCTTTGTGAACCCCCTCAATTTTTGCTCATAGGTTTTTCTCCCTTTTGTTGCATTAATTGAGAAACCATGACTTTAATATCTTTCTCTCTTTTCTTTAATTCCTCATCACTTTTCTCAAGATTTCTATCAGTTTTCTTTTTAAGTTTCTGGTAAATTTCCCAAATTGGTGTAATTTTTTTTTTGAAATTTCTAAAATGGTGCACTTTTTATTTATTTATTTCCAGATATGGATAAATCATGGATAGGAGACACGATATCATTGTAAAGAAATCGTGGCCTTATTCCACCATTTAATATAAAATGAAATAGTAAAAAGAAGACAAATGAAATTGTAAAAAGATGACACAATCTTAATTTACTAGATGAAACTGTGTATCTAATATTTCAATTAATGAATTAATTAATATAGTGAGAATATTGTACAATTTTAGTAGGGTTAATATTCTTCACCAATTCCTCTTCTGTTTTATTTGTTAATATTCTCCACTCATTCCTCTTCTGTTTTATTTGACACTACGTGTGATCTATTGTTAATGTGTAACTAAAATAAATACAAAATATTTAATTTAATTTGAATAGAAGAGTGGTTATTGAGAAGAAAAGTTACATGTTATGAATTTAGTTATTAATATATGAAATAAATTTAGTTACTAATAAATATAATTTAAAAACTAACAATAAATTTATTTAAAAAATTATATAATATTTTCAAATTTTTCATTAAATCTTAATTTTATTTTAAATTATTTTTATATTAGTAACTAAATTCAAATATTAAACTTAAACTTAATTTTGCTAAATATATTTTATTACTAAATGTTAATTTAATTTAATTTTTCTTTTCAAAATCAAACTTACTTTTAATTTAGTTCAATATATAAATCTCATACTAATATTATTTTTTATTTTAATTTAAACAATAATCCCCTCAACCATTATTGTTTAATTTCAAATTAACTTCACATTTGTTTCAATTTAATTTCAATCATTTTTATCAATAAATAAAACCACTTTTATAACTGTGTATTTATTTTAGTTGCACATTAGCAATACATCACAGGTGCCAAATAAAACAGAAAAGGAATGGATAGAGAATATTAACCCTACTAAAAATTGTACATTATTCTCACTATATTAATTAACTCATTAATTGAAATATTAAATGCACAATTTCATCTAGTAAATTAAGATCGTGTCTTCTTTTTTTTCACTATTTCATTTAATCTTATATTAAATAGTGGAATAGAGCCACTATTTCTTTACAATGATATACCCATATCTGGAAATAAAAAAAAATGCACCATTTCAAGAATTTCAAAAAAAAATTACAACATTTTGAGAAATTTGCCTAAGTCTCTAATCTCATCTCTTCAATTCAACTCTTCATTATGATCCCTATAGCTTCCATGCATACTAAAATCTTTAGAATGGTTACTCATTTTTTATAAAAATATTTTCTCAAGATTTTGAAAGGTTTTCACAAAAATCGAGCGACAAAGATTTCATAACAAAATTTCAAGTGTGTGTCCCCTACTTGGATCAAATAAAGGTCATCTAAGCATATTGAGACGAATCCTAATTGTTGCCATGAGTAATGGTACTAACCAAAAACTTTTAAAGTAAAGAAACTAAACTTAACACAAATATAAACTAGATACATGTCTAATATGAAAGTGCAAGCGACTTTTGTGAGTCTCTTGAAATACTTTCATAAGTCTAAAACACTTATATTATAGTGTTTATTTTGGGAGATAAGATTGTATCAAAGAAATTTTCCTAAAACACCCAATAAATGAAAGAAAGTACACAAGAATAGAAAATAAAATTTTCAAAACTAATTTTGGTGAAGAAAACAACTTAAGAACACAAGCACATAATAAAAACACATTTAACTAGGGATTCTTTACATGTTTGTGATAGAAATTTCATCACTAATTTGCTTTTGATGTATTTGAAGTCTTTTGTGTGACTTTGGGTGTAGCTCTCAAAATGTCTCTTCTCACAAGTATTTACACTCTTTTATAAGTCTATTATTATCTCTTAAGGTCACTTAAAGAAGTAGCTTCAACAGTTCTTCACCAACACCTCAATTGCTACCTTAGGAAGAGGTGAATTCTCAAGAAACAAAAAAAGAGTTAAGGATTCTCATTTCCACTTAAGAGTAAGAAGATAAAATCAAGAAAAGCTAATTTAGAATTGGACAAATTTCAATTCAAAGATTAAAGATGACAAAAATCAAAGAATTCCAAAAGAAATTATAAACAAAAGTTAGGACAAATTTAGAAGGAAGCACATAAAAGGAAGCCTAATGATTAGGTATGAATTATGAGTATTTATATCAAAATTAAAATGCAAGTTGAATCAATAACATGTAAGACACATACAAATACAGTTTTCAATTAAAATCAAAAAGAAAATTTCACCTGAAGATGCTTCACTATACAGGTCAAGTCATAGAATCAACTAGGAAAGCAAGCAAGTGCATCAAATAAGTTTTGGAGGAACCAAACAAGTTCAAGTGTATTAGTTCAAGAGGTTTATGTGTATGAACTTTATTAATACTTTTAAACAAGGCTTTAACATATTTTTCTTTTATAGATTTGCACAAATAAGATTTAATATGTTCATTTTACTTTGTAGTGAAAGAATGAATTAATTGTTATTTTAATATATTAAAATAGACTAATATTTCTAAAAATACTAGAAATTTCAATATGTTAAAAATTTATTTTAACATATTAAAACATCCTTCTAGAACTACTTATTATTTTAAGTAATATTAATTGATTATATGGATAATGTGATCAATTAAAATATCCACTACATTCTTTTAAGATTTTAAATAAGAACATTTTAATGAATTAAACTATTTTTTAACCAATTAAAATTATGCTCCTACCAACATTAAAATCGACTTTATTAATCACTTATAAACATCAAACTAACAAAAAAAAGACATACAAATCAAAAGAGAATTCATCAAATATTACAACACTTCTAACTTCAACCCGGATTCTCCCTAACACACCTTTTAAAAAAATCAAATGTTAATTTGGAATCAAAAGTATAAAGAATCAAACTATCCAATCAAACTAATTATCCTTATCAAAGGGACATTTAAAACAAATAACCTTACCATCAACCTTCAAACAAATAACTAAATATTTACCCAAAATACAAAATTTTAACAGTTTAACGAATGAACGAGAATTTTGAGATAAATTAACACTCAAAACATTGCAAAAATATTCTTAAAAGGATTTCATTTTATACCTTTTACAATAAATAAGACAAGATAATTTTATATATTCTTCTAGATTCAGATTTAGTGATAGTTAAGCCCTACAAATATCTAACAATCCTTTATCTTACACCCCCATTCAACCATCCAGGTCTCAAAAGTTCCCACATTAGCATATTCAATGAAACCAAATTAATAAAGGAAAGTTTTCTTAGCATTTTGATCTACTCACTTGTAATTACAAGTATTACTTGAAAGTGAAAGCATGGATTAAAGCATTTTGGTACTAAAACAAAACCAAGATTCACGATTAGTTATTTTAAAAAAAATATTTAATTCAAATTTCTTCAATAGTTTGTGGAATGATGGGGTTTATTTGGACTAATTCAAGAAATTCTTCCTCTTACAATTTTAGAAAGATTTAAAACTTCTTTTAAACTACATGACTCACACTAATCATTAGTTTCAACCAATTTTAATTTTTTTACATAGTTCTCCTGAGTTATTCTCGTGATAATTCAAATATAAGAAGATAGTTCAAGAATTTTCCACAATCTATCACTGTTACCACTACAAAAGATTCTAATTTTAAGAGCGGTTTATCAATCGAGGTTATAACAACCTCCAATAAAATAGCATATAACAAAGGTTTTTCGATCCCTAATTAACTATAGGCGGTTTTTCAAAACACTGTAGGTATGAAACGACAATTTTTGATTAAACTTAGTAAATGATCTTTTACTTTTTAATTTAATTGTATTTTATTTCACGTGTTTTGGAGCTTTTGTTTTATGAGAATTCCCACATTCGTGTTTGAAAGTTTCTTTTTTAAGATCTTTCCACTTCAGAAAATATCCCATTTTCTGCTTTCAAGGAGCATAACAATACAAATTCGGAAAAGCAGCTTACATAGATCTATCATTCTCTCTTTTCCTCTATGTCGCTTCAATCTCAAACGTCATGACGTTTTGAAGGTTCCTTACACTTCGTAGGATTTCTGCGGTAACGCACAATATGGGTACAATTTGATGCTTTGAAGGCAACTCTAGAAGTTATAAAAGTTATTTCAAAAAAGCATGAAATTTAAGAAATAAAAACATTCTTATTTCTCAATCACAAAGTAAAGATTCTGACAACATTAGTAGCCTTTTGACATTACAGAACATTTTAAAAAAGTTAGAACATTATGAAATTCTTAAATCACCTTGATCAATAATATATGATGAATTTTACAAAAACAAAAATAATTGTTATAAAATCAATATGGAAGATTAGAGTATATTGTGTAATTTTCTTTTGTAACTCGCGAGTTAACATGATACTTGAAATATATAAATAATTTTTTTTTTCTACCAAAGGAGGTCTTTACAATGTTTTCTATTTGCAAGCTTATATTATTATAGTTTTTCTACTGCATATTTCTCTGTTGCCTTTGTATCTAGCTTCACATTAATTCAGAGGTGTTTGTTTTCTAGACCCCTTAATTATTACTTTATTAATTGTCCAGGCAAAACTATTTCTAATAAGAATATAACAATTCGAACATTACTATTTGATGTAACTTCAAAAGACAATAAATCCTAAACCTTAAATACTCTACAATAACCTTCACTCCCATAATTATTAAAACAATCTTTTTTTCTTGATGTTTTATTTGAATTTAGAGCCTAAATCTTTTTGTTTTATTTTATGGTGGTTGTTTTAACAAGTTTAGTAGTGATTTAAAGTCGAGTAGGTGAGAAATGTATAAATGAATATGGTAAATAAAATTTTAATTTATTTTAATGACTTTTAATAATATTTTTAAATTACTGATTCTAGAATAGAAGTTTTAGAATATATCTTATAAGATGTTTATTAAAAAAAATGAATTGGAGTTTCTAAAATATTAATTTTAATTTTTGGATAGAGCATCAAAAAATATATTCTAAAAATGTACAGCATAATATCCAATCGAAAACATGTTTCGAAGTTACATGTTCCAAAACATATTTCCATATTAATTCACAACACCTCCCCTTTCTCTAGAGTGACCATGATTTCCCAGATAATAATCGGAAAAGTTAAAAAAAAAAATGATATTCACTTCCAATAGTGGCATTCTTCACCAACAACACCAACGAGACATGTAATGGTGGCTATAAAGCATTCACTGGAGGGGTGCAGGTTACAATTAATAGGTGGAGGAAGAAAAACCTAATCTAAATTTGTTTAATATATGTTCAAAATATATTTAAAAATATGAATTATTTTTCATGTTTATCTTCTTTAGGCTTATTATATGTTATAATGAAAAGAGAACAACACAAAAGAGATAAATCTATGTTTTCTTTAACATATTGTTTATGTCTATAAAGTGTTATTATTTATTTTAGTTCTCAGATACATTATTATTGTTATCCTAACCAAATTTTCGTACAACTAGAAACTAAAATAAAGAAAACGGATGAATTTCAAAACATAAATAAAATAAAAATATAATAAATCCATACTTTGAAGTGCTATTACGGTAATAAAATATAGTACTGTCTTTTTTTTTTAACGGCATATAGTACTGTACAGTCACTTTGTTCATGAGTTTATGTGAATTTAGTTTATTTAAAAAATGAAAAAATTAATTTAATCTCTAAATATAGAAAAAATCCAAATCCGAATCCGTCTCTAGCATTATTACTTAATACTGAAGTAATTATTAATTTACTGTGAAATAAACATTTAAAATTTTTATTGACAAATAGTCCTAAGAGTATAACAATAAAATATAACGCAAGATTTTTCGTATATTAAAATAAATATTTTATTGTTTTAATAATTAAATTAAAATAAATCAAACTATTCATTTATCCATAAACTAATAATTTTTAACATCTTTGAATCTTTCATCCTCTTTGTAATTTTCTTCTTACAAAGCACTTTATATGTATACTAATTTTAGATTTAATAACAGGTTTTGTTGTAGTATTCTGGTGAAACAAAAGCTGTGTAGACTCGTCCGCAGAGGATTTTCACCCCTAAAACCCTGATACATAAAACCCTTCTTCTCAAAAACTTTGAAGGGTTTATCACACTCGCATTCTCAAAACCTTCTTCAATCGGAAGAACAAAACCCTAAACCTCTATCTCTTCACCAATCAGTGTCACCAACATGACGAGTGTGATTCTCAGAAGATCCTCCTCCGTGATCTCGCGCCGCTTCTTCGCCACTCTCGCCTCCGTCGAACCAGTTCTGCACCACCGCGGGCTCGCCGCGCTTAGGCACGTTGGCTCCAGTGATGCAGTTGGAGTCAGATCCTTGCACGCGAAATCCGGACCGTTAAACTTCCGCTCGTCGCCGGTTTCTCGCGCGGCGCAGCTCGCTCTGGAGCGCGACTACTCCAACGAAGAGGTAGGTTCCGGCACGAACTGCGACGAAGGACTCGAGATCGCGAAGCTCGGCATATCGAAGGAGATCGTGGATGCTTTGGCCAAGAAAGGGATCGCAAAGCTGTTTCCTATTCAGGTAAACGTCGATTCACTGTTGTTTTCAGTTTTCTCTGCAATTTGTAACTATTTATGGTTTTAGGTTTTTTGTTTTGTTGATTGTTGTTGTTAGGTTCGTATTTGGTTTATAGTTGGGAGAAGGGAAATGGTAAATAACTTGAAACCGGTTGTCGGAAAATTTTACGAAATCAGTTTAGTTGTAGCAACTATAAGTTTTCCGTATATTGTAAGGACATTTTAAACTTTGAATATTTTAAAAAAAATATGTAAAACAAAATATCATTTATTCAGTAATAATGAAATTAAGCACATAACGGAATTTTTTTTTAATTAATAGTGAATGTTTTGTTAAAACAGAAGACTCATTGTCATGCGATGATAAATAAGGAACAGTCATTTGCATGCTATGCTACGGAACTATCTAATGATGAGTAATTGATTAGATCTAATAAAATTTAGAGAGATAAGACTTTTGATATTAAGGAGGACATTATGTAATAAATTATTTAGCTGAGGAAATTTTATTTCTGGATATATTAGTTTGATATAGAGTGTCAAAATTCAAATTTATAATAGAAACAAATATATTTAATTTGGTATGGTATGTCGAATGACTCTTGAACATGCACTTGCTGCACAATGAACACTCGAATTTATAATTGTAATTATTATTATTACTATTATATTATCATTATTATATGTGGAGAAATAACGTGACTTACGTTCAGGTAATTTGTTTGAATTTGAAATAGTTTGGTTGAAAAAGAAGGCAAGCGTGTGTGTTCATAGAAGTTTCACAATAGTCATTTGTGGCTATATTTTGGGCTTGAGCTCAAGTATTATTATTAAAAACCTGTATTATTATTAAAAACCTGTGGTGAAATGAATTGATTTAAGTTCGGATAATATATTTTATATTTACAACGTGTTTCAAATTTTTTTGGGGTTGTAGAAGAGTGCAGAAGTCTGTGTTCACAGAAATAGCAGGAAAACTAAATCATGCCATATAAAACTGTTGTTTACAAAATTAATTATCTTTGATCTTGAGGTGCTCAATTATTTATGTTGTTGTTGTAGAGAGCTGTGCTGGAACCTGCAATGCAGGGACGTGATATGATTGGTCGAGCTAGGACAGGAACTGGGAAAACTCTTGCATTTGGGATACCCATCTTAGACAGGATTATTCAGCTTAATGCTAAGCATGGGTAATTTATTTTAGTTACACTTAATTTTACTTTTACTTGAATTTATAGCCTTGTTTTTCTGCTGCAAGGAGGATTAGGTAATGGTACTATCTAATCTTGATTTGTTTCTTCAACCAAACAAATTTTTGTCTTTGATCATTGCAGGCGAGGAAGAGATCCTTCGGCTATGGTTTTGGCTCCAACTAGAGAACTTGCACGGCAGGTTGAGAAGGAATTCAATGAGGCCGCACCTAACCTGGACACGATCTGTCTTTATGGGGGTATGCCCATCCAGCAACAAATGAGGCAGCTTAATTATGGTGTAGATATTGTTGTCGGCACACCTGGTCGAATTATTGATCTTCTCAATAGGAGGGCACTGAATTTGCAGGATGTAAAGTTTGTTGTTCTTGATGAAGCTGATCAGATGCTTCAAGTAGGATTTCAAGAAGCTGTGGAGAAGATCTTGGAGAACTTGTCTCCAAATCGTCAGACTCTTATGTTCTCAGCAACAATGCCATCTTGGATAAAGAGTATTACCCGAAATTACCTAAACAACCCCCTTACCATTGATCTTGTAAGTATACAAATCTATTTTAGGCACCAGTAAGAAAGGTTAATGAAGTTTTCGAATGTCATTTCTATTGGTATTATGCCAATTAAGGCTAATGAAGTTTTCAAATGTCATTTCTGTTGGAATTATGCCTAGTCTGGTATGACATGGGCTAAAGAGAGTTTTGAGGAGAAATTTTGAAGATACCTAACGAATGTAATTAATGGAATCTTCTAAAGCTTAGGATTTTGTGATCTATGAGGAAATAAATTTCAATAGATGAAAATCTTCTCTCACAGAACCTGGGTTGCCTTGATTTCAAGTCAAGGTAAAAATATTGTGTGCAGAAAACACTCATGAAAAGAGCTACTACTTATAGTGTCTAATTGTGATTGTGAAGACAGGACATAATCTTTAATGGCTAGCTGTTATCAGTACCTTTGAGTTACAAAACTAAGAATCTCCCTATCCTAGGGATTTGCATCACAGAAAGGCCTAAAGATTATTTTGGAAAATCGAAACAAATCCATTTTTTGGTGAACTAAGGCAGTTTATATCACACATGAACAATCATTCTAGCATGTTTATTTATTCTGGATACACCCAACACCTTAAACAATAGTTTTGACTGACATCAGCCATTTTTTACTAATGGGCATACAGATAGAATCTTAAAATAATGACTTTAAGGGACACAAATACCTGTAAATTACAAACAAATTTATCATATTATGTTATGTCCGTCAATCTGAAACTGGCATATTAGGTTTTCCTCTTCACATTCCCTTCAATGCAACTGGGATAAATACATGTACTGAACATCACAAGTTGGACTCTGGACTCTTCTGTGTCCCTAAAATTTAAGAGCACAGAGTCAGGCTTGTAGTAAAAGTTGTAGGTTAACTAAGGTAATTTTTCAGCAGGAAATTTTATGTATATAGATGTCATAAATATTATATAATGTGTATATATATGCAGGCGGCAGTAGATGTGTTCTCAACCTTCAGAAGAAATTGTAGCTTTTTATATTTGTGCCTGTAAACTATTTTTCTATGACATGTTTATTAAAATTAAACAGTGGTTCTATATAAGTTTATTCTCTATATATGATTGTAGAAGGCATTATATAGAATTTTGGAATTTATGCTGCAGCATGAGATCTTCATTCAATTCTAGTTTGATGTTTACGTAAATCTGATGGTGCTATAGGTTTCTTGCCTTGATATCTAGCACAAGTATCTTAAAAGTACTGATTTTTTGTGTGCACATTTTTCCATGATTTTTACTTTGTAAGGACGAAGAAGATATAAAAATGTTTAGATTAACTTGCAGAATCCTTATTCTTGATTTCTAATACGTACTTGGGAACTTACTGGTGCCGTAGGTTGGAGATTCTGATCAGAAGTTGGCAGATGGAATTTCACTGTACTCTATTGCGTCTGATATGCGCACTAAAGCAGGGATTCTTGCACCCTTGATAACAGTATGACTTCAGATTCAATCTTTTCTCCTTACGATTGCATCAGCTGTAATTAATGATATCATTGATATTTTATTATAAGAATCTGTTTTATAATTTTATATTTTTTACTAAAGTGATTGGAACTCAGTATGGTTGGTTCTTAGGCAGGGTTCTGTATGCCTTTCCTAATTGTATATACTTTGGTAGGAACATGCAAATGGAGGAAAGTGTATTGTTTTCACTCAAACCAAACGTGATGCTGATCGATTATCGTATGTAATGGCCAAAAGCCTTAAATGTGAGGCTTTGCATGGAGATATTTCACAAACTCAGAGGGAAAGGACTCTTGCTGGTTTCAGAAACAACCATTTCAATGTTTTAGTGGCAACTGATGTTGCATCACGTGGCCTTGATGTTCCAAATGTGGATCTTGTAAGTTTTATTTTACTGAACATTATGTTTGAAATTGTTGTGTTATCCATGGTTCTTGATAGTTGATTAAGTTTTAAGAAAAGCTCATATTTTCTACATGGTAGTTCTTCCTTTCTAGTTGTCAAATAAATTTTTTTGGGGGGGGGGGAGTTGGCATGATCGTGTTTGTCATATTTTAATAGTTGGATTTCGCTAAACTTTGAGTGTGAAGGGAAATTACGGGGTTGATGTTTCCTTTCTAATTGTTTTTCTTCCCTATTATCTGTCTTTGTTGTATTACTTTTTCATTCTCCCTATTAATTGGTTGTGTGTATCTTATTCACTCTTATCTTTTATGCCTTACTGTAATATATTCTGTGTATATGTAAACACAATGACATACATATTATTCAATCTGTTTGTAAATTTTTATTTGCTTTTCTCGTACAGGTAATACATTATGATCTTCCCAGTTCATCAGAGATATTTGTCCACCGATCTGGACGAACAGGCCGTGCTGGGAAGAAAGGAACTGCTATTCTTATTTACTCAGAAGATCAATTCAGGACTGTGAAGACTATTGAGCGTGATGTTGGATGCAAATTTACAGAGGTGATTTTTCTTTTTTTTTTTTTTTTCCATTTCCATCCTTCTATCTTTCACAATTGTAGCTTTCTTTGTTAATATTATTCTAGTCCTTGCTGCACCAAGATGGATAGCCTATTCTCTTTCCATAAATCCAATCCAGTCCACCTTAAAGGGCCACTTGAATGTGCTGCCTCTCCAACTTAGGGTAGCTTTGTGGTGAATATCTTACTAGTTTTTGATAGAGTTATGAAAGAATGTCTTTAACTTACCTAGATTTTCCTCTACACTGGGTCTTAAGTACTAAATCTCAAGTTGGTGACAATCTATGTTCAGCAAGAAAACTACTGTCCCTGCACACAGCAAGTGCGTAGTTCTACTAATTAATCCAAGGTAGCTTATACGGGATGTTATTTTGATGCGCTCAAAGGATTAAAAAACGTATGTAAATGTGAATCCATGTTCAACTGTCAAGAGAGTCTATTTTGCGTTTGATGTTCACTAAAATCAGGCAGGGAGGGGACAAACTGCAGAATTCGGACTAAAATAACTCAAATCATTAAAGGGTGATGGCAATTAGATAAGACATTCAGTTTTGGTATATGATATTACTGCAATGCTGACTGCACATTTCCTTATCACAAAATTCTATCAATTCATTCTCAATTATGGATATACATCCATGTCTCTAGCTTTGGTTTAATTAGTAAATAATATTGAAATATAAGTTAAAGATTGTTTTAAACCTGTAGTTGTATGTTCTTGGAATCATGAAGGGTAAAATGTTAAGTGAAAGTAAATGTTCCAACAAGGATTCTGATCTAAAACTGCGAGTTCATGGGAAATGATGTGATGAGAAAGGCTGAAGTTCTTTGTTTGTTGAATAATGAGTTAGAGGAAGGTGAATCTGTTGTGTCAATTTTGGCAGTGGAAATAGCTGTCTTGGTAATAAATAACTGAGTGGCAGGAGTTCTTTTGTTATGGATATTCATTTTAACTACATCGGATTAACGGAAAATTGAGACATTGTCAAACTGATAGTGCTAAGATGTTTTATTTGAATTTTGATTTGACTGTCGTGTTACAATTGTATTCTACCTGGGCACATATTTGATCTTCGAGATGTGAAATGCCAAATCCTTCAGCTGTAATTATTTATCTTGCCCTTGAGATTCTTTAACCCTTCATACGATCTTATAATATAGGTTACTTTTACGCTGTATAATGATTAACTGCTCACATCTTATTCCAATGTTCTTGTTTATCAGCTTGCAAAGATTAATGTTCAGAGTGGATCAGCAGATATGCTTGGTGGATGGGGTGGTGGTCGATTTGGTTCTTCAGGAGGTATGAGGGATCGTCAATCTGGCGGTACAGGTTATGGTGGCAGTCCTGGATTTGGCCGTTCTGGCAGTTACACTAATTCTGGATTTGGCCGATCTAGCTATGGAAATTCCAGTTCTGGCAGTTACACTAACTCCGGATTTGGCCGATCTAGTCATGGAAATTCCAGTGAGACGGGAAGGTTTGGAGGATCAAATTCTAGCCGTTTTGGCAGCCCTGGTTCAAGTCTGTCAGGAGGGGGTTTCGGTGGATTTGGTGGTTCTGATCGATCTGGTGGATTTGGTGGTTCAGATCGATCTGGTGGTTTTGGACGGCCTCAATCTGGTGGTTTTGGAGATAGAAAGTGAAGCCAGAACAACACATTTGGTGGTTCACATGGAAGTGGTTTCGGTGCTTTTGGGGATAACCCAAATAGGGATACTTACAATTGAGGAAAGGCTTTTTAACGTCAAGTTGGTAAGTAGCATCTTCATTTCTGGTTTAGTTTTTACCTCTTGTAAAGTTAATTTACAGTTTTTATCTTGGCAATTTTCCCGTATGGAAAAGGTAATATGGAATAAGAATAATACATTCTATTTTGGGAGGCATTTCAGTAGTATCTTCAGGTAAAACTCAACTCTAGTTAGTCACTCCCGCCATAGCAAAACCCTGTATCATTTGCATGTTCCATAGCAAAGGCCTTTTAAATTTTGTAGCAGCTGCTTCAGAAATGGGTGATCCAGTTTGTTTAATACGTTCTTCAAAATTCACAATGGTCAAAGATAGAAAATTTATGAAACAGGTAGGTGTTCTCCTGTTTATACACAACGTTGTGATAGAAGGAAATTCTCATACTATAACACATTATAACTATTGTTATTGTAATATTAATGTATTATCAACAATCTGCTTTTAGCTGCGTCGTGGGCTACTTATTGATGAATGAAATATTCAACAGCATCATGTTTGAGTAAAGAGAACCTGAAAAGGTGATTTATTGCATTAGGCACAAAAGTTGCTGAACTGCATTGAATCATAAGGAACTTTTTGTTGCTAAATGAATGATCCAATTTAATGGTAGTCAACAAATGCATAACTTAATGGTAGTCACGTACTATTTCTTGTCGTTTTGGATTTGCTATTGAATGGTTCCAATTAAGAATGACTTACATATTTTTATTAATGATTATTCGTCTTAAACTTATATTTTTTACAACTGTTTTTATAATTATGTTGTCAGTGGTGGAAAAAATGAGGTTGAGGAGGTAAAGAAGTTGATGGTAGAATTGAATTCTTCGATAATAATATTCTTTCGAAAGTTAACAAGATTTTATGTTCAACGAAGACATTGTGTTTGCCTCGAGAAAGGAGGATAAATATATGCTTTGGAGGAGAAGAGTAAGATTTTTATTTTTATAAAATTATATAAATTATGTGAAGAGTCCCTTGTTTGAAGAAAAGTCACTAAATCGAATTAGATTACAAAACGTGAAAAGCTACAATTGTTTACTAAGAAAACGGATATTTAACCAGCGTAGTGTAAGTGCCATTGTATGAAATAATGTGTTCATGTTAACCAACTTTACGTATTGTTTATTCTTTATCTTTGTAAAATTTCATTGCAATTTACATTTATTGTTTTCATATAATTTTTGTTAATGTTGGTTCAATGTTAATCTTTTTCATATTGTTTTACTTTATAATTTTCAATTTTCTTTATTTAGGTTTTTGATTTTTTATTTAATCTAGAATTTTGAGTTTTAAGTATTTCAGCTTTTTTTTTTTATCTTCCAACATTTCTTGATCATTTACTTCTATAACAGTTTTGAAATTTTCTTTAAATGTAAAATCAGAAAACTCAAAAAGTATGTATAAATTATAATTTTGTGCTCTTAATTCCAAAAGTAAAGTAATTATAAAATGAACCTTCATATATTTTCCCCATAATTTAATGCTTATATTAAAATCTTTTAAGATTTGTAGTCTAAATAAAAATAATCTATTATTTCTATTTGTTTTTTATTGAATAAAATACTAAATCCATCTTTTTATAATAAAAAAAAAATCGCACGTCCAGTGGGACTACTGTTTAGAAAATGAGAAAATTTTGTGAAAACATAATGCTAGACTAATTTTCAATGTTTTGAACACGTATGAAATTAAGAAATAAAATTATTATGTCTACTACTAATCAAAATATGAATATTTATAATGTTAATCAAAATGTAGGAAAAAAAATACGACTATGCGAGACGTGTAAAATGTTTTAGTAGTCATACAACAACAATAACTGTACCTTTAACATAACAAATTATATCAACAAATGTGTTGATGATGAGTCTCGTGTTGACTCAAACATGGTCCATTATAACAACTAGGATGAAAAGGTGTGAACCAGAAATTGAAACCATAACATACTTGTAAATGAGAGGTACTCACAGGGCATGCTAGTTTTGGCAACCCACACAATGTTGATATAATGTTATATCAACAAATGAGAAATCACAAGAATCTTGATTTATATAGGATGGGCATCAATATATATATTTCTTATGCTTTTAGTAAAAACAGGTGAGAATATAAACACTAAGATATCAAATAACTTCTTAGAATTAATAAGTTAACAAATATATGTTATAATAATTTCGATATATGTTATCTTAGCAAATGATTATAGTGTGCATTGGAAAAAATTTCGAAATTGAAAGAAGTTACAATTGAAAGTTGAAAAGAATTTAACTAAAGCAAAGTTGCCCAATTCAAAGACTGGATCAAGTAAAAAAAGCAAAGTAATTGAGCCAATATTCAATAAGAACAATGTACTAAAAAAAGGATCATCAATATAACATATAATATCAGTTGAATACCGCAATAGGATAAATTGTGGAAAACATTTACCTTGATAAAACTTGAAATACTCTCTAAAGAATACTAAAAGACAATACAGAAAATGCAATTAACAAAATGAACATGTAGCCTCATCTATAACATATGAATTCTGTGTATTTTTTCCTACGGATAAATCAAATTGTGAAACTTTAGGAGACTTTTGCACACCTACAAAACCTTGTCTACCTACTATACCAATCATCATGACTATGATTTTATGATAAATTGTATATTTTTGTGTATTTTCAATTATTATCTTAACTATGCCTTTTGTAACTTGTTTTACTTGTTCATCTTTCTACGTCTGTTTTGATGGAAAATTTTGATAATTAATTCAAAAACAATAATAGCTTGAATATTATTAGTTTAAATGGACTTCATCAATAAATAAAATTTTGAGACTTGAAACCACACTAAGTGAAAATACATTAAGTGTTCTGTGATTTAACTAACAATGAATTATTATTTTCAATTGAGCAAACTTATCAAATAAATTAAGGTATACAACTTAATGTTATTTTGTAAATATGGAAATAACAAAAATATGCACAACATAGTTGCAAGAGAAATAATACAAAATATTTATAAATAAATAAAAAGAGTCGCACAAAGAAGAAAAAGTTATAGAAAGAAAAAAAAAGTTATAGACAAAAAGATAAAGTTTAGAAAGATGTAAAATAAAAGTTAAAAATGAATCAAAACATACACTTTTCTATAGAATAGGAGTCATTGCTACATCAACTTAAGATGTATACAATTTTTTTAGGTATTTCAAGTGACCTAAAACATTACAATTTTTCTCTAGTATAGAAAAATGGTATGAAATTCTATGTTAGCTCACGTAACTTCCTTCTTCCACTTGAATGATTATTTGCACGTTCATATGATAGTTAACGTTCACATAATTGTAACTTGTTTGTTGAGAAGATGTAATTAACTTTGCACGTCCATAAAATAGTTAGATAAAATTTTAATGTGTTGATAACTATTTTGTCTCTCTGGTTCAACTATTTAAAAAGTTATTGGAAAGTAGTAAATTACAAGACACTTCTTACTTTTTCTTTACATCTTTCTTCAATATTAACCTTTTGAACTTTATCATTTTTGAACTATAATATCTTTTGAATAATTTATTTTATAAGTTTTTTCCACATTCTTACTACTAAACATTTTATCGACTAAATATGTACAGGATAATTCAAACTATTTTATTAGTTATTTGAATATTTAAATATCATCATTAATTATTCTTATACATTTTATTAATTTATCAATTCCCTCTTAGCAAACTATTTTTAATAATTATGATAATTGTTTCTTTTTATGAATTATTTTTTTTATGATTCTTTCTACTATCTTTTTTTATTTATTTATCATTTTTCTATAATATTTTCTTAGAATCATTAATATGTTACTTCAATTAAAAATAGTGGTAAGGACATGACTAAGAATATATAAGGAGTTAAGCTTGAAGCACTTAATGGATTGGGAAGATCTATGACAATAACAAGAATAAGAATAAGGAGAGATATGACAACTTTGCAACAAATATAAGAACAAGGAGAGATATGACAAGCTTTACAAGAAGTGTTGACAATTTTTACTAAAATAGAATTAAGTCTTGAAAAATCAAAATTCATATTCATTAATTGTCTTATTATTGAAGAGGAGATTGTTTCACCTTAATAAAAAATATAGACTAAACATTAATAATTTAGTAGTTATACTTTTGCTAATTTTTGACTTTTATATTAATTTATTTACCTTTGTAATATTTCCGAATGTCAAGAGGTTATATGTAGTGTCTAGTCAAGGAAGATCAAACTTTGAATAATAAATTTTTCTTTATTAGAATTGAGATTATCAAAGGTCTTTCATTCCTTTGAGTGTAACCTCCAAAACATATTTTTCATTCTTAGAAATGTGATGTTCTCAATTTTTATATTATTTTCAGTTTATAATCCATAATTTTGATTTTTTGTCTATGAAATTAAGTGTTTAATTTTTTTTTCTTTGTTTCAATTCTCACAAGTATGCAACATGATTTCCTAGGTGTCCAAACTCAAAATCTAAACAAGAAAGAGGCTTCATATACTTTGGTATCAGAATCACCATGTTATAAAAAACAAAACCCAAAATTCTTATGTTTAATATGACAAACTATTTTTTTTTTATTAAGGTTAAACAATCTCCTATTCAACGTGAATTTTGATTCTTTAAGATTTAAATTCTATTTTAATAAAAAGTACCACTTATTGTAAAACTTTCTTAACTCTCCTTCTTGTCATAAGTCATTTAAACTCTTCAAATGCTTCAAACTCCATACTCTTGACCACGTCCTCATCACTGTATCATCAATTAAATAAAAAAAGACACTTAAAATATTTTGATTTAATATAATCACATTTATAAATATTTTATTTGTTGCTTTTTCCCAATTTTAAGTTTACATATTATGTTTTCAAACTAACATATAAGCTTCTAAACTTAAATAATCAACAAGTGTTTACTCTCCCAAAAACATCACAAGTTAATTCGACCAAGAATGCTCGTTATGCCTTGTTGGTTTAACAAGTGTGTTGCTTGTATAACTCCAAACTAACATGACTTTTAAGTATATGTAAAAGAGGAACACTCTCAAGGTGAAAATACTTTTTATTTGTTAAAATTATAAATTATTTTATTAAAATTATCTATTATACTTACAACGTGATTTTTTTAACATTACTATTTTTATTAGTGTAGAAAAAATAACTGATTAAATTGAGAGAAGTCAATGCTATTTTACTCATTCACTCGGTGATAATTTACTAGTTTCAATTGAATTATTATTCACACTAGAAAAGCAAATGTTATTTTTATTATATTAAAAATATCTATAATTTTATATTTTTTTCATTTAATGAGTAATTAATTAAAAATAAAAACAATATAATTTAAAATTTATATATAACTTTATAAAAGTAGCATTATAAAAACTGTTATTTTAAAAGAGAAATTATTAAATTATTAAAAAAGTTATTCAATTATTTATTTTATTAAATAAATAAATCATTTTTTATTTATTAAAAAAATAAAAATATCAAATTAAAAGACGATGCTAAAAAATAGAAATTATAAATATAATTATTTATTATTTACTTCCTTTTCAAATATTTACATTAAATATTTTCATAACTAGTCGGCAACCCACTCTTTGTAATACTTCTTTTTGTTAAAATTTACTAAAAATTACAAAACTACAAACGAAAACCATCAAAGAAACAAATTGACATGTTTATTTTTTGAAAACTTTTTAACCAATGATAAAAAAATATGTTAAAAATACATAACCTTTTTCACACGTCTCATTATTTTACTGACCTATCTACATCTACACCCACAAAACCTACTAAAAAAATATAAAATAAAATAAAGTATTATAGTGATGATGATTTACCTGGAACAAAGTCTAAGTCGTGCTGCAACGTGATTCTTACGACACAAGCACGAAAATTCTCCTTCTCCACAACTCCTTTTATCTCCCTCCATTTCCCCGTTTCACATTTACAGCCAAACACGCCCTAAACCATGGCAAGAATAGCTCCTTCCCTTACCGCTTTACTCTCCTTTCTCTTCCTCCTCACCCTCACACTAGCGCGCGATCTCCAAACCCCGTTTTCCGAACCGAAACCTCAATCCGAACCTGTGAACCGTCCCGAACCTAAACCTCAACACGGCACCGTTTCCTTCACCGTCGACACCATCGATCCCGTTCCCCTTACGTTCCTCCGCTTCCGTCCGATCAACCGCCACTTCCACCACCTCCGTTCGTCGCCGCTGCCGCTGTCACTCCGCTCCGGCCGCCGCCGCTGCCACAACGGCCACCGCCTCCAGATCCCTTACGGCAACGACGCGATCGTGCTCGACAACGCCTCCGCTCGCCGGATCCATCCGCGCTGGGTCACCGTTCACGCCGACGCCGAGACGCGGGCTCTGGCTACCGCGGAGCGCGTCGATTCCGTTCGCGAACACCACCACCGCGGCGAGATTCACCACCACCACCACCACCGCGAGGAAAATTCGTTCGCCAAGAAGATTCGCAAGTTCCTGAACCACCTATTCTGACTTTAACCGCGTAACTGAATTTGTGAGTGATTGTGATAACGCATATATATATATATATATATATATATATATATATATATATATATATATATATATATTATATATATATATATATTTATATAAATATATGATTATATATATAGATAAGTTTATGTAAATAAATTTGCATCTGTTATAGAGGTGTGGAAAGCATGTATGGTGATGTATGATACTATGATATGCTAAGTTTTACTTTTATGAGTTTTGATAGAATAACAGGTTCTTTGTAACACTTGTGGTGGATGATGAAGAATGAATGAGTAGAAATGTTACTTACTTGCTAATACTAATACTTTACCTTGCTTCATGTGAGACTCTGTTAGTGTTTTGTTGGCAAAATATTAGAATTGATATAAGTTTTAATCTATATATATATTTCAATGAAGTTAATTAGAACTTTCTTTGTCCTGATATTGTGGAATAATTGGTAGATAGTCATTCGTGTTTCTTAGATATGCAAATCATTGTGGTATATGATTGATGATAATCTTACTTAAATATGTAATTAGAAGTTTAATTTTGAGATCAGAATGGACAAGGTTCAATTCCAAGGTCAAAATATGTAAAAGCTTCAATCAGAATACGTTATTTGATTAATTTTAAAACTGTCATTAACATTTTATCATACATAAACCTATATAAATAATCCAATTTTATCAAAATATATCAAATACAAGTATATAAGCTAATTCATATATATATATATACATATACATATAATTTTAACTTATGACATTTCTAGTAAAGTAACAATCAAAATAAATTCTTTAAAATTGCATATCTAACTATGACGTTTTTATGTGCATTAATAAGTGAGATTAAAAAACTATTTATTAGATTTGTAGGATCTACAAAGTAACTCATTATATGTTGACAATTATTACACTTGGAAATAAAGCAATAAGAGAGAGTAAAAACTAAAGTGATTATGAAAAGAGTAGTTAGCAAAGTTTTCCTTATGAAAATAAAACAAGTTCTTATGTTGGCTTGCATTTATTTATACCTAATATTATTACTACAAAGATCCATGTTCATACCATTATTAATCAATTGTTGTGATATTAGATATGAGTGAAGACTTCTGACTTTTTGTGAGAATTAACTTATTTAAGAAAATTGATTAATGACATAAATGAATATGTCATATTATAGAATGTTTGAATGAGATAAACCAACTAAAAATCATTACTTCTAGATGGTACCGTAATTATAAATATTGTGTGTTTAATTTTATTGTTTTGTTTTTATCATGGTACATCATATATCACAATCATTTATTTTTACATGTTAACATAGACAAGTAAAGAGATGATTATATATGATTGTAAGTACACGTGGTAACACTTTAGAAAATTTAATAATTGAATGTTACATCATATGTTAAGTTAGTAGTTATGAAATGAGTTTGTTTTTCATGTTTAAAATGTGTATATGTATGGTATTAAGTGTTTTAGAATATTTGGTGTTGTATGGTTAAAATGATTTCGGAAATCATTTGAGAAAAAAAAAGTGATAAAGAATATTAAAAACAAAATAATCGATTATTCTTGTATATTTTGATTATTTTGTGTTGCATAAGCTTAGCGAGCTCATGATGCTTAAATAATTAATAATTATAAAAGATACTCAATTATCTTGAATAAAATATGTTAGAATAATTGATTTTAGAAGGGGTTGAATAAAAATCTAAACTCTTTTCACATATACTTAGATTAATTGTCAAGCAAACTAGCAAAGAAAAAAATAATAAAAATCAGTTTCATATTAATTCATCTAAACTCATTTATTGCATCTAATTTTTCCTGAAGACAATTTCTTAAAAAGTTTAATTATAATCAAACAATGAATACAATCTAATTTTTTCTTAAGACAATTTCTTAAAAAGTTTAACTATAATCAAACAATGAGTATACAAATACAAATTATTTTTCGTTAGTCTTTTTTTAAGACTAAGACATCAAAACAAGTAACAAAAACTTATTAAAAGAAGGTCGGTTTAAGCTCTTAAAAAAAGGATAGTTTAACATATGACAATTTTAAAAGTTTCACTAATCAAACAATGATCACAATTAGTATACAAACCACTTTTGGTTATCTTGTTTTAGTCTAGTCCTAAGACTAAGACCTCAAAACAAGTAATAAAGAACTCTTAAAGTAAGAACATTTAAGCTCACAAGAATTACTTTACAAAATGAAGAAATATAAATGTTAGCTTACCCATAAAGAACACTTAGTAAAGTATGAGTATTAGAAAACTACACAACTCTTTTATATTATTCACATTCAACTTGAATCCTTTATATAAATTATTTGAAGATAATTGTTGCGTCAATCTTGCTTCTTTTGAATTCTTTGTAATAAGCTTTTATCATTTATGTGGATTATGTATTGGGTCCCTTGACTTGTGTTGATTAGAAACTTTTATGGAAAATCTTTTTTTTTAACTCATATTCTTTTCATAAGAAAATATTTCAAATACATGTAATAAAAACATAATACAACATGATTGTAAATCACAATGTAATTCTTTTGTTTTTCATTTTTATGTTCTAACGTGAACATTTTAGAATATAAATTTTTTATATAAAATCATTTTGCATTTAATCACTAAAGACATATATGATACTACAAATTTACCAATCGTTGATTTATTTTTATCTTTATGAATCATTTATGATTACAATTTTAGTTAAGTATAAGTTTTAACCTTATTATATATGAAAGTTTATGAAGCGTTTAACATATGAAGTGTTTCTTATTACATAAAAAGAATGATTTGAACATTCTATGTTTCTTATCTTCATATATTGGACTAAATTATCTCTATATATCTTTTATATATATATATATATATATAAATTATGAAAGTTGTTTCGAATTTATTAGACTCATATTATTAACTTTAGAATCCTAAGTATAAAAGATTTTATATCAAACAATAATGAAATAAAATTTATATAACAATAATATATTGTGCGATGTATATCTAACAATTCAACGTTATATATGCAATCTATTTTTGAATTTTTTTCTTGTTAAAACAATGTTAGAAGTACAAGGAATATACAAGAACAAGACTTATTACATCAAGCATTTTATTCAAGTGTACATCAAGTAATGCATAAGAAGATTTCATGTTGATGACAAAGATAAAACAAAGATACGATATTAGCAAATATCAAAATGCATTTTTTGCAATTTAGATTGTACCATCTATAAAACATTTTTTTTATCCAAAAGTATTATGAATTGCATAATCTAAAACATTGAATGGTTTATCTATGTTATCTCAAATTGAAAAAATCATAAAGATTACAAATAAGTTATAATTCAAAATATAACCCATCAAATTAGAAAAACAAATGGAGTAGATAGAAACACAAAGAAACTCACTTGAATAAGAAAATGTGTTGACACAAATGAAAAATTGAACTCATTATAACATGAACACTCATAGTAGTGAGCGATGCTATGCGATGATGCTGAGAGTATATGAAGATATAGGTAAACAAAAAGAAAAATAGGTTAAAAGATTACATGAAAGCAAGGACAATTTAGAAGAAAGGAACCATGGAGTGGAGGAAGTAAAAATTTGACTTTTTCTTCCTGCACCTTATAATTTTTAAATAACCATTTTACCCTTGTAAAAGGTGATTTCTCGATTACATGTTTTGGATTTTTGGAATAATTCCAGAACAAGACTTTTAGAATGTATAAATGCATTTTAGAACGAGCTTTCTCAAACAATTTTTGGAACTAGTTTTTCAGAATATGAGATACATTTTAAAATGAACTTTCTAGAACAGACTCTCTAAAAAAAAACTTTCCAGAACATATGATTTGTATTACAAAATAAGATTTCTAAAACAAGATTTCTACAACAAGCTTTCCAAAACATATATAATGCTTTTCAAAATTATCTTTCTAGAACAAGCTTCCAACTAAACCCACCCACCATTTTACTCTATCTACCTCTCCTTCTTATTCCTCCCAAAGAGTACAATCGTAGCTATGACGAGAAATGGCTTCCGGAAGTTAATTTTAACTTTCGGAAAATATTTTCTGAAATGCAAATATGGCTTTTCAAAAATATTTTTTCAGAACTGCATTTTGTACTCCTAAAATTCAATTTGGAAAACCAAATTCGAAAGTTATTTTTACACTGTCAATATTTATTTCGAAATACCAATTTCGAAAACTATTTTTACATTCCAAAAATAATTTTGATATTTTAAAAATATGATAGAGTGCAGGAAGCAAATCAGGAGTGCAGGAAGCAATTACCCTAGCCCATATATTCTGCAGGAATTAATAGCCTCATGTACATCTAGCCTAAATATTCAAGGCTTGTTCCCCAATTTCCTAAGATATCAAAGATTTTTCTCATACAAATTAGCTATAATAAGTCATTTGTTGAAATTAATATTTTTTAAATATATTTTTAATCCTTTTAAAATTAGCAAGTTTTAATTCAGTTTGTATAAAATATTTGAATAATTATTTTAATTTTATAAAACAAGTAAATTTTGGTTTTAGTTTCTATAAAATACTTTTCTTTGGTATTTTTTTTCAAATTACTATTTTTATTCTTTAATATTATTTTAAGATAAATAAAGAATTTTTATTTACAAAACAGTAAGAGTTTTTTAGTGTCATACGCTAACATTATACCTCATTAATAATATATGTCGCTTTGAATAGTCAATTGAGTTTCTTTTTTGTTTTTTTATTATCAATTAATAAATAGTTAATCAGTGTAATATAATACTACAGATAAAAAACGAACAATTTTCAATTTTAAAAGAATTAAAAACATTTGTTTTATAGAGAGTATAACCAAAAGACCATTAAGAGATATTTAAATCTTTAATAAATATATTACCATAGTTCTCCATCTTTAATCACAACCTTTGGTGCTCTTGAAATGATGGTTGAGAAATTATTCAGAATCATTGTAGCATAAAATAAATTTGGTGACAATACAAACAACTCTTTCCGTAGTATCTAGAATTTATAAAACATGATTTTTATAGCAAAAAGTTTTTTAACAGGATTTTTAGAATAGAATTTTTGGAATAAATTTTGTAAAATATAAAAAATTTATTTTAAACTGATATTTTTGAAACAAGTTATCCATGATATTTTTTAGAACGAATTTTTAAAATGTGTTTTCTGAAACTTATAAAATATGTTTTGAAATGAATTTTTTGAAATAATATTTCCAAAACAAACTTTGTAGAAAGAATTTTTTTTTAGAAGTGTATACTACTATGCAATATAACATTTATTCATTTGCAGAAGCTTTAAGTCTGAGAGGTGTCTTCTGGAAATTCGATGTTTTGAACGGGAAATTTTAAATTTTAAGAAATATTAAAGGCTAGAAGTTATCAAATGATTTTTTATTTAAATTTTCTACGTTTTAATATTATTTTTTAGATAAATTAATTCAAATTCTTATAATTCAAATAAGTAATTTAATGTATATTTAGACTATATCAATAGTTTAAATATATTTTAAAATTATAATTAAAAATTATTTTAAAATTTTAATTTTTTCGAAAGTCGCCTATTTAATAAATATAGTTTATCATAAAATATTTTAAATTTTATTGTAAAATTTCTTATCAAAACACTTCGTTAGTCTATACTATTTGTTTAAAAAATGGACATTTTGCATGTGCAGTGCGGTTATGTATTCCTAGGAAACAACACAGAATTTTATGTTATCATTTGTAAAGGAATCCAGATGTTTATGAGAGACAAAGATAGAATTTTTTTCTGTTGCGGTACTGTGTCAAACCAAAATTCCCCAGCTCAATATTTTAGTTTGAATTTTGATAATAAAAACTGAGAATATATTTTTATATTTTTAATTTTGGTCTTATGACATTTGTGTAATTTATTTAATTGAAGTAGGATAATAAAGGAATATGTTAAAAAAAACAAAAAAAGAAAAAATTTTTAAAATAAAAAATAAATAATATATTAATTAAACTCATTAATATTTTGATGATTTAAATAAATTTATTAAGTTAATTGTATAACATATGAAATAATATATTAAATTAAATTTTGATGTGATTGTTAACAAAATGACATGTTACAATTATTTATTCTTTGAGTACTGTAGTGTTTTGAAAATGTGAATTTTTATCTTATGAAACTTTGTTATTTAAAAATAAAGTTGTTCAATTGTGAGAAAAATATTTAATAATAGCAATTGAAAGTTTAATTTACAATTTAAATTAGTAATTTAAGTAAATATTGTAAATATGTACTTAATTTTTTGAATGTATTAGGAATTATTTTTCAATAGAAATAACTAAAATGAATTTTTGAAATAGATATTAAAAATAAAAATATCATTAATTGAGATGCTAAGTAGAATCGATAAATTCAAATTAAAAAGAAGACTCAATACAATAACAAGTGCAAAATAGAGAAATAAATTCATAAATTTATTATTAATAATAAAAATATCTATTAATTATTTAATTAGTTTAAGTTAACAGCTTATATAAAGCTTATCAAACAATTAATTTTAAGAAAATAGAAAATTTCTCTTAATTCAGTTTAATTTATTTATTTTTTTGAAAAATCAGTTCAGAATTCAACCTCTAAGAATTCCAACATGTTTGGACCAAGCATAGTTCAGATACCACATAAATCAAATTCTGACCATGAAATTTAGGTAAATATTATAAATAATATACTAGGTAGGGTATTATTCTTTGATATGATATCATACAATTGGAAAGATGGTATGATTAAATGAGTCAATAACAACATTACTACAAGAGATAGAAAATCTCTATATGGCACAGGATCTTGGCTCTTGGCTGCTCAGCTGAGAACATGGCCAAGGGCTAACCTGGTAAGCAAATCCAGACACATCAGAACACTTCCAATTGGGAGTTCTTGGTCCTCTCATACCATGGAAGTTGATAATAGACAAACAAACATCAGTGAAAGGGGAATTTTTCAGTCCACTTATCAAACCTGCTTGGTTAACCTTCACTCCCCAAACATTCCTAATTGTGATGCCCTTCACAAGAGGGAGAGCATCAGAATTATACTTGTCATCTGGATGCCCTCCTACATCACCTGCAATCTTGATTCCCTGCCTTGCTTTCTCCACATACACATGAGCTACTGTGATGTTCTTGATAAACCCTCCCCTGCCACTGTTGGTCTTGATGTGGATGCCTACTCCCATGTTGAAGAGGTTAATGTGTTCAGCAAGCACATTCTCCACCCCACCAGAGGTTTCACTGCCAACTGCAATTCCGGCGAATGGCGATGATCCGGTTAGGCGCCGGATGGTGATGTCGTTGCTGGGGCGACCGTAAGCAATACCATACTCATCCCATCCACTCTTCACTGCCACAAGATCATCTCCTGTAGATATGTATGAGTCTTCTATGCAGACATTTGAACTTGAATCTGCATAAATCAATTATCCAGATGATTTAGTACAGAGGCCTTTTCTCCTTGTCAAAACATCTCATGGAAATCACAACATAACACTTGATAGTGCTGAATTGTTATTTCATGTACCATGAAAACATACAAAATCATACATCTGAACAGGATACTTGTAAGCTAAGAGCCACATAGCATTAGAGGAGTCAACATTAACAGAGATGAGGTAGAGTTCCCTTGTAAAGGAAGAGTTCAATACCAAATGAAACTTAATGAGATCAGTTGCATTAGGATTTTGACTGTTATTACAAGTTACAACTACTCCACTCTTACTTGCACAAGATGTGACTTATTTACAGGGAATTTACCTGGATCGATTCCATCAGTATTAGGAGAGTCACGAGGAGCCAAAATTGTGACATATCGAACCACAACATTGCTGCAAAGAAGGAACAGGGTTTTAAATTATATTTCATGAAAGCATCTCTACCTCTTAATTTCCTTTCTAGTTTGTTTCAAGCAACTTGTAATGAATAAAATGAAAATACTATAAAAAAAATTACTTCTGATTGCTCAATCATACTTGCAATAAACTGGATGTATATTCCAGAAGGGAGAATTCTTGAAAATCACATTTGAAATAATAATATCTTGAGAATTTACGAATTCAACAAGGCTTGGTCTTGTATATTTAAGTGTTCTCTTCCTCCACATGTTCCACCACACATCTCCTTGTCCATCAATTGTCCCATTCTCACCTATAAAAATTATTGGGTAAGTCTCCCTTAAAGTTAGTTTGTCAATAAAGTGCACAAGAGAGGGAGATTTTAGATTTCCCCCTTAATTTTTTTTTTCAGAAAATATTAAAGTTTTGATACCCACCAGTGATCACCACATCAGTAAGTCCATCTCCATGGATAAAACTGATATACCTTCCTCCAGGAAGCTCCCTCCCTCGTCCATAAGATGGTAAGGGTGCAATTAAAGGCCAATTCCTCGAATCCTAAAAGAGGAAGAACATTCAAGAGTGTGCTAGGGAAGAAAAAGGAGACATTTCTAAAGAAGTTTTCTATCTATCGTGTTTCCTTTAAGAAAACAATAAAGCGTGTTAGAAGGAATAATAGATGAGTTTTTATATCCAGTGGACTTCGAGCATTCACTTCAAATCATATTCTAACAGCAAAACATATGAATTTCTTACCTTAAATACACATGCCAAATGAGTTTGATAGCTTTTCAATTATGTAGATTTACACCATGAATCTAAAACAGAATGTTGAAACAGTGACAAAGCTTTGGAACTGATACCATCTGTCAGGTACTTTCAGCATCTTTAGAAACCCTTCAAAAACAATTTCTCCTTTTTCAAATAGCAAATGCTAAATTCTCAAATGATACAAAACTATATACTCTAAACTACTAGTAATTTTCTCTTATCTGTCTCCTAACTTTTCAAAATTACAGTATCGGCATTCAACTAAGTTCACAGCACATATTCCTTCAATCAAATTCATAACCATAAGCTAAAAATAAATATGAAGTTTGTATTCTGCTACAGGTCAAGTTCCACAAAAGACAAGATGACAAACCATTCCTAACTAATAAACAATGAGGGGGAATCCAATCAGAGAATTGACTGTCCTAAATTAATATATATCAACAAAAAGTATTATTCTCAAATCTCTGATAACATGGTCCTTTCCATTTAACATTGCAATGGACCCAAGAGCATATGGATAGTACTCAAAATTAGATTTACATCAATTTACTACGCCTCATTTGATTTTATTTCTTAAATAAATAAATCATGTTTGAATTGTTCACTAAATAATCCAAAGCAGACAACAGTAACGGCTATTGGCCAAAGAACCAGCTGTCCAACAAAGCCAGGGTCACTTGTTAATGCTTTAAATATCATGCACATGCATCTATGCAGACAAGGGACCCATAAAATTTTGTTCATCCATTCAGATTTAGGCCCACCATAATTCATATTCATGTGAATTAAGTTTTTGGTAACCAATTTGCTATCTACATACTCTATATTTCCAACCTTGCATAATTCAGACTAGACGATAAACATAAACACTTCCCAATTGACCAATTCATTATACATAACTGTATCAGACCCTTTATCATGTACACTGTTCCTCTCATCATTCACAAGTACAGAGCATTGACCCTTAATTTGATCTTATTTTTTCTCACAAATGGTAAGTGACTTTTTGGCATTCTACCATTCAATTCTTGGGGCTTCCCTGATATACGCTGGCATTTGCTGGCTTTTTTCATTGCAGGAACTATATAGTCTTTATCACTTTGGTTTTAGTGACAAGTGGGGTCTAGAGACTCCACTTTTGATCTAGAAAAACTATAATATACCACAAATTGTTCAGATAATTTATATTAATAAATGATAATGTAATTCTTTTTCTCTTTTACAGTAATATACATGTGCTTTTGTCTGCTTCCAACATACACCGACATACTCAATAAGACAATATATCAAATTCACAAATAACAATAATAATAATAATAATAATAATAATAATGGTTCTATTTTAATATATCGGATCCTAATTTGGAATTTAGTAATTGATTTAAATTGTTTATACAACTTCATTGCTAAATTTGTTTCTAGGTTCACGTTATCTCATCCTGTTCATAATTGGGAATCTGTTTATGTAATGGAAGAGAGACAACAAAGAAAAAAGACAAATGAAAGCTGCACAACAGATAACAATATGGAAAACAACCCACATTGTAGAAAGAGTTAAAACTATTGAAGGATTCAATCTAATTTATAACAATATATAATATATATAATGAAATATACTATTTTATATTTTATTTTTCTTTAATTATATTTTAAAAGTTTGATACTTTTAATTTTAAAAATAGTAAAGATAGTTAACAGCTTAAAATAATCACACATTACTACTTTATAATATAATTACATTTTTTTTCTTCTATTTCATGTAATTCTACAATTCATATTACTAAACTATAAATTACAAATCAAATATAAACAGTAATGATTATAATAATTTATCTTTATCTAAAAGAAATAAAACTAAAATAAATTTAAATATTAAATTTTAAATAATTAAAATAAGATAATAGAATTAAAAAAAAGTGTGATTTCCGCTTGTTTAAATAAAAATTAATTTGTTAACTAGTTACATTTTCAAACAATTGAAATGCTGTTTAATTAGTCAAAGTCATTTTGGACCACAAACAAAATAATTAATACAAAGGGGAGTTTAATTGAGTTGCTTTTAAGATAATTAATACCACAGTTATTATTAACTTTTAAAGAGATTAAAGCATTAATGATGTTATTTCTTAAAATTAAATTTTAACCAAACAGAATCATTTATTAAATCAGTCTTCCAAACAAGAAATTATACATTAATGATTTAATAATTTAACAAAAAATAAAACATACAGCAAAGTTAGACATCATTAATTTAAACAAAAAGAAATTTTATTACCAAAAAATCAATAATTTTAACAATATTGTATAATATAACTAAATGATATTATAAAATCGAGAAATTATACGAACAAATTCTGCAGGACATTTTTCTACTACATTTTTATAGGCTAAAATTCCTAAATTACAAAAGAATCTCTAAAAAAATTATGAAACCTACTAAATTTTATTAATTTTCAAATAAAATAATATGTTCACAAAAGTCTCCTAACTTTTATAATATCTAATAAATTTCAATCAAAGAAAAACAATATATTCAAACATGTCCACAAAAAATATATTCTCAACAATTTCTTACAAAATTATTTTGTATCACCTACTTTATAGACATAAACTCAAATTTAAGGAAAAACAAAACAATAATCCAGACAACAAATCACACGTTCCCTCAAAATTCACCCGAGAATATAATAGACTAAAGGAAAAAAAATAATCAAAGTAATAAATTTTTCGTATATATTTTCAACTGAATTTTTATTAAATTTTCTTATTAAATATTTAAAATTTGTATATTTTTTAATTAAGTATTTTATCATTTAATTTTATCATGGGTGACATGAATCTGGTAATTGCTTCACTATTTCTGTATAAAAACTAAAAGAAATCACTCAATCAAATTTTTAAGTCTTTCATTAATATAAATATTTTTGATTGAATCTCTGTTAAAAAATTTATTGTATTTTTTTTTTTAAATAAAACGCGTATTTAAAACACGAAATAGAACTTAATTCTTAATAAGAATTTAATTGAAAAGAATTAAATTTAAATTTTCCACAACTTAAAACTCTAATTAAGAAAAAAAAAATTGAGAACATGAAGAGTTAACCTTACCTGTTGAGCTTTGATAACGGCACCGGCAGCCAAATAGAGCGTCATGTGGCTGGTGAGGTTGAAGCTCTCCGTCAAGTACACGCCGGGAGGCACGAACAGCACCGTGCCTCCGGGCCTTCTGAGGTGCTCAATGCGGTACACAGCCTCTCGGAAGGCTTTGGTGTTGAGAGTGCGGCCGTCGCCAACACCTCCATAGTCAGTTATGGAGATTCTGTCGGTGCGATCTATGAACGGCACTATACTGGAACATGTTGGCGTTGAAGAGATCGCAGAGACAGAAGAAGAGAAGAAAAGAAGGATAGTGAGTGTGAGAAAGAGTGAGAGAAGCATCTTTGCTTTGATGGCAGAGTTTGCTCGTAGCAAGGGTGGTGCCATTTATAAGGTTCTGCTGCTTTTTGTGTGGTGTCAGAGAGAGAGAGAGAGAAAAGAATCTCTGTGTTGGAATATTTTTTTATGAAAAATAATGCTGTTGGATCTGAAACACTAATAAGGGAAAGTTAAAGCTAAAACACTAGAGATAACGGTCGTTTTGGTATAAACCAGATCGCATTAAATAATTTCTTATTAGTGTATAAGTTGAAATTTTAAAAATTTTGTGACACAGTAGGATTTATATAAAACCTCTTTACATTATTTCCATAATAAAGATTACCTAAATTATTCTTTACAATCTAAATCGTATTATTCTATCTTTATAGTCTCAAATTATTTGTAAAAAAAGTATACTCAATTTTGTTGAAGGTAAATATTTTAAGAATTTCTATAAACTCTTATTTTTATGTTGTTCTAATTAAATAAATTTTATTCAAAAGTTTGGTTCACTTTATTTGAGAACTTGCTTATTTATTATAAAGAATTATTTTTTATTTAAAAGAATATTACTCGAGTAAAATAAAAAGAGTATGTATTATAAAAAATTTCAATAATTATCTATCTTTTTTTCAATTTGGTTTTTTATAAGTTAAAGTATTCATAAAAAAATAATTACTTCGTAATTATTGATAGAAAGTATTGTCAGAGGAAAATAGAAATCTCAAAAGCAATAATATTTGAATTAGTTTTTATATTTAATAAAAATAAAAAAGTTAAACAACATAAAGAAAATATTCATAAATTTGATGTTTTAAAATTTTAGATTAAATTTGATTTTAATTTTTTATGTAGATATTAGTCATGTTTTTTTTTTATTTATAAATATTTTTATTATTTTCTCGTATTTTTTCAAATTAAAATTCAACCTCTACAAAATTGAACATGTTTTTCAACAATGATGAAGCAAACATAGTTCAGATATAGAAATCAAATTCTGACCATGAAATGTAGGTAAATATTATAGATAGTATACTAGGTATTGGAAAGATGGTGATTCAACGAGAGAAACACAAGAACAGAGATTGAAAATCTCTAAAAGCCACAGGATCTTGGCTTTTGGCTGCTGAGCTGAGGACATGGCGAAGGGCTAACCTTATAAGAAAAACCAGACACATCAGAACACTTCCAAGTGGGAGGACTTAATCCTCTGCTAGCATTGAAGTTGATAACAGACAAACAAATATCAGTGAAAGGGGAATTTTTCAGTCCCCATATCACACCTGCATCCTTAATATTCACTCCCCAAGCATTCCTAATTGTGATGCCCTTCACAAGAGTGAAAGCATCAGGATTAAACTTGTCATCTGGATGCCTCCCACATCACCAGAAATCTTTATCCCCTGCTTTGCCTTGTCCACATAGAATTCAGCCACTGTGATGTTCTTGATAAACCCTCCCCTGCCTCTGCTGCTCTTGATGTGGATACTTGCTCCCATGTTCAACAGGTTTATGTGTTCAGCCACCACATTCTCCACCCCACCAGAGACTTCACTGCCAACTGCAATGCCGGCGAACGGCGATGATCCGCTCAGGCGACGGCTGGTGATGCCGTTGCTGGGACGACCGTATGCAATACCATACTCATCCCATCCACTCTTCACCGACACAAGATCATCTCCTGTAGATATGTATGAGTCTTCTATGCAGACATTTGAACTTGAATCTGCATAAATCAATTATGCAGATCATTCAGTACAGAGGCCTCTCTCCTTGTCAAAACAAACTCATGGCAATCACACTTGATAGTGTTCAATTGTTATTTCATTTAGTATGAAAACATTCAAAATGTAACATCTGAACAGGATAATTGTAAGCTAAGAGCCACATAGCATTAGTGTAATCAACATTGAGGAAGAGTTCAATACCAAGAGTGAAACTTAATGAGATTAGTTGAACTAGGATTTGACTGTTCATTACAAGTTTCATCTACTTCACTATTGTTTGCACAAGATGTGGCTTATTTAGAGGGATTTTACCTGGATCGATTCCATCAGTATTAGGAGAGTCACGAGGAGCCAAAATTGTGACATACCGAACCACAACATTGCTGCAAAGAAGGAACAGGGTTTCAGATTACACCTTTCTAGTTTGTTTCAAGCAACTTGTGATGAACAAAATGAAAATACTATAAAAAAATTACTTCTGATTGCTCAATCATACTTGCAATAAACTGGATGTATATTCCAGAAGGGAGAGTTCTTGAAAATCACATTTGAAATGATAATATCTTGAGAATTTACAAATTCCACGAGGTTTGGTCTTGTAAATTTGAGTGTTTTCTTCCTCCACATGTTCCACCACACATCTCCTTGTCCATCAATTGTCCCATTCTCACCTATAAAAATATTGGGTAAGTGCACAAGAAAGGGAGATTTCAGATTTCACCCCAAATTTATTTTTTCAAAAAATATTAAAGATTTGATACCCACCTGTGATGATCACATCAGTAAGTACATCTCCATGGATGAAACTGATATACCTTCCTCCAGGGAGCTCCCTCCCTCTTCCATAAGATGGTAAGGGTGCAATTAAAGGCCAATTGCTTGAATCCTAAAAGAGAAAGAGCATTAACGAGTGTGCTAGGGAACAAAAAAGAGACCTTTCTAAAGAAGTTTTCTATCTATCATTTTCTCTTCTCTCTCTCCTAACTCTTTACAATTACAGTATCAAGTTCATAATCATAAGCAAAAAATAAATATGAAGTTTGTATTCTGCTACACTTCAAGTTCCACAAAAAGCAAGATAACAAACCATTTCTAGCTAATAAACAATGAGGGAAATCAAATTAGAGAATTGGCTGTCGTAAATAATATTTTATAACAATATACCAGTTTATGAAAATATATAGTATATAATGAAATATATCATTTTATACTTTTATTTTATCTTTAATTATATTTTAAAATTTTAATATTTTAAATTTTGAAAATAGTAAACATTGTTAACTACTTAAAATAATCACACACATTACTACTTTATAATATAATTACAGTTTTTTTTCTCTTTCATGTAAATCTACAATATATATTACTAAATTATAAATTACAAATTACAAATCAAATATAAATAATAATAATTATAACAATATATTTTTAATTAAGGAAATAAAACTAAATTTAATATAAATATTAATTTTTAAATAAATTAAAAGAAGATAATATAATTCGAAATGCGATTGTTTAAATAAAAAATTAATTTGTAAATGAGGTACATTTTCAAATAATTGAAATGTTGTTTTATTAATCAAGGTCGTTTTATTAATCAAGGTTATTCACTGTCCACAAACAAACACTTTCAATACAAAGGCGAGTTTAATTGAGTTGCTTTTTAAAATAATTAATACCACAATATTATTAACTTTTAAATATCAAAATGTTAATGATGTTATTTCTTAAAATTAAATTTTAACCAAACATACAGTTAGTGTGTTTATATTATTTAATTTCTAAAAAGATTATTTATTAAATTAGTCTTCAAAACAATAAAATTACACATTAATGATTTAATAATTTAACAAAAAAGAAAACATATAGCAGAGTTAGACATCATTAATTTAATCAAAAAGGTAACGTGGTACCAAAAAATCAATAGTTAACATATCAGAAACGCAATTTTCTTCCTTTACATTCAGCTTAGGTTTTTTGTTTTTTTTTTTTTCGTTATGGTGCAAATTTTTTTAAAATTCTCAAAATGGGTAATTTTTTTTTTAATTTTCATTATTGGTAAATCATACTAAATTAGCAAGATTTGATTATAAAAAAATCATTATAATACGATTTCAGTTAATTCAGAATAAAATCTTATTTTTATAATATAATTTTAGATATTAATTAAAATCGTGTTAATATCACATATTTCAGTTCAATTTTATTATACTAAAAATCGTGTCACATTAGTACAATTTTAATTAAATTTTTAAAATTGTATTATAGTAACATTATTTTATTAATTTTTTGTAATAAAATCGTATGAAATTGACAAGATTTACTCATAATGAGAGTAATATTTTTTTTTACCCATACTAAAAAGTTTTAAAAGAAATTGCTTCAGAATGAGGAAAAAGCCTTCAACTTACTCATGCACTTAACAATTTTTTTTACTAGGTCAATAATGTCTTTATTATTTTTATTTTAAAATTTAAGTATTAAATAATATTTTTCTTTTTCACACGTAAATATCTCTATCATATATATGTTATGTTTTAAAAAATATGATATATTTTTATTTTTCTTAGCAATTAAAAATAATGTTGATTCTGTTAAAATATTTATAATTTAATATAATTAATTTAAAAATTTAATTAAACATATTATTTTTAATAATTTAATTTTATAATCATTAATTTAATGTTAGTTGAAAAAAATAAAATTATTTTTTAATATTTATAAAATTATTTTTTATTATTTATTAAAAAATTGTTAATATTTATAACAAAAGAAATTAATAATTTTTTATTATACTTATATCTAGTTCAGTAAAATATTATTGAATAAATAAATTTAAAAATGAAAAATAATAAAAACATTAAAATATTATGAATTTATTAGGTACAATAAACAATTTATATTATCTAAGAAGCAATTACCTTCAGAAACTTTCCGTTTTTCATTATCAAAATCCATGATGTATATTAGTCGTGACAGTAAAAGCAAACGGTCACGTCTTTCAAAATAACAGTAGAAACTCTTTTGAAAATTATAAAAATTTTAAACTTTCAACAAAATAATTTATTTTTAACAAAAATTCAATTAAAAATAATTTATTTATGAAGGACTTAAAACTCTCTTCCATTTTTAACGTGATAAGGAGTAAGCTGACGTTTACGTCAAGCATATTAACAGTAGAGACTTAATTAAAAAAAATTATAGAAGTTTCAAAATCTCAACAAAATAACTTTTTTTAATAAAAATTCAATTAAAAATGGTTTATCTATAAAAGATTAAAACTTAACTATATAGTTATTCTATTTTTAATGTGATAAAAAAAAGGTAAGAATAGAATCCAAAATAACTATATTTTTTTTTTCATTTTTGGTACAATTTTTTTACAAAAAATTTATAATGAGAAAAACAAAAAAGTTTTCATTTTTGAATAAATTATACTAAATTAATACGATTGTATTACGAAAAAATAAAATTTATATTATCTTGACACAATTTTAATAACTAAAATAAAATGCATCAACACGATTTTAGAATAACGATTTTAGAATAATTAAAATGATAAAATGATTTCAATTAATACTACTATGTATATTAAAATTATATCATAATTATATAATTTCATTTTAAATTAAATAAAATTGTATTTTAATGATATGATTTTTTGTTATAATAAGATCGTATCATTTTAATACGATTTACGAGAATTAAAAAAAATTATCCAAAAATTTTGTAAAAAAAATAAAAAAACCAAAATAATCATCACGAACAATTGATGGCAGAATCAAAGTATAAAAGTATAATTTAAAAATTTAAATATTTTACAAAACGTAATTCTCAATAAGAATTTAATTGAAAAGAGTTAAATTTAGACTTACCATAACCTTACCTGATGGGCTTTGATAACTGCACCAGCATCCAAATAAAGCGTCATGTGGCTGGTGAGGTTGAAGCTTCCGGTCAAGTAAACCCCCTTAGGCACGTACAGCGCGGTGCCTCCGGGCGTTCTCAGGTGCTGAATGCGGTACACAGCCTCTCTGAACGCTTTTGTGTTCAGAGTGCGGCCGTCGCCAACACCTCCATAGTCAGTTATGGAGATTACGTTGTTGCGATGTTTGAACGGCACTGTATTAGAACATGTTGCTGTTGAATCGATTGCAGAAACAGAAGAAGAGAACAAAAGAAAGATAGTGAGTGTCACAAAGAGCGAGAGAACCATCTTTGTTTTCATGGCAGTTTGCTCCTAACAAGACAAGACACGCCATTTATAAGGTTGTTCTCAAACTATTTAGGAAATGTGTTCTTATAATTATATTTATTTTAATTGAAACTCATCTAATTAAGAAAGATGTAAATGACTTAAATTTAATCCTTGTTAAATACTTAATTTCCAGTAACATTAGTTTATGTCGTGACATATGGTTTCATTCAAACATGGACTTTCACAAATCAGTTGATTGCTTATTAAATATAGTCAATGCTTTAGAGTAACAGTATTTATTGCATTTATTATTATATGTAATGAATAATTAAATAGGTCATATTAGTCATCTTTATATATATTTATTAATATAACCTTACTAATTTAATATTTAATGAATATTTTTATTCAAATAATTAATTATTGGTATATTAAATATAAATATGTGTTACGTAACATTCTAATTTTACTAAAAAAACTATTTAAATATTAATTTTTAGCTACTAAATAAAATAGTTGAGACAACATTGTTAGGGTTAATCACCGCATCCGAAGTATTGTCTGCTTTGGAGTTTGAAACTTCGTCACGATTTTTTCCCTTAAAAGGCACCTCGGGATTCGTATCGGAGGCTGAACTCCAAGAGCTCCATGACTCATGTTGTCATCCACCTTCTTAGTTCCAATTTTTGCACGACCTATTTGATGGCGTAGCCAATCTTGACCGTTATGTTGTGGCTTCCGAAGTAGTGTCGTAGCCACCTAGCGTAAAACACCAGGGCAAGTACCAACTTCTCAATTATCTAGTACCTTTCCTATGCCAGTTGCAGGGTTCTACTCGTGAAATAAACGGGGTTCTGTTTCCTCTCCTCCTCGTATACCAAGACCGAGCTGATGGACGACTGTGTCACAATGAGGTACACCAATAATGGGGCCTCGGGTGGCGGGCTAATCAACATGGGGAGAGCGCAAATATCCTTCTAGATCTGGGTGAACATGTGCTCGCATGTATCATCCCAGAAAAAATCCTTTGCTCCTTTCAGCAATCTGAAGAACGATTTTTCCTTCTCGGCCAGTTTCAAGAGGAAATGGGAGAGTGCGACTAGCTTGCCTTTCAACTGTTGTACCTCTTTCAGGCAGATTGGGCTTCTCATGCCCAGTATGACCTCACACTTGTCGAGGTTCGCTCTATGCCTCTCTGGATAATCATAAACCCGAGAAACTTATCGTCCCAGACTTTGAAAAAACACTTATCGGCATTCAGGTGCATCTCGTGCCTTCTGACCCTTGTAAATACAGCCTCCAAATGAGTCGCGTGCTACTCGGCCTTTACCAACTTTACTACCATGTCATCGACGTATACCTCCATGGTTTTGCCCAACAGTTCGTGAAAAATTTTGTCCATCAAGCATTGATAACCTCCCCGTGGTGTCTTTGTTGGTTTCAGATCCTGGCGTCCATCAGTTCATGAGCATTATTGAGGGTGTTATATACTTTGACTTCGCTCTCATGGAGGGCTGCCTTCATGGCCTTCACGCTCTTTTGAACAACCTCTTCAACGTGCTTTTAGAGAGTTTCTAACAGTGTTGGATCCATTCCTGCGATAATAAAAAAAGGTGGTCCTAGGCAGAGTTTCACCAAGGCCCCACAGTGGGCGCCAAATACACCTCAACCACTAACATGGTTCACCTACTAGAATCACGAACTCTGGGAGGCTTATGTACCTATCCGGTAATAGGGCCAGATTCACCCGAATTTATCACGGCCAACTCACTATTAATTACCAATCAATAACATTCATTCTAATTGATTCTAATTAGTGATACTAAACGCACAAAACCATTATGGGAAATATACACTATTGAATAACAAGGTCTTATAAATATAACTTAGGTTTACATGAATGATCATTTATCTCACTATTCTCTTACTCATATTTTTTTTCTTTTACATTTTTACTGACTTGAGTGTCGACCCTTATACATCGTGCTTTAGTGAACTACAATTTTTGTGATTAATAGAACCTCAGAAAATCAATCAATTATTCTTCAAATTTTGTTTAACAAAATTTTTGATTAATTCACAAATTATGCAAAATTCAAAAACCAGTAAAAGAATAGTAATAAGATTATACACAAAATTTTTACATTGGTTCTCTCTTTGTTAGGAGTTACATCAAATTTCTTTGCCAAACTAGTAAAGATTCCAATAAACACATGATACAATACAATTTAAACACACTACAACATCAATAAATACTCTTGCACCCTACAAGAATCAAAACTACATAATGCAACATCCAGTTGCATAACTAAAATTAGAAACCCTATCTAATTATAGTACAATAACCTAAGAAAAACACTTAGAAATCGAAAATACAAACAAAATATGCTACAAGAATGAAAGAAGAGGTTCAAAGTATGCATAAAGACTTCCTAAATCCTAAGAACAATTGAACATCTTCCAGATTAGTAACAGGTCAACACAAGTTGCTTCGAGAATTGTTTTCATAGTTATTGATCAAAGATTGGATGAGTTTTTCTCAAAAAAATAATTTCTTACAAAATGATCTTTTAGAAATTCTCTACATCTCTTATGCTTTGTTTAGTTGAGAGAGTGGATTTGAGAGGAAAGTGTGTGGAAAATTATGTTGTTTGGAAAGGGATGGATGGTGAGAAAAGAAAAAAAAGTTTATAAAAGTTTGTGAATGATGTAATAGGTATAGTTGATGGAATATTTTTTTAATGAATGAAATTATAATTAAAATTAATTTAAAATTAAATATAATTAATGTTTTTGGTATAATTGATAAATTATTATTTTAGTTGATGAAATTATTAAAAATATCAATCATTTTGAAATTAAAATTAAAACAAAAAAATTAAGTTATTATTATTAATAATATTATTATTTTATAAATTTATTTTGCTTATTATTATAGTTTTAATTTTATCATTATTATTATTATTATTATCATCATTTTACAATTTTATTATTTTTATTATTATAATTATTATTTTTGATTTTACTATTATTAATTTTAATATTAATATTATTAATAATTTATTTTTATAATTATCTTATTTTAATTATTATTATTTTATAATTTTATTGAATTTATTTATTATAAATTTAATTACTATGTATATTTTTAAATTATTTATTATTTTAAAAAAAGTAAATAAATATTTTTTTATATTTTATTTAATTATAATTTATTAAAATAATTATTATATATCAAAGAAGTAAACTTTCTTTGCATATAACGAATAAAACTTCTAGATTTTTGTGATTTTTTTCTCGTTTTTTTTATTTTTATCACTTTTGCTCCTTCCTCACTCTTCGTGGTGTTAACCAAACATGCTCTTAGTGTTTAAGACTTCTTAATAAATATATTTATAAAAATAAACTTTAAGAAATTTAATCAATTTAAGTCTTAAAAATAATACATTAAAAACATTAATATTAAAGTTTTTTTCTCTTAATTCCTATTTAAAAATAAATTTTAATTAATTACTTTAAAGTAAATACATAAACCAATACTTATTCTAATAGAAAAACAACACACACCTAAACGTTCTAACACAAGTCTTTTAAGAATCTTCAACACATGTTGGATTCGTCACTATGTGTATTTTACTTATTATTTTTTAATTTATTACCAATAAATGACATCTTATAGAGTAATTATTTGGTGAGTTGGAATAAAAAAATACTACTATCAAATAGGTGTGAACATTTTACTTATTATTTTTTAATTTATTACCCATAAATGACATCATATAGAGTAGTTATTTGGTGAGTTGGAATAAAAAAATACTACTATCAAATACATGTTATCAAAATAAAGAGTTTAAACTCAATTACTAAAAGCTACTAAAAGCTTGAACGGATAAAATTATACTCCATTAATGATTTTTAAATGCTTATTAAAGATCTTTCATCCTTTTGAAAAAATTAGGGCCAAATTCAACAAAAATTATCTATCTACTTAATGTGTTTATTTAGATTTCAAGTTTAAAAAGCTTCTATATTTATTCATATTAACATACTTAAATATAACTCCGAATATCTTATAAGTCACTTATTATCACGGCATTAGTTGGCCATCATATAAGATTTGACGATTATTTCTAAAATTCTATATAACAATATCTTCATTACACTACTACAAGAAGTGCAACTTCAACTAATAATAAAGAAAATATTTTTTTTCATATAAAATTAACTTTTTCTTACATTTTAAAAACGAAATTCCTAAATTTTTATTTTTAATTTTTAATTTTAAGGATAGTTGTGTACAAATTGAAGACCCATGGTAAACTTACTAAATAATAATAACAATAATTATTGTTATTATTATTACATCTAAAAATATAATTTCTTAATATTATTTTTTACACTAATAAATTAAAATATCTATTAATTTATTTTTCAAGTTATAAGATCAAATACCCTAAGTAGTCAACGTTAAGCGTAATACTGAACATTTTTAAAACTGAAAATTGAACAAAGTTGCATATAATTAAAAATTAAAGTATCAAAATTATGTAAAAGTAATCTGGAACTGAAACTAAGAGTTTATAAAAATATAGGGATCAAAATTATGTCAAAAAATAATTTCAGATTTAACAAAATATAGGGACCAACAATACATATTATATATATATATATATATAGTTAAAATTATAATTGAACCTAAAAGCTAATATCAATATGTTACAATTCTGGTTTCAGTTTTAAATTAACGTTGATTAGACGTATTTAAATATTTAAGAGTTCACTTTACATTTACAATCAGTTGAAAACCTTTTTATAAAATATAATAGAAATAATAATTTGATCAACATATAATATTTTAATAAATAATTAAATAAATTGAATTAGTAATACTCATTTTAAAGAATGCTGAGGAAAAAATTGTGCTGGTTGGTGTTAGTTTGATCCACTTGTTGCATGTTAGGTAAGTGCCAAGAAGAAGAATGGTTGGTAGTTACAAAATCTTTAGGTGCACTTACATCTCACATGTTCCATTCACACTGTTCCACTATACTACTTGCAAGTCCTCCTTCCTTTCTTTTGGACTTAGTGCACAAAACCATGAACTCAGAATCAGGTTACCAACCACTTCTACTTGGTCTTCACTCACACTCCCACATTCCAGACTTGTCATCAGACACCATTGAAGAGTTCTTGAAACATAGCTCCATTGAGTGGAGATGGTGGCCCCAACTTGTTGCTTGGGAGTCAAGGCTCATCTGGCTACTCTCTTGGGCCTCCATTCTTGTCTCCATTTTCAACTACATGCTAAGCTGTCACCTTGATGTTCACTGGGCACTTGGGGTCTCTTCAGCTTGCTGGGGCATCCATAGCCATTGTTGGAATTCAGGGTCTTGCTTATGGGATTATGGTATGCTTGCTTGGTTTAGTCCCTCTCAAAGTTTTACCTAACATTTCATATTGAGTGAGCTTGGTTTTATTGCTACTTTTTTCATAAATGTACTTTGATTTGGGGTGGTTCTATAATCTATTGCTTCAACATCAGTTCATGAAAATTTCTAAAAGTTGCTTCTTACTCATTTATCAAAAAAATACATTGGTAATATATATGTCTACTAAAGTATTCCAAGTGAAAAATGTGGGGTCATATTTGGATAGGAGTCAGTATAAAGAAGAAATGCAAGTACTTACTTTCAATTGTACAATAGAATTAGTTTATGACTTTCATTTTGCACATTGTTCTGATGTATATCTGTTACTAGAAGTGATAACAAACAACTCATTTTTAATATATTTTCTTAACACTGTTATATGTTAAAAAGCAATTAGAAATTACAAAAATGAATGAGTTTAGTAAATAAGAAGTGAGATTCTTAAAATTTGGTGATTTCAATTATTAATAAAGAGTATCATGCTAATGTCTGTGTATGCAACTTGACTTTAGTTTTGTATATTGAATCTGTGAAAAGTGGTAGTTGAATTCTCCTTAAACAGTTGGGGATGGCAAGTGCAGTGCAAACTGTGTGTAGACAAGCTTATAGGACAAGAAAATACTCAGCAATGGGCGTCATATTGCAAAGAGCAATCATCTTACACTTGGGAGCTGCAGTGATACTCACATTTCTGTATTGGTTCTCAGGGTCATTTCTGAAAGCCATAGGACAGTCAGAGAGCATAGCAGAGCAAGGCCAAGTTTTTGCACGCGGAATCATTCTTCAACTCTATGCATTTGCAGTATCCTGCCCTATGCAGAGGTTCCTCCAAGCACAGGACATTGTGAACCCTCTTGCATTCATGTCACTTGGGGTGTTCCTTCTGCATGTGCTTCTCAGTTGGTTGGTTGTTTTTGTTTTGGACTATGGACTTGTTGGGGCTGCCCTTTCTCTCAGCATCTCTTGGTGGCTTCTTGTCTTGTTGAATGGGCTATACATCATTCTTAGCCCAAGATGTAAGCAAACTTGGGGAGGCCTCACTGTGAAAACTTTCAAAGGAATTTGGCCTTATTTCAAACTGACAGCTGCTTATGCTTGGATGCTGTGGTGTACACCAAAATCCACCTAATTCTCACCCTCTTGCTCACACAAACAACACAAATATTACTTTTAAAGTGCATCTCTTGGGGTTTGTTTGATTTGAGAAAATATTTTCTACTTTTACTAATAATTAGAAAGTACAAAGCGTAGATCTAGCTTTTTAAGTATTGTTTGGGTTACTTTCTAACCAGAATTAAATTTCTATTTCAGTAATCTGCAAAGTTAAAGTTTGCATTAAAAATCAACATAAGGTACTAAGACAACTTTAATTCTAATTGAACAGTAAAATACTTAAAAAAACTGTATCTAAAATTTGTCCTTACAAAAAATACCACTTCTTTTTTCACTTTCTACATTCTTTTCAATGATTTGTTTAGTGAAAACAAGAAAATGTTATTATCATCTTTACCTGTAGAATTTTATCAAGACAATGTAGAATGAAAATTTAGATGGTATTTTTGCAATTATAAGTTAAAATCAGAAATGAAAACAAGAAAAAAAAAAATACCATACAGACCCTTATGTTGACATAGTTTATTTCTTTGACAAGCAAAAGATACATTCTAATGTAGTTTGGAGACATGGTATAATCAAGGACTGATACTTTTATCTGGGTTGATCTCCAAACCTACAGTCTCGGTGGACAGTATTTCCATTTGGTATGTTATTACGACAACATCCTTTATTGGTATAGCCAATTAATGTTCTTCTTATCTGACCATAATTTCCATGTCAATGAATGCTCAATCAGTATGAATTACTTAAACTGGGACCTGCAATTTATGTTGGGTCTAAGTGCTGCAACCAGGTTAGTGTAAGAAAAAAAGCTCATTTAACTTGAGTCAACTTAAATAGTTTTGATGAGAAGTTGGGTGATTGTAGTGTCAGAATCAGCAATGAATTAGGGGCAGCTCACCCAAGAGTAGCAAAATTTTCTGTCATTGTAGTGAATGGAATCAGCATTGTCATCAGTGTAGTTTTCTGTGCAATTATTTTGATATGCCAGGAGCCTTTGAGCAAGCTTTTAACTTCTGACTCTGAAGTCATTGAGGAAGTTTCTAGTTTGACTCCACTGCTTGCTATCTCAGTTTTCTTAAATTTCATTCAACCAATACTGTCAGGTAAAAAAATCTACTACACTAAATTTTAAAAAATGAACTGATTTTTGCTAAACAATTAATTAATATCATGTAAGTTAGCAAAGGTGTTTGTACATAACTTTTACTTCTTATCCTTCCTTTTGTGTAATTTTATTTGGAAAAATTCAGGAGTTGCAATTGGAAGTGGATGGCAGGCTGTTGTGGCTTATGTAAATTTGGCTTCTTTCTATGTCATTGGTCTCACTGTTGGATGTGTTCTTGGCTTTCAAACAACTCTAGGAGTAGCAGTAAGTTCAAAACATTTCTGATAGACATCTGATGAATTTCTTCATAAATATTTCTGAACAACAAAAATGATAAAAGATAAATTCCTTTAAAGTTTACATATTTACAAGTTAATTTGTAGAAAGCTAATCATAATAGTTTCTCTGAAAACTCATTTCTTATTATTTGGGTTTGATACAGGGTATCTGGTGGGGGATGATCTTTGCAGTTTTAGTACAAACAGCAACTCTAATAATTCTGACTGCTAGAACCAACTGGGATGCAGAGGTAACGAAAATTAAAAGAATACTAAATGTTACAGGAATTGCTTGTTACATGCACAGTGAAGCAATTTACAATGCAATTGTAGGTTGAAAAAACTGTTGCTCGCATGAAAAGATCAGCAGAAGATGAGACCCTAGATCGCTTGATTGTCAACTATTAACATTTTCTTTTTCATTTCCTTCAGGCTTAAAATAAAAAAGTTGTTTAGCTGCACAACAATCTTGTTTGGGGCCACGGGATCAAAGAACTAAACCAACTTTCATTAGCAGTTAATTATTGAAGAAAATTCCATAAATATGTCACACGTGTGCACAAAACAAGAGGGCAAGTTTAAAATTGAAAATTCATGAGATTGAAACTTGAAGTAATAATAATTCCTTTATGCCCAAGTGAGAAGTTTTCTAATCTAAGGCTCAATAATGCTTAGCCAAACGGATTGAAAAAATTGAATAAAGACAAACTCATAGAACTAACTCCTGCATGTGAAATTTCTGAAAACTTCTTAATCTATAAGTATCCTGTCTGTTTCTGAGTCAACATTTTCCACTGCTGGGAAATGTCTGACTGTCATAAGGTCCCACATGTGGAAGATATTTAAACGATAAATTATTGCATGAAACAATAATCACCATAAAATACAATAACGTGTTGCCAAGTTCTTTGAAGATTTGAGGTTCCACTGTTAAAATTGTTCTTTTAAAGACGAGAGAAAACACGAATTGCCATATTTTTATCATGCATGCAAATACAAACTTGATGAGCCCAGATACATTCTCAAACTGAGAAGCACTTGGTGAAAACTAAAGAAGTGCCAAAGCCTCTTAGTTACACAATATCTATATAACTATTTCATGACAAACATTGACTATGGATATGCAACAAAAGGTGACTTCAAAAGGTACTGGACGAGACTATTACCAAACAGAGACTATATATATAGATATAGGTAGATCGTAGTGAAGAAGAAAACAGAGATTGTGCTTCTGTCCACTAAGAAGATTTTATTACATACGAGATATCTGAAGTGGGACAGACAAGGAAGCCTCTTCTCCCATCACAGGCTGGAACAAATCAAGCTCTCCATATCGCTCCAGCACCCGCATCCGGCAATCTTCTGCTGCCATCATTCCGGTGGAGAATGCCCCATGAACAGACCCTGGATAGCTCATACTTGTTGCTTCCCCAGCAAAGAACAAATTATCCACTGGGACTCGTAGCCTCTCGAACAGTTCATGGGGTTTCCCTACAGCATCATAGCTATAGGAACCTAGTGAATTTATATCTGAACCCCACCGAGACACCAGATAGTTAATCTGCACAGTGACATCAAATTACCAATTAAAATACATAGACCGTATTTTGCATTTGCATCTCAATTAAGTATTAAATGACCAAAATCATACACTCGTAAAGATAAAAAAAAAAATGGAAGGTCAATGTACTAGAAATTGAAGCATTCGTTTCTTTGATATTGCTGAGTAAAAGTGAAACTGGTAACAAGAAAAATTAATATGGGTACCGGTGAAGAAGCATCTGGAAGAATCTTCTGGAGCTGCATGAAAGCGAAGTTGGCAGCTGCTTCATTAGACATCTTTTCGATGTCTTTGGCAAGCTGCCCAGAAGGCATGTAAACAAGCACAGGATGACCTGCGGCCTTGTGGAGATTAAGGAAGTAACTGCATCCATAAGATGTATCTGCTACTACTCCCAAGAACTCCACATTAGGCCAAAACACATTTTCAAAGTGTAAGATGATTTTGTTCTCAAGTCCAATTCCAAGATCAGCAATGGCAGCTTCCTTCCAATCTGGGAGTTTTGGCTCAAACTGTATTCTCTTTGCTTTAAGCACCCCAAGAGGAACAGCAATAATGGCAGCATCAGCAAAAAATGTTTTACCATTTTCCACTGTTACCTTTACGCCATTATATCGCCTAATTACTTTTGTGACCCTGAAAAAGGGGCATCACCAAGGCCAGAGAATTAATTACAAAAAATAGTACACTCTTATCTAAAATAATAACTAAAAAAGTATCTACCTGTGCCCCAAGCGAATATCAAGACCCTTGGCTAAGGTATTTATAACAGGCAAGTAGCCCCGGACCATTAGACCATGACCACCAGGGAGAAGTACCTCCTGTGAGTACAGAACAGAAGTAATTACGAAGAAAAAAATAGATTACGTGTTAGTTAAAAAGTTTCATGTAAGATGCTATAATTTGGGTAAAAGAGGTTGTGTATTTATAATATGGATTCTTTTTCAACAAACTTTATGGCAGGCCGGTACAAAGTGAATAACAATTTTGAACCCTACATGCCATAAAGGTTGAGACCACCTTTTAACAATCATGCAATTTGATGGTATATTCAGATGATAGAGGATTCCTACACATCCCACTCCAACAACTTAACAGAAAAGCACCACCAATTCATAGTGGAGGAAAAACGTTATAATGATTGTATTATATATTAAATTGACACTAGTTTCAAATCTTAGGCAGCCGTCATTTATTTAATTGTATATGATGCAATTTGCCTTAAGATGACTTATTAAGGTACGAAAGGGTTTCAATCAGATACATACTCCTATATGTAGATCAGGAAACACATTTACATGAATATCGGTCATAGAAAGGCTGCATGTTGAAGACTCATGCACCTGGCTATGAGACAACTTTACAAACTATTTCTTTCACTGCCTGTATGTAAGACCAAAGAGAATAGATCATTTAGTGCGTAAATTGGGGTGGGTGGAAGGGTGGGGGATTTGGAACTAGACCACTAATACAAACAACATTGTCAAATGGATTTGTTGAAATTACCTGGTCCCATCCTTTCAGTGAAATAGTATCAGAATCTGCAGCAAACCAACCCTCCATTCTGCACAAATACCACTGAAGCACCTTATGAGCAAGGCCCTCCAACCTGGATTCAAGAGATGAAGAAATCTTATCAATTACTGGGCCTAAAAGTATAATAACGGTGCCAAAGAAATTATTTATGTCCATAATAACCTTAATTCAGGCTTCCTATCCAAAACAATTGAAAGACCACGAAATACGGACATGTCTTCACCGAATTCTTCTCTTATTTTATTTGTCTGCATTTAGTCATGAAATGTCGTTTAGAGATGCAATTTATGCGTAAAAATTTCTTTAAACTATGAAAATAGAGTTTATTAGGTAAAATATAAGTAGAAAAATTAATAAACAAAATTAATTACCTCCTCTAAAATTGTCTCAAATATTCCACCAACTTTTGTTACCAACTCTTGGGGAACCTGATTCCCATCCGTATCAAAAAGTGCATAGCTGCAAGAATTGGATGAATTTCAATAAAAAAAAAAAAAGTAGTCTATAGTAATTTCCGCCATGCAAAATGGCCAGAAAATATATTAAAATATGTTGCCAAAAATGATTTGAAATCAATGATCATATAAACTAATGCAAGTGTGACAAAATTAGCTATATAATAGTAATAAATCATGAAGATCTAAATGCTTACCTCTCCAAATCATGGTCATAAAGTACAGAGTTATCTCCACTCGTACGATAAAGGGGTAGCCCCAGCCTCCCGATGACAGAAGCCAGTGGGTTTTCCTTCGAAACTCCATGCAACCTGAACAGTGTGTAACTTTTATTACCAAAACATGGAAAGTAATGGACAAATTCTGCATTCTCATTAAAACATAAACATGATAAATTTATCAGAAAATAAGCCTTACCATGAGGCCCCCAGGTCAACAGGAAAACCAAATGAGTAATCAGTGTGAATTCGGCCACCAATTCTTTCCCTTGACTCTAAGAGAACAACCTAACAAAATTTGAAAACAACACACCATTTAGTCCTTCAACTATGAAAGTGCATATTAATAATTTAACTATTGACCATGAAGCAAGTTCAAGTTTGAACTAGAAGCAACACAAATACACAATCCTTAGCTTAAAAATAAAATTATTTTGCCACTTCATGACTTGCATTATTCGCGCAAACACATAAAATTCTATCGGGTTCATCAAAATAAAAAACAAAATGAGGCCCAATTCATTTGCTACGTGCGTGCCTTTCGTGAAAAACGATTCACCCAAGTGTACGTACAAAACCAGTCCAATTCTAAACTAGCAAGTATCACCCGGGACCCTTCCCCCGAACCATTACAAGCTCCCATAAATTGACTCAAAGCAGGGGAAATCATAATCATGGATTGACCCCCCAATTTTTTTCACTGAAATAAAATGCAACCTACTTCACACATCAGGAAAATGCTGAACAGCCATTCACTATGCCCACAATATTTACATAGAATAACTCGGTTCATAGACTTAACAAAATTCAGATGCAGTTCTTTAGATACTTTGGGTAGTGCTCTCCAATAATAGATTAAACTAGCATCCACTTGCATTGAAGTTTAACATGGATTAGCAGAAGTAAAACCCTTATTGTGATTGGAGATCAGGCCCAAAAGTACCTATAAAACTGCATTCAATTTTTGTCCTATAAAGTTCTGTTTTATATTAGAGTATACATGTTTAACAAGTATTCTTAAAATCCATATAATTAAACAAACACACAGTTGTTACCTGAAACGAAGCATCATGGAGTGCACGTGCAGCAGCCACCCCAGCCATGCCACCACCAACAACAATAACAGATGGTGACCTCCCCTCTGGCTTGCTGTTTCCATAGCACAGAGCTACAAGAAAAGGGGAAAAAGAAAGAAAATATGATCAAACGGTCCATAACGTTAATTCCACTTTGAAATTATTCCCTCAACTTCTAATATACCTGAATGATCATGGGTGTAGTATATATCAATTCAAATAAATTTTTTCTCTCCTTACCTGTTATCTTTACATTATTTATCTTATCTTACAATTCTCTCTATCCTCATACGAACATTTCTTTTGGCCTATTTTAATGTAATGGTAGAAGAAAAAAAAAGTTCACAATCATTTCCAAACGTCATTCCGTTACCAAAAAAACACCCATAGTTTCACTTTCACAAAATAAATAACACTCACTTCGCAAACTATGAAATCACGTGAGATTTGGTTTATACATCTGGTGCACACAAAACAAGAACGTTAATATAAGAAAAATAATTAATAGCCGCGTGCATAATGTGAATCTAAACATTTAGACTATGAGCTAATGCATTCTGCAAAAAAAGTATTATAAAACTAAAAATCAAATCACTTTTCTGTAATTTAAAGAATAATATAAAAAAATAATATTTGCGAAATGCGCCATGTGATACATATTTGTCATACATATTTACATTTTCGACTGTTCAACCTGAAGGAAAATGATAAAATTTGGAAACTTATCCAATCAAAATACTTACTATTCCTGCATTTCTCTCTCTCTCATGGACAAAATTGTCCTCTGGTATTTTTATTTAGTTTAACAATCCAAAAGTATTTGGAAAACAATATATAAAATACGGAAATTACTTTTTTTCCAAAAAATATGTTTAGAAGCTTTATTATAGCTACTTTAATTTAATTTAAGTATAAAATAAATTATCCAAAAAAAGCCTACAGTTTCGCGTCTGGTAGAGAAACACGTGCCTCCCACTATTTCTGACACAAACTTTTTAATTTCACCAATAAAACCGAAACACGAATTAAAAAAATTAAAAACCTTCTTTTCGTTCCTCACCACAGCTACTCGTCAAATAAAATCAGACGCACAAGCAGTCACCACCGACATTTGAGAAAAGCACCGAATAATATAAAAAAATTCAGAAACCGAAAAATCGATTAAAGGCAAACCTCTGGTTAATTGAGGACTACGCTTATTTCTGGACTCCATAATCGGAACAAAAAATCAGATTATTGTTAGTGAAGAATTCGGCGGCGAAATTGGAAGCGAAAGAGAGCGATTGAGGCGAGAAATGGAGGAAGAAAATCAGCAAACACGCAACGAGGTGGTTGGAATTCAAGTTTGAAGACGACGAATCCAGCTTCACGAACCAATTCATGCAGCTCGAGCCACGATATCGAATCGAGTTTCCGAGAAAAATCGAATCGATCAAGCTCGGAAAGTTCTGGAAGCTAGAAAGATTATGCAAGAGAGAGAAAATGTGAGAGAAAAACTCTAGAGAGAGAAAGTAGATTTTAGAGAGAGAAGATTGAGTTGTGATTTCGGAAAGCAAGTTTCGTCTGAGATTTATAGAGTTGGTTCGTCACGTTCGTCGTTCGTTTCAGCCGAACTGCACCGTTTTTATCTCAAGCGCGGCCGGGCGCGTGAGCAGAACTTCCTATAGAAAACGGACACGTGGTTTTCATTTTTTTTTTTTATTTGGAACGTGCACGAGGGTACTTCTGCTACGCGTCGGTTACGACTGTTGCTGAGAGATCAAAATCTGATTAAGACATCAGAAGGGGTTGGAGTTATTAATAGGTAGTAATTTGCAACTGATTCTCTTTAATCACTTCTATGCCTTTTTTTAATCATGTTATTTGAATATTTATTAGTTAGTTTATCTCTTAAATCTAGTTGATGGTGTTTTTTCAGATAATAATAAGTATTGGTAATATTTTTAGGACGATAAGATATAAAATTCACAATCTTGATATAAAAATTTTAATTTCGTTAATTTTATTTATTTTCTATTAATTGTTAAGTTAATTAAATATATGTTTGCATGTTTGTTATTTGATTCTTAATTATCAGGTATGTTTATTAAAGAAAAAATTAATACTGAAATTAAATATATTAATATATTTTTTTATTTAACAAATATACTTAATAATTATTAAATATGTAACAAATGTTTAATGATCTTAACCTTTAATCATGTTGGTTAATAAATATTTCATCTATTTTTTACTAGTACATAAATGAAGAAAATAAGCAAGATCATCTATACGGAACCTTATAAGAAATATTATAAAATAAGATGTTTTTCCTTAATAAAAGAATATTCTTTTCTTTATTTTATATTATTTGGACTTTTAATTTTAGGATTTTTTTTTCTACTAAAAGTAATACTTAAAATAAGTTTAACTAGAATTTCTCAAGTCTAACTAGAAGATATAAAGGACGACAAACAAAATGAATAAAAGAGTACTTTTAAAGTCTAAATTAAAATTTAAATTGAGACAAATAAACTTGTTAAGACATAATTAATGAAAGAAATGGAAAACATGATCAAATAGAGATAAAGAAAACATGAGGATCACAATTATTGATTATTGAGGAAAAAGATATTATTATAAAGGATAGTTAAAATTTTAAAACTAAAAATTCTTTCTCATTTTCTTTTTGAAATTTTCATTTAAGGCTTAAAGTGTTATAAAATAAGTATTTACATTTCATTCTAGACTCGTTTTAGTATTACTAAGTTAGAATTTTTCATATAGTCAACCCTCTTCATCATTTGTTAAAACACTTTTGAATATATGAAAATTTTACTAGTATGAAACACTTTTAAGAATGATATTTTACTTTCGAGTCTTATCTTAAACTTTTAGAAATAAATCATGATTCTACATGGAGATTATCTTGGAGATGAAGAACCTTCTTCAACCTAAAGTGTCACACCAAATTTTCTTTAATCTCTTAAGTCTTCTCCACCATTGCCTATTTCAAAATTTTCTTTGAATTCAAGTTCTATAATTGTTTATCTTTCATTTTTTTTGATGATATTATATTTATATTCCATTCTTATATTTGCTAATGGTGCTTAAAAAGGGGAGAACTTGGAGGAAAAAAAGTCCTAAGAAAGAAGAAAAATGGAGATGGAACAAGGTGAGCCTATGCTTAAAAGAAGATGAAGGCATCATGAGACGGGTGTTCACCTGTGGGAGAACGATGAAAGACCCCTTGTCAAGGGACCAACCACTAGGGCAATGACTTGAATGATTCAAGAAGATTGGACCTCAACTAACCTTAGTAGGCCCAAACTCTTATTATCATGGCCCAAACTTTAGGTTGTAAATATTGTATAAAGTATATTAGGATTTTATGGGCCTTGTATTGGGCCAAGTAGTACAGGACATTTGGTCCTTGTATTTGAGCCAAGTAGTCTAGAGTTTTAGCCTTGTACTTGGTCCTTGAGTAGATTAGAGTTAAATGAGTTTAGCTAGGATTTCAATTGGAATCCCAAAGGCCTAAGAGAAACGTTAGGCCAGATCTAAGGTTGAGAAGACGCATAGTTACCATATTTTGAGCACATGCTCAAATGTGGAAAACATGAGTGGACAAGTGACACTCGATCCACTTCATGCACAACTTTTGTAGGAAATTTGAATTCAAAATTTCCTTTTCTTTTCTCTTCTCATAATCGACCAAAACTCTTGTATATAGGACCTCCCATCACTTGTATTTTCGCTTTTGGAATGAGTAATGAAACACTACCCACATTGGCACACTATTTGTTCTTGAAGTCCTCCTTAGGATATGCTCCTAATTTGACTATTCCCTAGCCGAGACCTAAATTTTCCTCTATAAATCATCCTCCTTAGTTCATTTCCTCGACCAAAATCCATTCCTTAATTCAAGTGTTTGTCATTTTTTATTCAACTCTAACCATTGAAGTTCCATGCAAGAATAGGGATGTTATCAGGGATCCTCTAAGAACAAGAAATGTGAGTTGTCCAAGAAAAGCCTCCAAGAAGAGAAAAGAAAAAGACCAATACCAAGAGTCTTGGAAAATTCTCAAAATGAACAACCTAATGAGGAGCAATCCACAAAAGTTAATTGTCAATCGAGTATTGAACTAATTGTAGATGTTCATTAGCAGAATTTAAAGACCAACCAAATCAATCCTTCTTGTTATAATTTGTTTATCTAATATTATAATTTGGTCATGGTCACATGTATTGTTTAAAGCACCATAAAAAGGGAGAGATTGTTGGATAAAAAAATACAACACTCTAAATATTTTGATCACGTGCTTAAACAAAACAAGTCTAATGCTTGGAATACCTGAAGTAGTTGCATTTGACAAACGTTGATCAGATCACAAATGCATATGTTTCATTTGGCAAACAACAAAACCAATTTCCACTTTGTCTGATAAGTTAATTAAAGATCACTCAGACGATAAGTATAGACTAAGACTTCAAGGTGAGATACATAAAAAATATTCCATAGCTTAAGTTTGAAGAAATTGAGAATGCACTTTATGTTTGTCTTAGAAAGATTCGTGCTAAACAATAACGTTCAAAAATACCTTGGGATATGAGCTAAAGTTGAAATGACCATCAACTTCTCTGATATGGTTAGTTTCAACTATGGATCAACTGTCTATTCTATATGATGTCCACTTTTAACCAATGTTTAGTGTAAAAGGATTTGCTACCAAGGAAGATAAGTATTGTTAACTATTAGAAAGATTGTGTAAATAAGATAAGAGAATTTAATGTTCCATGTTATGCATGTAATGCTTCTCAACATAAGATCTCGCCACACGATAACAAAAGAAGAAAGAAGCAATGAAGAGAGTTCCAAGCTACTCAATCACCCAAAAAAGGAATGCAACTATTAGTTTTCTAAAGCGTATAAGAAGATATGATTCTAAGAAAGGAAAACGAGACATACTTTTCAAGTGTTGAATCTTTTATCTATCTTAAAGCTTTGTAAGAGCATTATTTGTGTTCATTCTTGCTTACAAGTTAAGAGATATCAAACCTTGTATACGTCAAAAGACATCAGTCTCTCTAGTGAGCAAAAACTATTAATATGTTGATCACTCGTGTCTTGTAATTATATTAAGCCAGGAGTGTAAAAAATACTTAATATTGAGCCACGAATTACTAGTATCAAGAATACTCAGTATTGAATAAAGAATATTTGACGTAAAGAATAATCAATATTAGTCATTAGTGACTTAATCAAAGAGTACTTAATAAAATTAATCATGATAAATTAGAAACCTAACTTAAATTTAATCCAACAAAAAAATTTAAATACTAAATCTTCAAAATATCTTTTTTTTTCAAAATAATTTAACAAATTTAAGTCGGTTCTCCTTACCTATCATCACTAGTCCCTTTAAAAGCTCCTTAACACCAATAAAAGTCAAGAAAAATCATAACTTATTTTTAGACAACCTAATAATTCAAAAACCAAAAATATCATTTGATTAATCCAAATTCATGTTTTCAAATTAAATTTCACATACGTATACAATGCATATCGAACAACACATCCCAAATTATGAGGTTTAGAAGAAATATGTTAATTTTATTTATGAAATATATTAATTTTATTTATTTTCTAAAATTAAGAACGACTATAAATTCATATTATAAAACTTGATAATAGATTCATATCATAGAACTTGATAAAAAAAAAAAAAAAAATAAAAAAAATTAAAA
>Ga0209489_100363_pt1 | contig 80744 bp, 34 predicted proteins | sample SiratrowhiteBW_FD_187527 | JGI IMG/M metagenome (GOLD analysis project Ga0209489, IMG submission 187527) | Root nodule microbial communities of legume samples collected from California, USA - Siratro white BW (SPAdes) (version 2) | ecosystem: Host-associated > Plants > Roots > Nodule | place...
GTAAATGACCAGAGGTAGACAAAGAAGAGAAAAGGGATTTATTACCAGTAATATGATCTGTGGCACCTGAGTCTAGAACCCAAGGACCAAGAGAATTGGAGTGGGTGAGCCCAGCAAAAGAGATACATGTATGTGCAACAGATGCAGTGGAACCAGAGTTCTGACGATCCTCATACCATTTAAGAAATTCATTGAAAATAGCCGGTGGACCTAAGATATCAGATGAAGTAGAATCCATGGTAGAAGGTGGCACAGGAGTTGCTTGGACAACCGCAGCAGTTTTAGGTGGACGACCATGTAAGGCATAACACCTGTCAATTTTGTGACCAAGTTTGCCACAATGGTCACATTTATGACGCCCTTTGTTCAGCTTTCGAGAACGGGTGCAATCATCACGTTGAGATACTAAAGCAGAAGAGTCATCACCTGAAGTAGATATATCAATATGGGATTTATCGGGTACACGCATAAGGGTGGAAGAAGTAGAAGTAAGTGTGGGCACAACAGGAGATCCCAAAATCTGATCACGAACAGGAGAATAATCGTCAGGAAGTCCATATAAGGCTAACAACATGAAAAACTTGGACCGTTGCTCTATCTCTTGAGACGGAGTGGATGCAGGAGGCAACAATTCATTAAAATCATGAAAAAGAGCATGGATTTTACCAAGATACTCAGACATTGTACCATCAAGACGTTTCGAAGCAACAACATGAAGGAGATTTTGACATACTCCATAAAGACGTTGAGTATCATTAGTATATAATAATTTGGCATGCTCCCAAATTTCTGAACACGTCTCTCATAAGAGTGAAAAATTTGTTTCAAAGACGAGTGAATGGTCGATTTGAGAACCATGCATAATTGAGCATCAATTTTCAACCAACGAGAAACCTCATTCTCAGGAACATTAACAACAGACGTTATAAGATGATTAACGTAGCCTTGACTCTTAAGCCATAACCTAATATCCGAAGCCAAAGTATCATAATTTTTACCATCTAATTTGTCAATTGACAAATGAACATTGACATAATTAGTATAGTGCTCCGGTATAGGAAAAGTAGAGGAGACGTTGGTAGTTGCGGAAGAATCCATGGAGGAGAGAGAAAAAACTCAAAAAATCAAACGTGCTCCGATCAAAATAATAAGGATAGATCCAGAATGCTTACACGACGGCGATCACAACGGCGGTAATCGCCGCCGGAAAATTTGCCGGACGCACCGCCATGCGCGGCGGCAGCGGTGACGGTGACCAGAATTAAAACGGCCACTACATGCGTGTCGGTGCTTCGATTGACGCGATTCCAAAGGCACAGTAATCGCCTGGATGAGGCGCTTCTGATGGTGGTGTCGCTGACCCAATCGGCGGCGACGGAGACGGCGGCGGCGGCGGCAGTGGCGGCGCGTGGCAAAGGTTACGGCAGCAACGACGGAGGCACTTGAATGAGACGGTGAACATTGGGTTCACCGAAAAAATTTAATCCTAACCCTAACCGTAAGCTCTAGATACCATATTAAAATAGAGAAATAGGTATAGGATTAATTTCCTTGTGTGTAAATACACATAAAGAGATATTTATTTATAGATGATAAAAATAACACAAATAGTAACAAAATAACAGAGAACCTTGGCTAAGCCCATTATATTCAACAGTAGACTAAATTTTAATAAATATAATATTAAAATATATTTACTAGATTGTTTTATGTAAAATTTGTAAAAGACACATATTATACTTATAATTCATGCTAATATTTTATTTAATTTTCAAATAAATATTTGTCTCTTCTATCAGATTTTAATAAAACAACATTTTTTATAATCTCTATTAACTTTAACAGCATGATATATACATCATATTTCACATTCAGTATTTTTATTAATATAAGGGGCATATCACTCTCATATTATATCGTCATCATCAAATGTGGTTTAAGTTAAATATTTTCGGTTAAACTATTTATTTTCTCAAAGTAGGCAAAGGATTGTTTTAGTTAAGAAATTTTGTTTGAACGAAAATCACTATCACATGAGTGACTATGGCGTCAATTGAATGAAATTACATTTTACAAGTAATCATTACTTATGGTTTAAATTTCTTTTAAGCAAAAAATGCAAAAAAATAAAATAAAATAGAAGTTTAGGTAGAGTATTCAACATTTTCCAAAAAACTAAACTAGCATTTTATATCAATTCTTACATATAATATAACTCAATTTATACCTAATGGTACAATCAAAACCATAATGATAAAAATAGGAGAAATACAAAAAGAGAAGGATGCAATATGTATTAAAAAAAAGTTTTTTCATGAAAAAAAATGTATAAGAAAATAGGTCCAAAAAAGCAAGTGGCTAAGTACACTATCTAATATATTTTATTTTAATACAATGTTTTTTATTTATTAAATTTATTACCCTTAAACAAATTGTTTATCACTATAAAATATATATATTTTGGTGTTGGTCTTATTTCTTGTTTTGATTTTTACCACTTTTTTTGTCCAACTAGGATGATATATTAGAAATTACATCATTAAAATTATGAAATTAATGATGTTATATCTTCAAGTTAGGCCAATATAGACTAAAATTGAAAAAGTGACCTAAAATCATAACTTTCGAAAATATATTAAAATTGAGAAGTATTGTAATTTGAATGTAGGACAATGAAGAACTTTGTCACCCATGTGGTTAATCTTTAAGTATATTATTATTTTTTTCCTGTAATATTGTAAATGATTAGAACACTCTTGAAATGTCTTTTTTTTAATATGTTTCTTATTTTTAGCTGGTAAAAAGAAAATAAAATAAAAAAGTAACATGTTTATAAGAACTAAAACACTAAAGGATTAAAATAAAAAAAAAATATTTGTACGGACTTAAAATATCATATTTATAAATATTTAAAATATAAAGTAACGTATGTACAAAAATTACATCAAAATGTGAAATCTTCAAAAAAATATAAGTATTACAGTAACTAAATGAATAACTTTAAAAATGTATATTTGATGGATATGAATACATTTTCGTATGATAGTTATGTTTTTATTTATTTTTTTCTTAAACTTTTTTATACATTAATAATATCTATTAGACAAGTATTAAAATTATATCATATGAAAAAAAAATTGTATATAAAGAAGATTACTAATACGATACAAGATCAAATTAAGACTTTCTATAGTAGATAAAAGTTGTATATGCATGTAATATGTCCTTGAGTTGTATGTATATTATTTTCTTGAAAGTATCTCTTAATATGGTGTTGGTGGAGTAATCAAATATAAATAGTTGACTTCTAAACTTAATGAATTATATATGATTATTTGAAAGATAGGTTCAACGGTTACGAGATTGATATACCCCTCATCTTGTAAGGTAATGATCAAATTTAACAGATCAAATTCTTAATTTAGATAAATAGTTTATTTTCTATAAAGGATTTATTTATTTTTATTATTTTCTTGAATATTTTGTAAATGAAAGATATTTTTGTAGGGTTTAATATTTGAGACTTGCTAGAAGCTTAGTTGGATTTTTGAAAATATATAAAGGAAAAATTACTTAAGTACGTCCTACGTCTAGGTAAGGTGTATTAATTTTTGTATCCACTCAATAAGATATCACTTAGATGGATTAATTGTAACATCGAAAAAAAAATAAGAGAACATGAACAAAAAATCAGAAAATATCTGGATAAGTTTGCACGGTGACAGTAAGTCTTATCTCTGCTGCCACCCTCTACTTGCTCCAAATAATAACAAATTGAATGTTAGAAATTAAATTGAAACCAAACTTGCACATTGAAAGCAAATTGGATTCTAATAAAAAATAATCATTACACCATATGCTTATTAATACCGTGAAACCAAAATCAGAAAGCACAATAAGTAAAAGCGAAAAACAAGAGAGAAGCGATAGAGGGAAAGAAAGAAAATATATCCCCAGTTACATTTTTATACGTTCACACGGCAAATTCATAAGGTAAAATGAGAAAGACATTTATTATTTTAAATTATTTATTTTATGTTATTTATGTGAGAAGTGTATTAACCTAATCATCTTAAATAATTTTATATTTATAATAACATAATATACACGCACTATAAGAAAAAAATTATTTAGAGACCAATTTTTAGTTACCAAATAAAATAGTTACTAATTTTGACTAAAATAGTTACTAAATTAAATTTTGGTTGCTAAATAATTACAAAATAGAAGTAATGTTAAATTTAGTGACCAATTAAGTCAAGATAATTGATATATAACATTAGGTATCAAGGTTTTAGTGACCTATATCATTAGATTCTAAATTTGTCTCGAACTTAATTAAATATCAATTTAAAATTTAATGGTATAGGTCACTAAAACCTTGGTAGCTAATATTAGATACCAATTATCTTGACTTAATTGGTCACTAAATTCAATCAATTACTTCTATTTTATAATTGTAATATATATAAATAGCGAAAATATATGCATATAAATATGATGAGTCTCACACCTTTACTAGGTATTATAAAAATGATGTGTATTTATCTATCTATGATACAATATAAACTTTATTTAAGCATGATACTTAGTTTTATATTATTTAATCTATTTTTATGTTATTTGTTCTTATTTTTCTTAGTTTTTTTATATTTCTTATTTCTCTCTTCTATATAAATGGTAAAATAAATACATATGTATAGCCATAAGAGAATAGGTGGTCTCTCCATACATCTAACAATTTTCTACGGTAATATAATTACATTTGTAGGAATGCACTGGAGTGTAGATGCCCAGAATAACACAGTAACTTTTAGGAGACAAGGATCCACACTCATGACCTTTTAGGAGACAAGGATCCACACTCATGACCTTCCCTTATGGTTCAGCTACAGTTCACTTGACAAGTCCCATCCTATTACTTTTACCATCCGTATGAACTTGTTGTATATTATGCCTTTGGACTAGTCCTTTGGGGAAATGAAAAGGCCAAGAACTATGTGGAATATGTTTATATGTATATGGATGCTAGTTAGAATGTATTAATATATAATTGTAGTTAGGACTTTGGTAGGATGTCAATCTATGTAAATAACAATGTGAAAAAGGTGTAATTGTAGTTATGACACTAGTAAAAGACTAACCTATGTTAGCAAGGTTGTGTAAAATTTTACATAAAGCATTATATTTTATAAAAGTTGAAAAAAATAACTTCTATATCTACTAAATTGATGAAACTAAAGACATATTTTAAATTATATATCTACTAAGTGAATATTTCATTAATGATATAAGTTTGGGATATATGACCTTTGTAAAAAAATACACATATTAAGAAGTGATTATGCATGTGTATAATTGTGAGTTGTTCAAAGTATGTTCTTTTTTTTAATTATAAGAAGGTTATATTGTTACAGTAAGTGATGAAATTGATAAATATGGGATGATTTATGTATTACAAATAGATTGTTGTGTGACCTACTGATGAAATATGTGTTTATGGGCAAATATCACTCTAGTGGTGACACATTACTCAAGTAACACCTAAACAATGGTTCAAGATTACATACAAAGTGTACTATCACTCGAGCACCAATATGAACTCTCAAGCGATAAGGTGTATAACACAAGGGATGACTTGAAGCAAGAACAACAAAGATGATGCTCAAGAGACAACATTGTCATTCTTGAAGAATTGATCATTGGTGGTGGTGCATGAGTTTTTGAAATTTGAGAGATCATGTAATTACATGTCAATGCTCAACAATATGTTGTTAAAGCTTTGAAGAAGTATTGAGTTTAATGCTTGTAAAACTTGTTGTGAATGATATAATTAGTGCATTGCTTAAACATTTGGAGGACACTCAATTAATAGATGTTTAAGTGTAAGGTGAATATTTGAATAAGAAAAATATATAACCAATTATTATTTCTAAAATTGTGAAATCGCTTAAACAAAAAAAATATTTCTATTTCAAAAAAGTGAAGTTGCTTAAATGAAAGTAACTCCTTCAACTAACATATAAATAATATAATGATAATATTAATGAATTACGTATATAATACTAATTATATATATATACATTATATATGTATGTAATATGTTGTCATTTATAGATATATTATTCTCGTAAAATATATTATCCTTTATAGCGTAAATTATTATAATTATATTTAATATAATAATATTTATTACAAATACCAGCGGTAGAAACTACACAAAATTCAAAACATGTTTTTATTTTTATATGTGCATATATTATTTTGGAATGTTTAAATTTAGTGTAATATATACTATATAAAAGTACATAGTGTATGTATGTGATATATTATGTTATATATTTGACTAATATATTAGATTAAACAAGGCGTTATGTTATACACAATTTTTAATTTACTAATATATCACTTTTTTTTTAATCTACGCAAATATGCTCCTTTTTATACCCATACATTTATATCACTTTGAATTTTAGTATATATTGATGGTATCGTCAATATTTACTAATTTGGCAAATTTATCAATTTGACGGCATGATCATCACTATTAAATAATAGAAGAAATTACCAAAGAGACCAAATTTATTTTTTTCGAAAGACAGAAAAAAAAAAAAAAAAAAAACAAAAAAAAAAAAAAAAAAAAAAAAAAAGAAACCAAAACTAGCATTTCTATTTTACGAGGAAGAAACCGTTATTATCTAAAGCTACAAAATAAAAAAAACATTAAATAAAACATAAAACTTACAACTTTTTATACTTTCTAATAAAATTCTACAGAATAAAAAATGTTAAAAAAAATTTACGTCAGAAGATATATTCATGACATCTTTCATGTTTTTAGGATCAAACCGCTGCATAGGGGATTTTACCCTTGTGTTATGTTTTTTACCCTTATATTTTAATTATGGTACCTCAAACATTTATATCCACAATAATATATACCAAACATTATTTATGATGTTTTACTTCATAGACAGATAGCAAAGCGAAGCATGAGATATATTAATGATATCGAAACAACTCGAACTTGATATAATCAAATAAAAATACAATATTGACACTAACTGTTATTTCTTTTCACTCACACCCGAAAACACTTGATATTTTCACCATTTGATTTTTGCATTTTGTAGAATACATTTTTTTTTTCCAACAATGGAGACTAATTCTCATAACAATATTAACAGTATAAATTGAAACTTTCTGCTTATTCTCAAGCTGACAGATCGTATGATCATTTTCACCATCTAGCTAGTCAGTATTATTGCTTCTGCCACTCCCTTATTTTTTACACACCTATATTTTTATTATTGTACTTCAAACATTTACCTCCACCTTAATATGCACCAAATATCATTTATTATTTTTACATACGCGTCCCACGGAGTTAAAAAGGTAAAAACATGAAATATTCGCAGTGAATCATAATGAGTCAGAAATATTCTATGAACTGGTTGATATAACCAAATCTAATTTATATTATACGGATCAGTCTAATGAAAATCATATAAAATTTTCATACTTTTTTAATGTTATACTAACATCTCTATAGGAAAGTAAATAAAATAAATAAATAATGTGAGGCAAGTAGAGCAACTTGCATTGAATAAGTTGCAGATATTAAAGATGACAGGACCATATTGATTTAATATCATGAAGTATATGTACTTAATATGTAATGGGCCTGCTATCAATTGACCCAATTTGTAGCATGTATCCCAAACCCAACTTCACACTCCTCCATGAGATCAGGAATCTTGACGTCATTACTTCATTTTTATATGGTGGACCAACTTAGCTACTCAACTCATCAACTAAATTGCACGTGATGCTTAGTTCCCTTCATACACATTCACACCCCACATATCTTGAATTAGAAAATGTTGGAAAGACATCCTCTTATACCTACCTATCCCAATACTAGAATTCAATAAAGGAGCCTTGCTTACAAAATGCTACTCCATCTCTCTCTTTCTAAGTGTTACATTTTTGAAATTCAAAACAATGTCAATTATTCTTTTATCATTTATATTTTTTGTTCTTAAACAAAATGAAATAACTGTATTTTACTAAAGTAAAAAAGTTATATTTCTTAGTTTTCTGGACTTAAACAAATAGATAATACATGCAAGCGTGTATTTGATGTGGTATTCAATAATAGGTGGTGACATTTGGTGTAATCTGCAGAATGTATTATGTCTTACGTATTATTTCTTTAATCTTTAATATTACAGAATGCAACTGTGCTTTATAAAAGAGTGTGATAATACAAAGTTTTGAATTTTGTTTGAAAGTAATAATTTGATTTTCATGACAGGAAGCAGCAGATTGGTGGGGTCTTGTTCTAAATCAAAATAGATGCTTGCTACGCCAGCTAACATCATTAATTCAAGTTCATAAATGAAGAGTGACGTACATGCAGATAATGGAAGAGCAATACGCAGGTCACTAAAAGATTCTACCAAACTTCATAAGTTCCACATATAAATTTCACCTAGCTACGTACCTCTAATTTTCCCGGATACAGATACAGTTTTAAAGGTTGATTGTAATGAGTATGTTGTTAATGTCAATGCTAATGATTGCCATTGTAAGGGAGAGCACATAGTACATTAATTAATTAAATATTTGATGTTGAACTTGGGAAATTCTACAATATTATGCTGCTAAAGCTAAAGAGAATCAAGAGGTGTGTTACTTGTACACACTGATGAACTCAACTCAACAGTTAACACCTAATATACTATTTGGACAAGAATATGATGGTTACATAATTATTTTGTGAGACATTATTTCTATTAGTAGCATTTTAACCTAATAAAGTCCTATAGCTAACAGCTACTCTAACTAACTAGTTTAACATACGACACCACACAACCGTGTATCGATGAGATGTTCAGAAGACAGAGGAACCAGACAAAGGATCATTCACCAAATTAAATATGTTACTCCAGTAATGCTTGTTATTCTCTTCCAGGTTCACATTGCAGAGGCTTCCATCCCCGTTCATCATTCCCATGTTTTCTTCCTCCGCTCCCAAGTTATCGTTGGACTCATAAACCAACCCTTCATCATCGTTGAGTCCTTCGAGGACGACACCGTTCGGGAGAGTGGGAGGAACAACGTTATGATTGCTGTCGTACACTGTAGCAGTGGCTCTAAATGCTTCCACAGCCGCCATAATATCATCGTCTTGCAAATGTAACACCGTGTTCTCTTTCATGAACCCGCTATCCATGTTTGTGCTGGAGAGAGGAAACATGTTGTTGTTGTTGTTGCTGCTGCTTTCATTGAACAGTACTCCAATGTTGTTATTGTTGGAGACAGGAAGCATAGTTGGTGTGGTTCCTGGAAAGCACAACGTGGAGGTTGGAGACTCTAGAGTGTCTTCAGTTGATAACATCATGGCATACATGCTATGCATCATTTTGGGGTTGCTTTCTTTTGTTGGTGGTTGTGGCTTGGACCATGAGCTTTGCCATGCTTTGAGGATGTCGAGGCAGGGTGGTAGAGAGGGTTGTTGCGTGGTGATTTTGTTGAGGACCAGCCTCGCCGGTTGAGTGTTGGAGCAGGATCCGAGGTTGTTCTGGACTTGCAACCTTGACTCTCTCACCAGTCTTGCTTCGGCTTCCAGACGAGCACTCTCCCACTGCGCCATGTGGCTGAGGTTGGCTGCGTCCTTGGATTGGCAACCGCCGGAGCCACCGAGCGCATCGGTTTTGGGCTTGTGGGTGGTGGGGTCTATCCCCATTCTGGTTAACCTTTTCTTCAGGTGTGTGTTCCAGTAGTTCTTTATCTCATTGTCGGTCCTCTTCGGAAGTTGAGCCGCTATGGCTGACCATCTATGCTCCAAAAATATTCAGCAAACAAACAAACAAAACTATTAGCAATGAACATTATATAACAGTCCATAGTACAATTACTTAGATACAGTTACAAATCAACACTGTTCTCCAATAGTAATCTTTGTTAGCATTGAATGGAAATTTTGAATTCTGATCAGAGAAGTGTGAAAAACATCCAACAAAAATCTAAGTTTGTTGTTGGTTTATAAATGGCAATGACATGATTTTGTAGAAGTTGAATGGCAAAATAAGGGGACTATATGCAAGTCAACTTTCCTAGTTATGGGGGGTCATTTATAATTAATAAAGTGAATATAGGACTTTCCTTTGTTATTTTTGGTTTAAGGGTCTATCACATCTACCACTTCTCTACCAGTGATTTGGTTTTTGCTCACCTGTTCCCAAGAAGGGCATGGAGTTGAATGATTGTTTGCTCTTCCTGCAAGCTGAACTTTCCCCTTTTAATGTCGGGTCGAAGGTAGTTAGTCCACCTTAGTCTGCAGCTCTTGCCACATCTTTGAAGGCCTTAGTACGTAAAAAGCAAGAAAGTATTAACACAGAGCCCCATAAAGAAAAGAAGAAGAGAGAAAGAAAAGAAAAAGGTTGTGGATGGAAGTACCAGCTTTGGAAGGCAAGGCACGCCAGCTTCCGTGGCCGAACTTTTCTATGTAAGCCATGAGCTTTTTGTCCTCCTCGGGAGTCCAAGGGCCTTTCTTCAAGCCCACTTTTTCACAGCATGGTGACCTACCCATTGGTGTTGTGGACCAATAGTGAAACGTTTGAGTTAGCGGTTTTGGAAGGTTTGGTGCAGAGAACAGGAGAAAGAGAGAAAAGACGACAAACAAAGTAAGGAAGTTCAAGGAGAAGGGTAAGAAAAGAACGTTATATATAGAGGGATACACATTACAAATCACTGTGCAAGTAGTTATGATGCAGTACGTGTATTTGTGAGTGAGGTTCCGTATCTTAATTTTAGACACCTGCGTGGAAAAGGGATAGTCAGACGAACGAGGCCTAATATATTTTCCCATTTTCTTTTCATTTTACTCACTTTTTCTTTCTATTTTTATTTTTATCACTAGTTAGTTTAATATATTAAAAATGTTTACAGACAGAACATATCACGTGCGCATAATCTGTTAGCGATTTGACTTTATTCTTCAAAAGTAACGCTTAAGATAGAAATCTGAAATCTTTTTAATTAAGATATATATATTTAGAACAATAGGAAATATAATTATAGGATTAACATTGCAATTAAGTGACATTAAGAAAAAATAATTACACTATTTCGTTTTGAAATTTTTTGTTTTTAAATTAGATGATATTTATGCTTCTTAATTTCTAAAATTGTTCGACTGCAAATAGTTGGATGATCATGATGAATGCGGAATAATAATCATTTTAACTTTCACATTAAGGAAAGATGAGTAAGTTATTCTCAAACCAACACCAGTGGCATGCTGCATTTAGAATATTAAGGGACCTTGGGGACTTTTAATCATGCTGATTTTCATATGAAAATGTTTATGTTTGTTTAATGTGATTTTTAATATTCAGTTTTTATATAAAAAATCATAATTATAGTTTGAAGTAATAATATTTTTTATAAATGTTGAGTGAAAAATTACAATTTTAAGTTTTCAAATTTAATTATGTGATCCGTTTATTATAAATTTTTCTTTGAATATTTCACGGGATTAAACCAATCTAAATAAAAATCCACAGTAAATTTATTTCTCATGAATTTTATAGAAAATTTGCAGGAAAAAATCCACAAAATAAATTTATAGTAGTGATAAATTTAATTGGTATACTATTTTACCTTTAAAGCTTCAGTATTTGCTTCAACCATTTTCAAACTTGTACTGTGTAAGTAAACAATAATTGGTAAGACAAAACCAAGTCAAACCTTTTTGTTTTAATTTTATTTGAGCAACCACATATTTCAATTAATTTTTCAAATCAGTGTATTCAGGGTAGATAAACCCATCTAAATGTCTCCAATTTTCAAACTCTGATAAAGTGAGATAAATGATACATGCTGCATATATAGGTGCAAACACTTGGGGTAGCATAATTGAAATTTAGGTGTAAATCAACAATGACCAAACAGAGAAAGGTATATTTTTCAAATTAATGTGTGAACAACTAAATGTAAATGAAATGTTTGTCAACCACCCTTATCATTTTCATTATCAAGTCCAAGAAGCTTGCTACTGTAGCAGTTGTTGGGTATATTATCACGACATTGTTGTTGTCGGTTCTTATGCCTTTGACGGCTGTGAAGACAATCCATGAATCTATTGTACTCACTCTTTATTCAGAAATATCTTAGACAAAGAAATAATTTTCGCATCTTTTTGGCCTGCTTGTTTAAGATATTTGTTACTCACTAACATAGATAATGAATGAATCTCCTCTTTATGCATGGTGATCAACAACGCAAGTGCCGAAGCTGCTTTCCAAGAATGACATATAGCTCTTGAAAATGTGAATGACAACTAATTTAGGTTGCAAAAGAGTGAAGAAACATATATGAAATTTTTATGTATGTATATGTTTAAGAGGGACATTCTTCTTCCTGCATGCTATTTTTTACGTCAATATAAATTTATAATCAATCTAGAAAGGAATTTTTGGCATCAATTCAAAGTTTGGTATAGAAAAAGTTAATTAAAGATATAGTAACAACTATTCGAAAATTACTCATATTATTTGTATATATTATTGTTAATTCAAATATTTATGTTGTTATGTTATTATAATAAAATTGTAAAATGATTTATATTTTATAAAGATTGTCACAACATTATTTTTTTTTTAAAAAGCTTTATCTTTCATATTGTTGAAGAAATCATCCATTCTACAATCGACAAAAAAAAAAAAAATGCGTATAATAACTTATATGAGATGGGTTGATTTGTACTACCATGAGATTGATGAATTTGTTTTATGAAAAGATTAAAAAAGTATTCTTCCAATCACAAAAAGATACAATCTTTAAAAAGTAGCATAAATTCGAGAATAATTACAAAATAATCTAACATAAAGAGTTATTTATTTCACCTGATCAATAACATTGTAAGAACATTTTTACGAATTAAAGAAACTAATCTGATATAAGCTAATGTTATTAACCAGTCAAATAGAACTTACGAATTGTCCATTAAGTCTAGATAAGATAATAAATTTTATTTAATAATGTATTATTGATTTTTTTTTTCATAATTAATTTATTAATTGATGGTTAAATTTGTTCCAAACCTAATTAACCCACCCTAAGGAAATCTCTAATTCTAATAGTATTGTTTTTTTAATTAAAATGTTCTAATCTAATACTCAAAAGAAAGTACACTTTACTTATTTATTGCTTTACAATAATTTTACAAATTAGTAACTATCAAAATGTCTTTGCCACGCCTAAACTTAATCACTCAACATAATCAAAACCTAACTCATACACAATCAGAATCATGGTGATGATTACAGAAGAAAGAGAAACAGAAGTTTGAAACCTCCAACAACCATGGTCAAAAACCTTCACCACACACCAACCAGAAATAAAGAAAAAGAAATGACCATCAAACACATAATCCACCATGGTTTAACCCCCGGTTACAACTATGTCACAATACCGCCTCTTTGTCAGCACCACGACAATGGCTTTTTGTCATCATTACAACTATGGGTAGGGAAGAAGAAGAAGAAAATAAAGGGTATGGAAGGAGAATATCACTAACAATAAAATAGGCTTTACAAGTGATGACCTACTATCACTAAATAGTGATGACTTTAATGGTATAGTCTAATTGTTGGTTACTACATTGGCATTTAAATCCTGAAATTTCAAGTGCAAGTGTGTACTTAGTATTCACAATAAATCCACAAATTTAGTTTGGAATTTAAATTAGTTTGCATATGTTTCTTCAATTTCAAAATGACTGCACATTTAAAAAATTTCTCAAATGATTAATTTTCATAGGTTTCAATATTTAAATTGTTTTCTCAGTTTATATATACAATGGTGGGTCATCCTTCCTTTTAATTTAATTTATTTTTTGCCGTTAAAAAAATTATAATGGTGAAATAAATTATTTATTGAGATGGTGATATTATTTTAATAAGGAAATATTTACTTTTGTTGTTAATTTATAGTCATTATGTAATAAATATGATATTTTTCAATTTATTTACTTTCATTAATTTATCGATTCACCATCTAGTCGTTACTAATTATGATGATCTTAAGGTTGTGGCATTCAGTCAATGCTATTTTGTAATTCGAAATGTTAATTAACACAAAACTAAAAATATTTTCTTTATACATGTAAAATTTATCATCAATTCATGATAGATATAGATTTTCAATCTATGACAGACAACTCATGAAGACCTTTCAATATGATGCCCACGTTTACATCATGTGCTGCAAATTATACAACGTAAAGCACGACTTCTTCATCAACAAATTATAACTAAGATAATCTATCATGTTAAATTTAAACAAAAAAATTGTGCAATATAGTCAAACACTTTTCTAAGTAAGATATGATAATAGTCTATCCAATTTTATATTAATTTTTACTTTAAAATATATAATGCATTTTGGTAAACTTACTATCATTGAAATTTTGTAGTTATAAGTAAAAATTTATTTATATTTTCAAAAATGGTATTATAAGTTAAATTAAAGTTAATAATACATAGTTTTAAAATTTTATAAATTCTCTCAGGCTTTATCTATTTTATAAAAGAATTAATTTGATGAATGGATTGATTAATTTAATTTAATTCTACAAAGAGATGTTGAAATAAATTAACTTTATACAAAAAATATTGTCATAGAAAGTTTATCTCTTATTATCCATATATAATATATAATAATGATAAGATTTTGAAAACAATATATTTAATAACAAATTACCGACACTCCTCACCGTCTAGGTCAAATTGGGTTAACTTTTACAGTTGTTAAATTTTATTAATAAAATTATTGAATTATGCATATTCACATAAGAAAAGTTTAAATAATCAATTTATACAACTGTAGATATTTAATGTATCAGAAAAAGTACTTAATACATTAGTTAAATAGTTTAATAAGTATGCACTGTCAATCAATTTAAAGTCAATATTAATTAATTTTAATATGATTATTATAAAACCCAACAAAATTATTATAATTCCAATCTGTGAGTAGATGATGGTACAAAAACTTCAATTTGACTGTGTATCCATTATTTATTTGATTTTAAATAATATATAATGGTACATTGAGATTTCAATTAATTTTAGATTATATGGTCTGATGTAGAATTCAAGAGATTGGAACTCATGTTTGAATTGATATAATATATATATAGCTTTTGCACTACTTTACAAAATTGAAAACATATTCGATAAACAAAAAAATTGATTGGAAATAGAGATGCAAATAGAATGAATGAAGCAGAAGATATGGTGATGGAGAAGTACCAAATGATTTTGTTTACTTGGTATGCTAATGGACATAAGATTTGCCTGCAACAGATAACATATATGTATAAGAAATGTTATAACCTCTGAAGACAAGATACCTCAATATGGTGTAATGGTTCTGATATTTCATAATAGCATCCACCAAGAAGCAAGCAATATGTGGACCATATGAGAGGAAAAGAATTTGTATCTACTAATCAAGATCTGTCGCTGCCTTGCATGGCAGAACTTAGCACACAACATATACATATACATTAGACTTTGAATTTAATATGGTGGGGTTCTACACGCTGCACTCTCACAATATTTTCACATTGCTTTTTCCATTCATTTACTACTGTTTGGTAGAGCCCATGAATGTAATGTTTCTACAGGAAACGTGCTTCTGTGTTACATATATTTATATAAACTGACATTAATTTTATTACAACATTGACATATGTAGCACGAGAAAAAGATTTTTCATCTTATATGTTCATCTTTCTTTGTCATAGATCCATATTAGGTTTCCTTTTAAAAGGAAAAAACCTAATTTCAAAGATTTTGCATGCTTCAACAGTTATATGAACTAGTAAGGGATGTTGGCCCGTTTGCAGACATCTATATATGGAAATTTATATACACCCATTGAAGCTAATATTACATTGGTTCACAGTTTCGTAAATTAAAACAATCATTACAAATTATTAATCAATTTTCTTAGTTTAAAATGTTATCTTTTATAAATCTTTCTTTAGGTAAAAGTAAATTAATTATTAGTAGATAAATTTCTAATTTATAAGTTTCAAGTGGATAAACTAGTTTATTAAGTTAGAAATGTTGGATAAAACTAAATTATACAAAACAACATAACTATATAAGTTCTATCATAAAGAAATATTTCCTAAACAAAAATATATTATTATGTGATTATAGTTTTATATTTTGAAAAACATAATTAAACTTTTATTAAAATTTTAGTGTTCCAAATTATTATTTTCTTAAATTGTATATGCGTTTTATTTGAATAAGTCATTATGTCTAAATCACTTAATCTAATGTCAAATTTAATTTTTATTGATTTTTCAAAGACTAATTTTTTATTTATTATTTTTCAAAAATTATATTTTTTATTTATTAATTTAAACTCTTGTCACATTATTTTTACAATTTCATCGTATCTAATTTTCATATATCACATGAAATTTTGGTTACTTCAATTTGTAATGTTAATTTTTTTTAATTTGAATTATAAAAATTAAAAATTAATCTAATAAATATTAAAAATAGCGTAGTAATTAATTGTTTTTATGAAATTAAAATACACGTGATAATAAATATTAAAATACAACGAATAGTAATGAAAAGAAAGTAAATAAGTTAGACTATAATGTAGTTAAAGTAACTTGAAATTTATAACCTATAGCTCTTTAGATAAACTACCTTAAATATCCTAAAAACACTTTTGTGTGGGTCTAATAAACTAATGAAATAAGATAATAGTTAACTTAAACATACTCATAGAGTAAATTATATAAATACTAGGTAAGTGTCTTCTGGACATGGAGTATGTTTTTATTTTATGAGTTTTTAGAACAGGTTTGGTAGAAAAAAAAAGTATGCTTCACAATCAAAAGTTTTAAGAATAAATATTTTTAGAAATAATTAAAATATTTTTATTTCTCATAAATTATAGAAAGAATTTTTATAAATATTCCTTAAAAATATTTTTTTTCTAAATATATAAGAATTTTTCCAAAAAATATCCTTTTAGATATATGATTTAATTGTTTATTTACTTTTTTGTAAATTTCCAAAAAATAATTATTTACTAGTCAAGAAACTTCGTCCAAAACAAAATTTATTATTTTAAGTATGAAAAAAATTTACGATTATCTTAACATGCCAAAAGTGTTCCTTTCTCCTTAGTATCCTTCACTGCGATAATAAATTAAATATAAATAACTTTTAGAGAACTTTTTGGACTTGATTAATTTTGATTAAAATGTTGTTTTGGGAAAATAAGAAAGAATGTCATCCAATTTATTTTTTTAAAAGTAGAGATTACCATGTTGTCATTACATATTAAAAAAAACATAATTTTTTTAATGTTGAAACAATAATACTCTTAAGCATTTTTTAATTATTTCTTTGATGATTTTCAGATAATTTAAAAAATAAGAAGAATAGTGTTTAATATTTTAAAAAATAAAAAAATATATTTAGAAATTTTTTTGAATTATAATAAATATACTAAGATAACTTATTAGCATTATTTTAAATTTAATAATTTATCATATTGAATAGAAATATTTTAAAATTTTCTATAACTAATGAGCTAAGAGGTAATCATGGATTTTTTTTAATCATTAGTGTTTTCTTTCCATGTTTGGAAAGTTAAACTCTCACATAATAAGTTAAAAATGTTTTCGAGAAATACACTTTTTAATTTTTTTTATTAAAAAACTATTTATATATGAAATCATCTAATTGACCTATGAGATCCTAATTATATTGATACTCCAAAATTCCAATTTTTGAAAATTTTAATTAATATAATAATTTACATTCTGGAAAAATGTTTTTTTTTTTCATTCTACCAAATACACCCGTTAACGTAAGCAATTTATTTTAGAAAGTGAAATAACAAATATTAGTTATAATGAAAGAATTAATGATCGACATCACATGCATGCTTCTATAACAAACGATTGATATATATATATTTTATAACCATTGGAATCATTTATTTTTATTTTAGGTAAGAGTACTTCATATATTTTCTAAATATTGAATTGAATATTATGATTTTAGGAAACAAGATTTTTCGTTCTAACAATTTTAAGCTCACAGTTGGATAAGTGCTATCAAATGAAAGAAATAATGAAGTGTTGAAATTCAAGCAAATACTAATTTGTTCTAAATATTAATATTAATATATTTATTTTTGCCTGCATTATCTATTTATTGATTAGCTAGGTCTGAACACAATAATACGAAATCATAATTGTCGAAATAAATTCTTACTGGAGCATAAAATGGGTTCCATCTTCATATTTACTCCGGTGTCACCAAATTTCATTTCTTCTTCAGTTTACAGATCTTAAGATTAATGCACGAGTGAATGCAATGTAGCATCACAGAAGGTTCAGCCTGGTATTCTATCTAACAATACTCCAAGTTTGTTGTGTGTACTTTCTCAGTGCATTCTTTTTTTATATATATTTTTTCTTGGTGCAAGTATCCTATTAAATTTTGAACCCTAAATCTCTTGTTAATCCTTCTGAAAAATCTTAGATGTATACTGAAATAATTTCTAGAACCCAGTGGAGATAAGAACACTGTGGAAGATGTCAGGAACTAATAAAAAATTGATACAGATAGAAAGTTATTCAAGCTAATAAATACATAAACGTATATCGACTTAAAGACTTACTGACAACCCAAAGAAATTCATGTTGAGTAAGAGATTGGTCCTGACTTGTTCAATTTTGCCGAAGCCAAGATAACGAATACGTCAAGTTTCTGAAATGAAGAAGATGAAGATAACTATATGCTACTTTTTAATGCTAATATACATTAATAGACCCAGAAAAAAAAATGTAGAGGACAATACTTCATGTATATATATATATATATATATCACAAATTATATCATATTTTGAATAAAATATATCGCAAATTACATTGATATGTTATTCCTGCGTCACAATTTTTAATCATAATTCTCGGTATCCAATGTAGCTTATCATTTAGTGAGCACGTCCAACTATAAAATAACATATAACTCATAAAAAAACATACTAGCAGACACTATTCTCACTTTCTCTATTCTTATTTTTATTTTTTATTTTTTTTTATGTTAGACTGGTTTATACAGTTCTACCAAGTCAAATGCAGAAATTCCTTTATCTTTTAATTACTTTTGATACCTTAATCTACATTATTATTTCATCAACAAAATCATTGTAAAGAAATAAGACCACCCAAAAAAAAAAAAGGGTTGAAATACGTTTTAAAATTTTCTAATTTTTCGCCTGAGTATACACGGTTATAGGTGACATGTACGTAAAGTGAAAAATCAAGGAAAGCAAAAATAGTCGGGATTTTAATTTGGATTTGTCTTATTAGATAGACTATATTTAATTTTTGACTAACCGTTTAAGTTTAACTAAGATTATCATTGAAAAATATGTAATATTCTTTCTTAAGCTATTCCGGGTTCAATATGATATTATTTTCTGATACACTTCTAATTTAATGTAATATTATTTTCCTAGACAATCCTGACCTAATATAATATTATTTCCCAAGTCATTCCTGACTTAATGTAATATTATTTTCTGAATTACACCTAACTCAATGCAATACTTTTGCATGAGTCATTCTTGGCTCAATGCATTAGTTCTCTTTCACAAGTCACTTCTGGCTCAAGATAGTAATAAATTGTGAGTAATCAACACATCACACTCACTAGAGAAGGTAGCATCTTTTGATATATACAAGATTTAAGTCTCTCTTCTAGTTTGTTAAAATGAACATTAACTGTATTTTTACAAAGCTTTTAAGACACATGAAATTTTACCATAGTTTCAACACTTGTAAATTATAACTCTTCTTATTTTTGTTCTCTTCAAAGTATGACCTTTTATAGGCTTGGAAAAAAGAATTTGACACATTCCCTTTTGTTGTCGTTGAGTAGCTTTGAACTCTCTTCATTGTCTTGTGCTTCTTATGCTATCATATGATGAGCTTTGAACATTGAGAAGCATTTTATGTATTACATTCAACACTAATTTTCCTTATGTTCTTCTCACAATCTCTCTAATAATGGCAATACGTATATTCTTTGGTAGCAAAACCTTTTACCTTAAATAGTAGTTAAAAATGCACATTGTACATGACAGATAACTGAGCCAAAGTTGAAAATAACTTATGTGAGGAGAGTTGGTGGATGTTGCATCTTTGCTCTAAAACCAAGAGATATTTGAAAAGTTGCTTTGTTATGGCATTGTTCCTATAGATGACAGACGTTTGAAGACATTTTTAAATTGACAGACCTTAAGTTTCAGGAATATTCTTTAATCTCTCAACAACTTCATGGTCTTTCATTGTATGTTTGTTTGATTTTCAATTCTCAACTATCAAATGTTGTGGTACTTTTATCATTTGACAGACAGTGTACTTGTATAGTTTGATCTTAATCTTATCAGACGCAACTACATCACATGAAATTTATTCAAAAGAAAAATAAAAAAGAAAAAGAAATAGGATCATGGGTGGGTTAGACCAAATCCATGAAAAGAAAGAAACAAAGCAAACTACCAAACCAGCCCACAAGGGTAATATGAAAAAAACAAAAGAACAAAACTAAGGAAACTAATAGAACAATTCGAAAAAAGTCAATCCCTTATGTTCAAAAGGAAAATAACAAAAGAAAGAAAACTAAAATTGATGTTTGCAAACCCCTCCACAATCTCTTCTTTTTTTTACCCACTCTAACAACCCCTCCACAATTTCTTCTTTTTTTTACCCACTCTAACAAGTTTTTAGCAGCCTTGAAAGCACCATTCATCAGTCACCTAGGTTTCTTAGAAGTTTGAACACACTCTTCAAACTCATTCGAATCGCTAGAAAACCCCTGCTCCATCCAATTGTTCCAAACTTAAAATCAACTTACACTCATTCTCAAAATTAGAACAAAGAGCCTAGTTAACTTAGAATCAACTTACAATTGATTAAAATTTGTTTAATTAAAATAATTGTGACGAATATAGTCAAGATATCTTTATTTCCAAAAACACAATGTTAATATATTTTTGTTCTACAAAACCGGCAGATTAAATCTTTTTATTTTTTAAATATAACATCTATTTGAATGAACACATTTTTATCATATATATATATATATATAATTGAAAGTTTTTGTTTTTTACAATTAAATATTATGCATTCAACACTTAATCAGACCATTTAATAAGAACAAGTTATAATCGCGTAAAGTACCTAATATATAATGCAGTTGTAGAAATTATTGTTAGAGAAGATAAATTATTCAGTTCGTTTTTGTTATCATTTTAACATAAAAATGTTAACTTCACATATAATATTCTAATCATAGGATCATATAATGAGTCATAGACCATCTAGAAACAACTGATCATGATACCGTCTGAGATATCATTAAATTGCTCAAAACTTAACAATCCATCTAGATAAATTATTCGGAGCTTAACATCTTATTTGTTCTAATCTTTTTAAAACATAAAATTAGAAAGATAGAAAACCCGTTAAAGTTCATTACTTTTCAATGACAAAATAAAATAACAAGTGCCTGGTTTAGACTTAATACCGAATTAGCAATTTATGTATTAATAAAATGAAAAATATATTAAACACTTTTAATTATGTGTGAATTAGTAATTTCAGACTTAATAGTTATAAAATTACCCATTTTAAGAAAACTTTTAAAAGAGTTAAGATTCTATTTTATTTGACAAAACCAAATTGAAGAGACAGTAATTCTAAAATTAAGTAGCAGTTCTAAAATTAAGTAGTAATTATAGAAATAACATATTTTAATTAAAAAATATATATTTTTTGTATATATCAGTTTAATATGATAAAGTAAGATAAAAATTTAAACCAAATTCAAGTTTAAATAAAATTAGAATAATTTTTTAAAAATATTTTCATTCGAAGACTCAATTTTTAAACATTTGAATAAATTAATCTAAGTTAATTTTGAAAAAAAAAAAACTATTTTAAAGAGCGAACCAATAAATCAACATTATCCTAGGACCTATTTGTTGGAAGAAAAAAAAAAGTTGTCATAACTACAAACTAGAGGAATGAAGTGATTAACTTAATGTGTGTTGGGATTAAAACTTTAGAATGGTTTGTCAAATATAAGTATTGAATTGAGGTATGTTTTGTATTGGATTGGAAATCTGTTGTTGAATTTTTCTTGAACTTGAATTTGTTTGGTTTGAAATAAGCAAATTTGGTTAGATTAGTTATTTCATGTCATTTATATGTTCTTTCATACATTTTAAATTTATTGAAATGTGTGAAAATGTTTGTTTTGGGTTTTAAAATTGGTCTTAGAGAAATCTGAAAAACGGTTGTTTCAAACTTGATTCCCTAAGTGAATTTCAATGTGTTCAAAAGATTCGCTAAAGTTCCTCGGAAGCTTAGAATCCGTCTAACAAATCCAAACCCAAATGCAATTTAGATGATTTTGAATTAAATCTACTCAACGCATTGAGTTTTGTTAGAAATTTTTTTATTCACAACCATATGCTTAATTTTTTAAATTATTATAATTGTTTATGAATATGTTTTGTGTAAAAATATTAATTTCTCATATTATAATTTTGATTGACATGGTGTATGGTAAGTTGATTTAAATTGTATGAAATTATAAATATAATATAATAATAGAGTTTTGGTATATAAATTTTAAATGTTACTGGCTTTAATTATTTAGATATAGCAGGTTATATAGGATGAATTCTTTTTTTGAAGTAGAAAATGGTTATGACTAAGAAACTGAAAAAATTATTAAGAATATCATATTTAAATTGTTTATAATAATTAAACTTAAGAATAATTAAAGTTATATTAAATTATTTTTATTTTAGTATAAGATAATTTATAAAAATAATATGTCAGAGAAATATTTATACTTATAATAACATTTACCCAATATTTAGATTTTGAATGGACCGGAAATCTATGGAATAAATTTTTCAAGGGAGTGTTCGAAAAAAATATTTAAAAACCTAAAATTTAGGAGTTGAAAAGGTCAAAAGGTTTATAATGTTTTCTAAACATGTTATTAATGTTTATAGCTCGTGCCATCAAACCAATTACAAAAGTTAAAAACAGTTATATTAAATAAATCCTAAGAAATTTGAAAACTATATTTTGTATTTGAATCTAAGATTTGAAAGTTTTCATTACTATTCATTTTATTAATATCAAAATCCCGAGATAATTATTGTCTTTTTTATTAACAGTTAAAAATAAATTAAATTAAAAAAAATATTTTAAAGATGCTTAAATAATATTTATGTGACTAAGGTAAGTAAAGTGTGAAAGTATTTGTACAACTTTTTTTCATTTAAATCATTGGGTAACTGATCATTGTAAATATTACGTATAAATAATTTTCTCACACCGTTCATCAAGTTAGTGAAATAAAATAAGTCAAAAAATTATTTAAATCTATATATGTTTTTTTTTATAACTGCAAGGTTTTTTATTTTCAACAATGATAGACAGTCATGCCAATAATACTTTCTATAAGTCCCAATATTTATAGCAAGATAATTTTTAATTTCTTTCTTGATTGGGTTGATGTTATCACAATTTTGTACTACAATCAACTTGTCATCAGAATCCAAAACTTCTTATTAATTAAGTTTTAAGTATATAAAATAGAAATTTAATTATTTTATTATTTATTTAATAAAATCACTAGGTTTTTTCAAAAAACAAAAATATTGGAATTTTCTATAGTTTTAAATTTGTTTAGCAAACTTTATATCATTTTCCTTATTAGATCTTGCCAGATAGAGGATGAATGAGATAAGAATGGTTGATTAAATTTTTCATCTGAATAAGTTTCTATTTTTCTTTCAGAACTGTGACCTCTATTTTTTGAATTTTGTTTGCATGATATGAATTTTTTTCTCACAAATCTGATTAATAAAGATGAATTTACTCTATAACCGTAAGTGATATATTTAGTTTTTGAATTACGTTCCGAATATAAAGTATAAGACTTTTCTAACTCTTCTTTATCTTTGTATTTAAAGTCTTCAAGAATGTAACATTTTGAGATAAGGAAAGTTAACCTAAACTCCGTAATTGGTTTGACTAAGATATTGGGGAAATGAATAGATGTGGAGAAACTAAAATGCTTATAAAAATTTGAGAACCCTATGGTAAATAGCTATGGAATGTTTGTCATGGATTTATGAGGTTTTCTTATTGGTAAAGTGGCTTTGATACTTTTGGTATGTGGAGTTTGAGGAGAAAAGCCAGATGAAAATTGCTTGCATTTCCCCTTGTTATGGGTTAATGTATAACTTACATACCTTGAAACGGTGAATGGTTATTTTGAGGAAATGAGGATTAGGCTGAAAATTTGTATAAAAAATTGTCACTAGTTCATAGTGTTTAACATAGTCACATGACATTGATAGAGCAACTTTATACCTAGTTCCAATTAACCTGTGCCTATACATAATGTTGATCTCTTTCTCTTCCCAAGAAGCACCCTCTTGTTTGATGAGAAGTTGAATTTTCCATCATCTAAATCATCTAGCACTTGAATCAATATTCTATCTTTTGGCCAATCAAGTTAAGTAAAAGCCAATTGGTAGCGAATAAACTTCACATTAATAATAACAAAAATAATGTTTTAGCTTCAGAAGTAAAACTATAAAGTTTTGAGCTTAAACTAGTTTGCCAAGTACTAATATGAAGAATATTCTAATTCCACATTTAAGCTACACACAATCATAATAATTATCTTAACCACAATGTTAATCATAATCATTAATTTAACCACAATGTTAATCATAATCAATATTGGTTATGTTAATGGGAATTTGGACAAGGACCATTGGAAAGATTAAAGGGTCCTCAACATCTCCAACATGTGCATTAATACTTAGCTTCAACTTCCTTTACTTGATTTAGAAGCATTAAGGTGATCTAGAGACTGAATCAAGAAAAGCATAATGCAAAAATTTAAAACAACCAAAAGCCAAAGGATCATTGCAGCATACCCTGTACATCCGAAAGGCTATATCATGTGCAAGTTTCACTAGTTGAAATGAGAAACCATCTCTATAATCAGGCCTCCAATTGAAAGAGCAAAAAAGACCTAAGTGAACCTCTAAAACCTTTTAGAAACCATCTCTATGATCAGGTCTCCATTGGACTCATAACCCACGACTTTTCCCCCACAAATTCACCCTCCACTATAACATCAGACTCGTGTCTTCTCTTTCCACCATGAATTTTCTCTCTTCATTGTATTTTCTCCTCCACCGCAACATTCATCCATTATGCAACGCACATGTGCATGAAAAACTACCGTATTCATTACTTTCTATTTATGGAAGAATTATGGATGGATACCGAAAGGTTATCACGATCTAAAATGAACCTACACAAGAGAATGATACTAACTTCAACTCAAAAATTTAAGACATTGAGTTTAAGAATCTTCTTTCTATATGTCACTCAATTTTTGTATTTCTACACAGGTATGACACTGATAATCAAACTCACATTTCTCCTAATCATTCTCAGTGCATGTCTCCATAAAATACCGAAAATACATCTTCTCTTATAGGGACTCCTTCAACTATCAATGATCTAGTATTCTGACAATGTTGATTCTTACCATATAATACATTATCCAAGTAATTTCACAAGTAAGACAACATATGTAAGCAATCCATGTTGGTTTTACTTCATATTATATTCTTCGTAACAATAAACATATATTTTTAACCAATCTTTTCTTATTCTTCATAACTCCAAAAATCTTATCACTATTTCTAAGTTTGCAAAAAATAATAAAATTTATTTTGAATTTCAGGTTAACTCTTATTATGTTGAAAAACAGGATACAAATTAGATTATCATTAAGAATACATGCATTCTGGGTATGCCAAGGTATGCCTCATATTCTTTTCCTCATAATAATACATACTTTTAACCAATCTTTTACATGTTCCTCATGTATCCAATCAATCTTATTAATTAGTGTTTCTAAGTGTGAAGAAAATAATAAGGTTTATTTTGAATTTCATCCTAAATCTTATTATGTTAAAAAGGCAGGATACAAACTAGATCATTCTTAAAAAAGTTCTTAAAGACGGACTCCTTTTTTCCTCAATTCCCATAGCCTATTGTTCCCACCACTAACAATACCACTATCCTACTGTTCTCACCACTAACAATACCACTATTGCTTCTGTCATCAATTTTTTACCTGATTGGCACTCAAAATTTGGACATGCTTTAAAGCATGTTAGACTACTATAACATTTTTTTTTTAGTAAAACTAATGTTTGTGTTAAAGAGAAATTGCATCAATTACCTTTTCATAATTATACAATAGTTTACTCTCAACCTTAAAGTTTGCTTATATTGATTTACGGGGTCCAACTTCCATTCCTAGTACACCTGGTGAGAATTGAAATTTGAAATTTTTAAAATTTTAAGTAATATAATTATTTTAATAAAATTTAATTTTAAATTTTTCAAAAATTTATTACTCTATCAACATAACGTAGAAAAATTCTTTTTTACAAAAATAACCTTTTAGATTGGTCATAACTAAAACCAATTTAAAAAAAAAAAAATTAGTTTTTCAAATCGTAAAATTAATCTTTAAAGTGTAATTTCTAAAAATATTGCTAGAATCAATCCAGAAAAGTATTATTTTTTTTTTATATGCAACTAGTTCAGTACTTGTTCTGATGTAAAAATTAATTTTTAGCCTATTTTAAAACTTTTTTTTTCTGAACTAGTTTTGATTAAGCCCACTTTCTTTAATTGATAAAGGCAATAAATTAATTAATAAATAATATAAATAATTGAATAAAAATATTAAAAAACTTGAATCTTTGCTTCATTTTAGATTATAGAAACAAAAATTATACGTTGGTACGGAATGATATTTGAATCTTGTAGGTAAGATTTTTTTAGCTAATTTCATGAATAAAAGAAATATAATTAGAGAGTGATACCCCAAGTGTGGTCTGAAAATTTACCAATTAGTTAATGATTCACTTAATGTTGTCAACTCCTATTCACTTAATACATAATGAACAAATTTTTCCATTAATACAAATACTCATTATATGATCACTTGTTTGCTAAAGATTTGTTATTTCATTTCTAATATTCAAGCAACAAGTTTTAAAGAAGTTATTTTTTACTTTATTGGATTTAATGTCATAAAATCCAAAAATGATGTTTTTGTCACAAATAACACTTAAATTATCTCACTAATCATCCACATAATGTTGCTATTGTTGGTTGTAAATAACTATTTTTACAACAAATTCAATGTTAATGACAGTTAGTAACAATGAAAAGTTAGACTTGTTGCCAAAGGATTTCACCAACTTGTTGGGTTTGACTTTAATGAAACTTTCAACTGTATGATCAAAGCTACAATTTTTTAGATTGTATTAAGTTATGCTTTAGCTAACCTAAAGATGGTGTATATGTCAAATTGATATTAAGAGTGTTTTCTTCCATGATGACATACAAGAAACTTTTTTTAACAAAGTCATTTATGATGTTAAGCAAGCATCGAAGTCATGGTTCAAAAAACTTAGTACAACTCTCATTTGTATAGGTTTTTCTACAATAAAGAGCGATCCTTTACTTTTTACTAAATTTAACAATGTTTATATTATCTTCATCCTTATATATATGTAGATGACATTATTATAACTAGATCATCTTCTACCGAAATAACCTATTTTATTTCATCTATCATAATTTTTTACATTAAAAGATTTCAATATATTACATTATTCTCTTGGCATAGAGGCTACATGGACAAATCAAAGAGGACTTCACCTCTCCCAATCAAAATATATCAATGAACTCCTCCAGCGAGCTAGCATGCAGGGGCTAAACCACAACCAAATCCTATGATAACTTCTCTACGTCTCACTAAAGATAGAACAACAACCTTTGAAGATCATATTCTCTACAAGTATATTGTAGGTGCTCTTAAATACGTTATCATCACAAGACCAGAAATTGCATATTATGTCAAAAAGATTTTTTAGTATATGCATCAAACACATGAGCATCACTAGAAGGTTGTCAAATACATACTTCGCTACTTAGTTGGCACCATCTATATCATGGTCTACATATTCATCCTTCAACTAGCTCTCTAATCATTGATCTTAGTGATGTTGATTGGAGATCAGATTTAAATGGTCGAAAGTCAATAACTAATTGTTGTGTTTATCTTAGAGACAATATTGTATCATAGAATTCATACAAACAATGTGTTGTTTCTCGCTGTAGCATATAGGTAAAGTATCGTAGTATTACAATTGTATTATTTGAAATCACATAGATTTTTTCTCTCCTAAATGAACTTCATCTTTCCTGATATTTCAACAATATACTCAAATAACACTCAAATAAATTAAGTACAATTTTCCTAGCTACTTATAATCCTGTGATACATTCTCACTCCCATCATTTCTAGCTCGACTTATACTTTATATATGATTTAGATTCAACATCAGTCAATTTATGCTTTTACAAGTTTAGGTATAAAATTAAGATGGAATATAATCATATCCTAAGTTTAAGAGACGAGAATAAAATTATCAAAAATATATTTATGTTATTATGTAGTATATATATATATATAACACATCCGTGAATTTGTCTTAAGTTGAGTGTAACTAAAATGTAAAATTATGATTGTAATACTTAGTTTAATTCAAGGATTTTGATTGATGGAACGAGTAATAAAAAACGTGATAATATTTTGACTTTATATGATAAGTTAATACTTAATATTATTTGAAAATGTTCAAGAATCAGGGTCTCAAGACGAGAAAATTGCTACTATTTAGTTGGACAACTTTTTCTTGATATATGCAATATGTCAATTTATTACATTACATTGTTGCTTATTTAAGTTGCAAGTACAACATTGGGAACGTTACTCCTTACAGTTTTTTCATACCTATGCCGTATGAATTGTCTATATATGCAACAAATCACTCAACATTTCTTTTAAAAAAATCTTAGGTTTATATAAAGAATTTCACAACTTTTAATAATTTTAAATTAAATTGAAATTATATATTTTTAAAACTGTTTTACTTTTAATATTTTGTTTGAATAAAGTAATTTAAATTTGTTAAATTTTAATTTTTTATTTGAATAAGGTATTTCAATTACCAGCAAATATGAAAAATTATTTAAATATAAAAATATTTGTTAATAACTCAAAATTATTAACATTAATGAACATTTGATGTTATTTTTGGTTAAAATTCATCATGAATTTTTCAACATATTTGTAAATTTTTTTTCTTGATTGTCATCAATTGAATTATTTTTTATTAATATTGATCATTAAGACTGACGTTGATCCAAATTATTTGTATTGATGATTGGATTTTTGACTTTTTAATTAATTTCGGCTGTAAGAATCTTTTCAGTTGACATTGATAAAAAAAATAGCTTTTATTAATGTTACCTAAAAGTTTTCCTAGTTGACATTGAAAAAAAGTTCTAGCAAACTGTTTTCAAAGAATAACAATAGTGTTGTTAATAAAAAAATAATCACTACAAACATGAAAAAAACATAATCACGGAAGGCGTCAACTAAAAAATTTAATTCAAAATTACAAAAAAATAAATTTTCTACCATTAGTTAAGAAAATCCTAACTAGTATTGTGCAATAAATAATAGTGGTCTATTAGTAAAAATATTATTCTAATAATTTAAATCACAAAATTACGCTCATCATCATCAATGAAAAAAATTATATTTAACATTAATCATAAAATAGTTATTCCAATGATGTTTTAATTTTAATTAAGTTGACGACGAACTAGTTAAAATTAAAATAAAATAAAAAGAAAAAAATTAAAAATACGAAGAATTTTAAATTATTAGTTTTTACTAGAATTTAAACTTTTTTAATTTTTAAATAATTCAATCACTATAATAAAATTTTAATTTCTTTTCAAATTTATTATTGAATCATCTTATTTCGTGATGAAACATTTTGAATTCTTCAAAAATAAATTACCCTGTCAATTTTTTTTTATACAAACACTATTACCTTTTAGATTGGTCATAACTCAAACCAATTTAAAAAATTAGTTTTTCAAATAGTATAATTAATCTTTAAAGCGTAATTTCTAAAACGATTGCTAGAATCAACCCAGAAAAGTCTTTTTTTATTTATTATTATTATTATATTACGACTAGGTCAGTACTTGTTCTGACGTAAAAAAGTAATTTGTAGCCTATCGTAAAAGATTCTTTTTCTGCACTAGTGTTGATTAAACCCACTTGCTCAAAGTGATAAAAGTAAAAAATAAATAAATTAGCAATATAACGTTGAACACAAATATTAAAACATACTGGATTGAAATAACTCGAATCTTTACTTCATTTTAGAAAATAAAAACAAAAATTCTATGTTGGTAAGGAATGAATGAAACTGTATTTGAATATCTTTTAGGTAAGATTTTTTTAGCCAATTCCATGAATAAAAAAGTATAGTTAGGGAGTGATACCCCAAGTGTGGTCTGAAAATTAACCAGTTCGATGAAATCCTGAATGTGCAACTCTATCTTTTAGGTTAAATTTAGTTAAAATGCAACCAGTTGCTAGTAAAAAGAATTCCTCATCTATAACTCTGGTCAGATATTCACAGGTTTCTGAAAATATGTAACTGTAGCTTTGTTTTCTAATTTAATTAATATGGTTAGCATGTGCGTATTTTATCTGCTGCTACAACGTAAATTATTATGTTTCGTACACTGTCACACAGAGTCTTCTTTCTCCTTTAAACTCATTTCTTTTTCTTATAAGACGTTATAGTTTCAAATTTGAGTTATTTTCGTCCCACCTCTACTTTATATCTTTTGTGAAACGTGAGAGAATCGTACCTGAAATCTAGCCATTTTCATGAATATTACCATTCTCCACAATATACATAGCCTTGCAGTTTAGTTGTCATGAATCCAACTAACTTCGTACGTAGTTATAATGCAGAAAAGTTATATCTAGTTTTTTTTTCTTAAATGTAATCTTGTAAGAGGATGCTCCAATTCAAAGTTAAACCGTGGTACGTTTGGTTGCATATTTAAGATGCACTTCATCACTTGTCCCCTCCTAAAAGTAAAGGGAATCATTAGAATGAAAACTATAACTCATAACTTACACTACTTAACCAAACATGCACTTGTAATATTCTTTTTAAGTGTGTTTTCTACAAATGCAAATAATTTGAAACTAGCATCCCTACATTTCAACTTGTGTGCACGTATGTAAGGTATTGTTTTCTAAAAAAAAATATTCATGTAAGGAAATTGATTAATCCATTTTTTTTTAACTTCATCTTAGTAAAGAATTTTAAATCTCTTTTAATATCACAAAATTTTATTGACCCGTCTTAGACTTTGGGATGTTATTAGTAAAAAAGAGGTATAAGTAAGAGTTTTATGTTTTCATACCAAGTGGGTCACATACTTAGTATGTAGTTATTCACAAATTCAAAAAGCGACTCTAATAATAATCTATTAAGATTATAACTTCAAATACTTCATATAACTAATATTTAAATGAATATTTGTTTAAAAAATAGATGAAATACTGAAATGTTCTTTTTCTATTAAAATATTAGAAATTAATTTTTAAAAAAATAAAAAAATAAATTAAACAGTCTTATCAAGAAAAGAAAAAGAAAACTGAAAAGTTCTGTTTAAATTAGTATAGAAAGCGAGCAAAAGTTTCCGTAATTAACTTATATTTTATAATTTTTTTTTTTTACTTGATCTAGGATTTCATATACAATCTCTTACACAAATAACTGAATTATATATTAATACTAGATATTTTCGTACGTGATCTTACAATAATTTGATCTTGAGTGACAAAGTAAATTTAATAAATTTTTAATATATCTTAAAAATAAACTTTAAATTAATATAACTTTTATAAGGTAAAATTTATACTTATTTATATACTACAAATTAACTTTATTGATATGAAATCTCTATCATTTTCCTTTATAGTTTGTAGACAAAAGGAAAGTACTATTGCTTAACACATGGAATCTCAAAATTGAAAAAAGAAAAGCAAAGACATGCTTTGTTCATTATACCTAAAGCATACCATGAAAACGACAAGGTATTACCCTAGTTTTTTCTATTATTTATTATTATTATTATTATTAATAATTATTGTTATTATCATGAAAAAAAGATGCTTCTGTTATGAATGCAATGTATCAGTCACCGTGATGTACATCGCCATGTGAATTCCCACAACCGCCTGAATTTTTTTGGAATTGATGCATGCTAGGATGAAGATTTTACTCACAGGTTTTCAGAAATAGTAAAACCTTTTTAATAATTTAATATCAAGTGCGCAGTACATATGACTTCATATGAAAACGATAACTGCATATAACTAGTTTATCATCTTAAAAACCTTATATATACTGTATCTTCACATATTCAAAGTTTAAGGAAAAACATAAAATAACAAGAAAATATATATAACTAAAAGGAAAAGTCATGCACATTAATTGCTATATTAAATTAACGAAGCGTCAAATCGATTTAAAGTGAAACATTAATTTTATTGTTCAAAGCGTGATCCAATAATAAATGAAAATTTTCACAAACATTTATTGCTGTCTTTAAATATACCCCGTAAACTTATTTTTAACTTAGTGTTGTGTTAATAAAAGACGTTGTGTAGACAAATGAAGCTTTTATAATCAAGGTGCCATAAATTGGTTCAGCTGTCAGAGTTTAATATACATAACAGATCTTTAGTGACGATTATTAAATACAATTTGGAGGCACCAAATTTAGGTGCAGAGCTATTACCATCACCTGCAACCACATGGGTGACGATAAATCGTGTTAATTCTGTCACAATTGTGGTGAACTGATACAGTTAAGCAATTATATGCTGCATCAATGTATTTTACTGGTATTTACTCACAGCAGATACACACATTAACAATTTGTACATATCAATTTAACTGCCCTGAATAATGCCCTTAATTAAGGAAAACAACATCCAACTACACAACTCTATGTCTTTTAATAATTCTAAGTTAAAACAACAAAAATGAGAATATAATCTTTAGTTAATATCTATATTCATATAACTTTGTTAAAGAAAGCAATTTGACCTCCTTCATAGCTAAACTCTGTGTTTAGCATTGTCTTGCATATTTGAATCAATAATAGTCACACGACATTTTATTATCATGTCCTTATTTAAAAGTACTATCAAAATGATATAATTTTTTATTATTAACAAAAATAGGTTGAGTTTTTTTTTTTTTTCTAAAAGACTAAAATAAATAATATATTAGAGGAATCATTAATTGTTTTGAAATATTATGTAATTTACTTACAAAATATATTCTTCAAAGATAAAAAATATATAATATTTTTCAATTTATAGCTAGTTCTACACTGATGAAGACATTAATGTTATTTAAATTTATTAATGTTTTTGATTTTGTAAAAGAAATAATTACAGTTTTTAAATTATTTCAAGACATTATCGATAATGGTACTTAGTTTTAAATAAAAATATAAATGTTAGATAAGACTGAATAACGTGCTTATTCATAAATAAATAAATTGATAAAAGAAATCTCAAAGATATTTTTAATATCGCATGTTTGAGTAAAATAATTTTAATATTTTAAATTTGAAATTGACGGCTCTATAATTTAAAAAAATATTTAATTTCTTTGGTAAAACAATTTTTTATTAACATCATCAAAATGAATAAAGAAAAAAAATATGTAGCTCGATATTTGATCATAATATATAAAATTAAAGTATAATTTTTAACAAATAATTTAAAATAAGGATTAAAATTTTTTTTTTAAAGATTTAAACATAAAAATGAATCTTATACTATATTTATTTATTATTTATTATTTTGGTTCTCATATTTTTTTGTCTTTCTATTTTTTCTCAGACATACCTTTTTATTGTCCAGACAGTTAAATGAGGACGTTGTAGTCAAAATGTAATATTACATTGACATATAAAACCCTAAATCCTAAACATATAAAGACATGAGGTCTAATTTTGTTTTATCATAAGAAGATTATTAAGTAGTGAGAATCTCTTATCAATCCTTGGCTAAAACATTTAGTGAGGGAATATAAAAAAATACACGTTTTGGTTAAGAAACAATATGCTAATTTCGAAGGAATATATTCCTTTCCTAATTTCTTCAATATCCCTTTGAATTCTCTTGTTAATGTGTGTTACACTACAACATTTTTTCACTGTGAAAAGTGTAGTTTAAGGTGAAAAAACGATGGCCTTAACTTTAGGCCACAGTTTGGCCACGATTTTGAAATTGTAGTATATTCAGCCGTGGACGTAGCTCAAAGCCCACAGTTTTTTCAAAAAGTGTGGTCTTAGCCTAATACAATAAGCCACACATTTTGTTCGTGTTTTGGCCACATTTTTTCGCGTGTTACCTTTTCGTCAATGTTTAGGCCACATTTCTCTCATATTGTTACCTTTTTGTGTCAATTAGGCTACATTTTTTTAGCTGTTACGCTTTTGTGTAATCCTTCATACCACATTTGTAACATTTCTAAATAGATTATGAATATATTAAGCCGCTAATTCATTTTTAACATTATTATTATAATATAAAAATACTTCATAAAACTATAGAAAACAATTATTTTTAGTAAATTGTAGTTGAAGATAACATAATAATACTCGTAACATTTAGAAATTCAATTAAATGTGCATAATTTATTTCAAAACATAATTAAAACAACTAAAATATTTAAAATTATATTCCAATGTTACCTAACACACCTTGAAAATTGCAAAAATTATAAGGTATATAAAAAAATATTTTATTTATCTCTTCATTTTATGTTTTCTTCTTCAAATGAACTTCAACTTTACCCTACAAAAAGGTAAAAAAAAAAAAAAAAAAAAAAAAAAAAAAACCTTAGTACATGATCTTCTTCAAATTTATGGAAGCTTGTATAAAATATTTCACAAATTTAGATGGTTCCAATGTATACCTCATCATCATCAGGAACATGAGTTGCAGCTGAGGAACGTGGAGCAACTGCACTACTTTCATTGTCTAATGCTCGTGCTATCATTTCTTCTATATCATTTTCATCCAAATCAGTATTTTGCTACGAATTTCATCACTGCCTCAAAACCTTCAAACTTCTTGACCATATCATTTCTTTCAATGGCATGTTCCCTTTTTAGAGCATCAATTTTCTTGATTTTTCTTCAATGTTGTGGTGTCATAGTCTTTCCATAACAACGAACTCGACCAGACTTTTTTTTTCCAAACATTGAATCAAATGTTTTTTTCCCCAGATGCACTTGAATTTTCAATGGAACGTTGAATCTTAGACTATCAAAAAATATCGAAGATTGAGAGACTCACCAGAGACGATGGAGAGCACATCGGTGACTATAGGAGAAGACGCCAGATGACAAACAATGACGACAATGAGGAGAGGATGGTCGATTGGAGAATAGGGGAGATGAGATGAAAATGTTGAGAGAGTGAGGTAGGGGATGAGGTAGTGTAGATAGAGGATTTGTGGTGGTAAGGTAGGGTAGACAGAGGGTTTGGCAGCAGGAAGGGTAATTATTTTTAATTTTAATACCTTTAATCTTTGAGCGGGAAGTCTAATTTTCTAATTTTTTTAAGAGCGGGAAGCCTACAATTTTACTTTTAATGTTTTGGTTTTACAAGGGTGAGTAATAAATTACATTCAGAATATGTGATTTATACTATAATTTATATAGACCACATTTTTTTTTAATTTTAGGGCACACTTTCTTAATGTGACCTATGTTTTTTAATAGGATACAAGAGAAAATTGTGGCTTAAAATGCCCACAACTTAAAAAGTGTGGCCTAAAATGAAAATAAACCACACTTGTAAAAGTGTGGCCTTTTCTACCTTTAGGCTACATTTATTTGTTTGTGACTGATAAAAGTGTTGTCTAAAGTGATAAATATTGTAGTGGTAGATTTAGGAACTTTAGAATTATAGCCTATATGAGTATTTTATATTTCATAATATTTAAGTATGATTTCTTTATTATTTCTATAGTTGAATTCAAATATTTATCTTGATATTAAGTAAAATATGAAAAATAAGATAGTTAACTTTTCTAACTTTCCATAGTCCATAAAAAGTTTTATTGACTAATGACTTAATGTAAAAGTTTGTTTTAGAAATAACAATTGATATTAGTTACTTTAGCAAAAAGGTATTCAGGAAATTAGTTTTATTTTTAACACCATTTAAGTATTTTCTTTTAAGATATAATTTTTCTTTTCAAAACATCATTTTATTGGATTGTTTTAAAATTGATAAATTATGAATAATATCATAATTTCATAAAAGGTTTGAAAGTTTTCATTTTTACTTTGATGATCACTTATAATTGAAACTCTTATCATCTCAAATATGTTGAAATAATATCAAAATGATTTACCATGTTACAATTGGTTCATCCATCAATTTGGTCCACCTGCATCTGATTTATATATTCTTAGCTTGGAGGACTTATGTACTTATCATGTATTAGTATCATATTTAAACGAATCTGATACAATTTAATCTCATTCAATATACTTTATGACTATTAACGGTATCTCTATAACGATAGATTATATAACATATATTATGTTGTCAATCTCCATAATTCCTATTTATTAGGAATAACTCAGCCCTGACCTTAAGAGGGCCTATAAATAGAGATCAGTCTCACAATAACTCTTCACTCAATCTTATATTTATTCACTTATATTATTTTTATTTCACTTGATACTTCCTCAAAATCCATCCTACTCATCAAAAGGCTCTAGTCCACTTTCGACAAGAACAAAAACAATTAATAAACTTTAAAACTACTATAAGATGAATTCTAAAAAAATTCACAAATTAAAAAAATAGAATGAATCTTTAAAAAAAAAAAAGGCTTTTCAAAGTCTACAAATATATGAAAAACAATTTATCAAATTTGACATTTAGTCTATTATATTTCTATTTTATCAAACTAGCAAAAACCAATATATTAGTTAACCACATTAGTGAATTAGAATTTTTCAGATCAATAGAACCTTAAAAAATAATTGATTATAATGTGAATACAATAAGATAAAATTTGATTGAATAAAGATTTTTACAGAACTTGGGAATAGTAAGGAGATTAAAGTTAGAAAAAATTGTACATACAAATTTTATATTTGTTCACTCCTTTTCAAGAACTACATCCAATTTCTTTTTTCAATCAAACAAACCACTAAGCACAATATACAATACAAGTCAATTACACAAATTACATCAAGAGTCCATATTACACCCTACAATAATGAAAATTGAAAATTCAAACCTATAGAAACACAAATTCTGCAACCAAATAACATATCAAGTTCAAATATCATAGAAAACTTTGTAATAGATTAGACAACTCTAATTCGTGAGGAACAACTACTAGTTCATCCAATTGCTCCAAGAATTTAATCAAGACATTTCTTGCTCAAAACATTTGTTCTTCAAGTAAACAAATATTTTTTTGGCTTAAAAAGATTTCAAAAACTTCATATTTCACACACTTTTGGAAACAAATATTTATAAAACCATATTTTATCTGTTTTAATTGGTCGAACCTTTAACCGAGTCGATTAATTAAATAAAATCAATTGATCATGTTGAATATTCAATATATTAAATCATCAACACCAAGGTTTTTCTTAAAAGATCCTTTGTAAGTAAATTTGAACTAAAAGATTTTGTATGGAGTAGACGATCATTTAGCAAGACACACACCCAATTGGATAATAAGTATCTAATTAAGTTAAAGACTAATTTAAAATATAATGGTATAAGTGGCTAAAGTCTTGGTAGCTAATGTGAGATACCAATTATCTTGACTTAATTGATCACTAAATCAAATCATTACTTTTATTTTGTATTTATTTGGCAACCAAAACTTAATTTGGTGATTATTTTGGTCACAGTTAGTAATTATTTATCTGGTAGCTAAAAATTGGTCTCTAAATAGTTTTTTTCTTGTAGTGATTACATGTGTTTGTTTGTTGTTGTTAAGTACATATGCAAGAGGGGTACTATTTTTTTCTTAGGGTATCCACATAGATTTGGGTTCTGATACATTATGATTGGTGGTTCCTCTTAGGAATGCCAATAGGTGAAGCAGAATAATAGAATGCATGTTTATCTTCTTCATTAGGTGTCTTTTTGTAGAAAATCCTTGTTTTATTATGGATTTTCTTTATGTTTTTTGAGATGTCTAATTCTTTTAAAGTAGCACTTTTGAATATTAAGTAATAACTTTTCTTAGAATAATGATTTCCACAAGTAGTTTAGCCGTTATTTCATGTCATCATCTAAGGATAGACTTTTTCCGAGACATTCAATTTTCAAAAGCAATTTCTTGTTATATTTTGATTTTTCTTTAGATTCTTGTTTCCTTCACATAGTTTCTCATTATTACACCTGAGCTTGAGTTTTTTTTAAGAGTGTATGATGACTTAGACTTAATTTTAAAGTACATGAATTCTCTTGTCATAATTTTTTAACATTTTTTAAGCATATATGAAAGTTTGGATGAATTAGAGAGAAGTTCATGATAAGAAACAAAAAGTATATCATTTAAATCTACCTCTTCTTTAGTTTAATGAGACAATGAACCAGAAGGTGTATTTCCCATAAGACATATTTGTGTTTCTTCCTTCCTTTCTTCTTCAAATTCAAATGAGTCATGATCTTCTCATCTTGACATGAGATTTTTCTTTAATTTAATTATTTTGTTCTTCTCTTGCTCTAGACATTCTGACCCAAACCATTTTATTTTACTATTTTAAAATTTAATTATACTACAAAAAATTAAGGAAATAGTATCGATTTAAAACTAACATAAATAGATGAAAATCGACGTTTATGTGTCGAAGTACCGTCAGCCATTCAACTGACGCTAGGTCGTTGGTAGCTAGTTGAAGTTAACATTGGTCTTCAAATTGGATGTAAATATCTTTAACTTGGCCGATGCTAAAACGCCACATAATAAAAAAATGGTAGCATCAACACTACTCCATAAATATATATCAATTTTTTACTATATGTGTTGGCTACACCGATATAATAGATAAAAAATTTTAAAAAGCTTATATCTATTAGTGTCGATCTGACCGATGTTTTGGTAATGTGTTCGAAAAAAAAAACTTAGAAGGGGTCTAACCGTCACAAAAATCAATACAAAATATAATATAAAAAGTTGATTAAAAATTGAAAATGCACTAAACCTAAAAACCAAAAAATTCCCAAGAAACAAAATTTAAATCGAAATGAAAGTATAAATTATAGATCAAATATAAAGTCTTGATGCAATCTCATTTTTAATTAAACTGTAATTGTTAAGCAATATGACTTATTCATTTTTAGATGAGACACAAATAGCAGTGGTGAACACCCAATTTTAGGATTTTATATCCAAATCCACAAACAAACATTACTGAGATGAAATGCCAAAAATCAATCAGTAAAATGAGAAAAAAATGTTAATTTTGTGATGACAAAGTGGTGAGTTTTAATGATTTGGAAACACATCATCGAAATGCAAACAAAGGATAACTCACCACCCAAGGAAACTATGAAAAGAAAAAAACAAATGGTTGTGTAAGAGTTTTTAATTATATGCGTCAGATAAGTCGACACACCTAGAAAACAAATTTTTATCAGCCAAATTTTTTTTAAATTTTTCTTTCTTTAATATTCTTTTAATTTCTATTTCTTATTTTATATTCAATATAAATAAGTTTTTAACATATTAATTTTATTGTTATATATATTTTAAGAATAAAATTAAATATATTTTTATATTATATTTATTAATTATCAATAATACATTAAGCTTTGTAACTAATTATAAAAGAAATGTTAACAAATTATTTTAACAATGTATTGTGCATTGATGAATATTACACTTTATGAAATAGGATTATCTGAACACATAACATAGGTTTATTAGATTGTATTAACTTCTACTCTAATAGAAATACAATAAAAATGATAAAGTGTTAAAAGAGCAAACTATTTATTGCATTCATATTAAAACTTTAAAATTCTTTAAATATAATTAATTTTAATAGAAAATTTAATCTTAATATACATATAACTATGTTAATAATTCACAATATTTTATGGATGGTAGATAATAAATGTGAGAGAAACTTTAACTTCAATTATAAAAAGCAACAAATCTTTTAAATGTAGCCGAATGAAATAACAAACTGATATCATTAAAAAGTTAGATTTTTGCAAAACTTAAAATCATGTGAATTGTTTAAAAGGTCTTGTGTTAAATAATAGATCACCTCAATAATAAACATTACACTTCAATTCACATTAAAAATAAAAAATTATTTTATTGTAATTAAGCTTACAAAACTAATCTTAAGATATTTCTACTACAACATGCTGATATATGACACAACTTATAACATATATTTAGTTATATATAATGAAATTCCTTTAATAATATAATGACAAATAAATTTATAATATTTATCATTAAGTCTTACTAAATACACTTAAAAGTGGAAGTAATAAATTTATTATATATGTTATTCAAAACATTATATATGTTATAATAACACTTTATAATACTTAGTGCATAAGATATTTTAATAACTTATTACATAGATTATTCTCCAACTCATCTTAATATTTTGTTAAATAAACATGACTTCTTTAATATCTTTTTTTATCAATTTGTTCCTTTTACTTTACATGTATTTAGTAAGAGTAATAAAGTATGTATTAGTTTATAAATTTAATATTTAAGTCTGATTATTTTAACGAAAACATATTTTAACCCAAAACAACATGTTTTTACTTTAAAAAATTAAAATGGATCACTGTCATAACATTATGATGCTAAGACCTAAGTCCTAACATATGACAATGTCTTTGAAAGTTAATTAGTACAATTATCATAAATGCTAATAAAATAAAGAATAATTTCACATAATTAACAATAACATTTTAAATAAAATTACTTTCTCTAATATTTTTCCTATTATTCTTTTTATTAAATTAATTCTTATTTAAATTCTTTTACAAAACATTTGAATTTGTTTTCTATTCAATTTTACTAGTTATTATCAAATTTTAAGTTTTATTTATTTTTTCAATTATATATATATATATTTTTTTTTCTTTATAAGGTTTTTTTTTAGTCAGTATATAAATATGCGTCCCCTACACCAATGCACCTACGATAACACTTTGCGTCTGGCCAATGCACATATAAAAAAAATCTTAAAAAAATAAATATCATTTTTATTGTCAGCCCACTAGATATTACATTTTTTAATTAATTAAAAAAATTCTTTTTTTTTCGGCTTAGTTAAAATTATCGCTTTTATATTTTTTTTTTCAATTTTAGTATCGGTTTTGGATTCATATGACTTACGTGAATCATTACGTTATTTTAGTGTTGATTTGGAACGGATCAATACTATTTATATCTTTTCGGTGGTCGACTTTATTTTCTGACCGCTGTTAAACAGTTTTTATTAGTGTTATTTATATTCTCCTCTTATTTTAATTCATTTATTTTGATGTCTAAAGATTAATAGTTTGAAATACTCTGAAAATTAATAGTTTGAAAAAAAAAATTGATAATGTTTGGGGTCGGTATTATAAAATTGGTTTTATAAAATTAATACTAAAATGATATGATTTTTTTTTAATTAAAGCTTACCAGACATTGTTACAAAACATTTATCTCAAGATCATCAAGCATATGTCATATGTCATTCTACGTAAATAACAAAAAAAAAAATAAAATACAAACATATCCAAAAACAAACATACTCTAAAAAAATAAATCAACCAAATATAAAACTGAAAGCTAAACCTATCTCAAAATAACAAATCTAAACTAATTCCAGGAGGCAAAATATTAATCAAATTAAATCTAACCTCTTTATGATCCCAAACTTATCTAAATTATATGCATGTTTATTGGCCTTTTGTTTATAAACATATAAAACTTTAAAATTCGTCTATATGAATATTTGAAGACACTTTAATTATTTATCACTCAAATTTCAACAACCAAGCAATCTTATTAAAAAATCTTGAATATCATCATAGAAAATACTTAAGACACAATCAAAGATATCGTTTCTTGAATTTAAATGAGTGTAAATCTTACGTTAAATATAAATAAAAAAGTTAAACAAAATATTAAAAAAGTTTATAAATTAAATATTTTAAGATTTTTAGTTAAAAGTTGTGTTATTCATTTATATCTTTTTGAGTCTTTTCTTATTTTTATTTATTTCTCTTTCTTCAAATTTTTCAAACAAGTTAATTTTCACAATAAAAAATACCTAAAATGATCACAATAAAATCTAAAAATAATTTTTGATCCCAAAATAGGTACAGAAACCCAATATACTTTCACAGGTATCTCGAAATACACCACCAGGTCTGCATATTTCAAATAATGCAAATACTTCAAAATAACAAATCGACGACATTATTTATACTTCTCTTAGAACAATTACGTGATTTTTTTTATACACCATTGAAATTTATTAAGAATACTTTGAAAGTTCAATTTTACTAAAATGTAGCATGATTTTTCGTTCTCTAGAGCAGCGAGATTATATATGTCGCAACAACAATCCTTGTCTCCTTTGAGCTACTTGCAACATTGATAAAATTAATATATCAGAAAAAGAAAATTGAACTTGAGAAAGGACCCATAATTTAATGGCGAAAGAACAATCAAAGAATAAATGTTGAGGAGTCTAATCACACCGAGCACAACACTACACATAGAACAAAAAAGTAATTCCTCTTGTATGAAAATCAACATTAGTGTCTAGTCTTTTATGCTAAAAGCTTTCATAAGGCTAAAGTTTTACACAGGAGAATAACTTTGTTCCATATCAAATCACCCTAAGTAGCAGAAGAAGTATTATAATAATAATAATAAAAAAATTGCAACTTTTTGCGTTGGAAAGTTTGATTCTTCCAAAACCCAGTCAGAAATATCTAGCTGATCAGAAATACTAATATTTCTCGCAAATCTTCAATTCCAGGAAATTTTGTACAGTGCTATTTGTATAGTATTATATATGCGAACACCAATGGCCACCATTCCAAGCTAAATTCAGAGTAGCAGAAATACTGTGTTTTTCAAGAGGAGTGTCATAAATGCATGAAGAGGAACACCATCTATCGTTACAAAGATTAACCTGTTTTCCACAACCAAGACCCTGCTGATTGTGTCAAAAAGCAATACTGAAATTATATTATTTATGTTTTTTTTTTTCATTTTAAAATCACATTAGTAGTAAAATTTATAATAATCTTTTTTGCAAAAATTGTTAAAGTTATTAACATAAAATCGTCTTTAAATTCAAACACGTATATTATTTTTCCGAGGGTTCGTACATTTAATTTTAAATGAATTACTTTTACTTAAAATTAATTTTAAAATATATATGATTTATATAGAAGTCGCTTCAACTCTTATTTTAAACACAATCAAATTTGATAAATCTTTATTTAAAATAGTGTTATTTCATATTTCAATACATATGTAAATAATCCAATATAAAAGTACATACACATTTAAAATTTTTAGAAAATATCATGTTAGATGCTATATTAAGATGATTTTAGACTTGTGACAAGTTAATATGAAAGGTCCAAAAACGTTAGTATCTAGGGGTGGGTGAGGGTGTGTTTTTGGATTGTGTGTAGCCAAAGCAATAATCACCATTACTTCTACTATCTGATCATGTGGCTTTCTTGGTTTCTTGATACAAACTCGACAAGCTATGCTAGCAAATGCAGGAGGATTCAGCTTTTATTTGCTTCCATTCCTGGAAACAAGGAAGATGAGAAAATGCCTAAAGAACAGGCACCAGTCACAAGACAGGTGGTGAGAGCAAGGAAGGTGAACATGTCTTTGTATCTTTGTATAAAAATTTTACTAATATTATGTTAATTTTAAGATTATAATCAATTGTGATTTCAATATACTTACTCATAAAAGTTTTTGTTTTCTATGATAATAGTAATATAATAATAATAATAAATAAATAAATAAATATTGTTAAAACAACAAATCATAATAAATAAAATTGTTAAAAACAAATAAAATTAATTTCTTTTGTTAGTTTCCAATATTTTTTATCTCATCCGAACAAGTTTACTTACAATTTATTTTATAGTACTCTTTAACTTTCTCATTAGATCAAGCAAATAAACTTCAAGGTTTGGAGACAAAGTAAGATTTTCGATATTTGTATCATAATTTCATAAAATTTTTTAGGTCTAAAATTTAGTAAAATAATTTTTATTTTAAAATAATAAATTATGAAATAAATAAATATTATATATAATTTTAAATTTATAACTGTACCGATTTTGATTTAAAAATCAAATGCAAGACAGCAAGTTTTAATATCTAAGTTAATGATTAAGGTTAAATATGAAGTTAAAGTTTGAAACTAAAATTGATATATTATATCAATTTCAAATTTATTCAATTAAGTTTTTAATTGAAATATTAAATTTATGATAATTTAATTAAATTATTAAAAGTTAGCTTAAGAATTTTTTTTATTCTTAAATTCACGGAATTAAAATGCTTAATACTGTTTAAAATTGATTTTTAAAAATATTTTTATAACCTAAATTAAAATAATTCAAGGTTAATTTATCATAATAATGTGACAATAAAATATGATTACTTCTACCATTATATAAAAATAAACTAAACTGACTAAATTAAGATGTACTAGTCTGATTTGAAATATAATTAATAATACTTTTCTTATTTAAATATTTTTTTAATTATAACATGTATTTCAATAATTTTTATTATAGCGTCAAACTTCATTTCAAATTTAAAACTAGCATTTTAAATAAAATCATACCACAAAGATATTTTTTTTCATCACATTATGACAATGTACTATTATTAAAATGCTCAAATTATTAAAATATTTTAGTTAGTTTAATCAATACGATGCTAATTTATAACATGATATTATACTATCACTATCTATAACTATATATATATATATATATATATATATATATATATATATATATATATATATATAATTAATTAATTAATTAATTAATTAATTAATCAGCGTGATCTCTCATGTTTTGTACGATTATTAAGTATATAATTTATAATTATTTTATTTTACTATGAATTTTAATATTACTATTGTATAAAAATTATTTAATACGTACACAAACTCACACACACAATATATATATATATATATATATATATATATATATATATATATATATAATTTTTTAAGAGATACAGTATGTAATTTTAACTGTAAAACTTCATATAACAGTGAGTTGAGTTAAATGGATTTATTTATTTTTATAGTTAAAATACCATAAATATAATATTTTGAATTAAATATTAATAGCATATTAAATATTTTATAAATACTAGTTATGTTTTATGATCTTTACTTTTAATAACCTACCTCTGATCAAAATTCATTTACTGTCAACAATTTACAATATATGATTGGATATAATTTATAATTAAGTTATATAATTGAGTTAATTATAATAAACACAAATAACTCGAAAAGAATTACAAATAAGTATTGTATTGGCCAGTAATTGTAAAGCATAAAAAGTTATACTAAAAAGGTGAAATTATTCAACTTTGTTAAAAAACTAATTTAATAGGTAATTATTCTAGTGTGTTTTAAAAGTTAATAAGGTATATTGTCCCCATTAATATAATGTAGTTAATTGTTTTGGAGTCTATTATATCCATAAAATATCACTAGTCACAAACTTTTATGTTTGTTTATAAACTAGAAATAGTTAATTTACTAACAAATTGGTAAAATATAATACATTATTTACTTTCAACTTTTTCTAATTCTCACTTTTATCATCATTCAATACATTCCATGCAATAGTCTCACTCATAGTCTCAACCTACACTCAAACACACATTACTCATGATTAGCGAATCCCCACACCCGAATTCAATATGTAAAGATAAAATTTCTAACAATTGGTTTTGTTAAACTTCTTTGACTGTTGAGTGTAGTAAACTCTTTTTATGACCTTATATAAAATTAACAAACAATTAGAACAAGAAAAAAAAATCATTTGATTACAATAGATAAAACACATGATCAAAGAGATCAGGTGATGTAATCCTTAATATAACTTTTTAAATAAAACTATAATGAACCATAAATTCATAGAAGTTGAGACCATATCTAAATGATTTCTATGCAATTAATTGTAATTTTTCAAAACTAGAAGGTCTTTGTTTAAAAATACTTATTATAGTCAATACATTGATAGAGTTACTGTATTATTTTATCTGGAAGTATGTTTTTAAGAGTAAGAGGAAACTAAAATGCATAGAAAATCATTTTTTTGGGATTAACTATGAATTTTAACATTTTAGTGGTTGTTGTCAGTAAAGTAGAGTCCAAATTAGAGCATTAAAACTTTCTTACATTGCTTGTAACTATTGATGTGTGGTTGAACTTGAATATTTTTTTTCCCTTGAATTTGAATGTGTTAGGGGTCATTAAAAATTGTAATGAGATAGAAACTATTTTTAGAATTAGTTTGGCATTTTTAAAAGATTAGATGTTTCGTTAACACACTATATGAAACACATTTTTGGTGTGATACTGGTTGAATTGTCCGTAATTATGGATGTTATTTGAACTTGATTAGTATTTTTCCTTTGAATTTTAATATGTCAAGAGTAATTAGATTGGAATGGAACAGATTTTTTTTATTGAATTATTCATGAATTTCACGAAATTAAAGGTTGCAGTGACAGATTTATGGTGTGAACTTTATTAAATTATTTGTAATTATTGATGTATAATTGAATTTATTTAGTGTTTGTTTCCTTGAGGTTTGACATGCTAGGAGCAATTAGGATTTAATGCTGAATTTTTACTTTCACTGTGTGCTCGAAAATATTACGAGACAAAATGGACACATAAATTATTTATAACTTTCTATTCTTAGTTGATCTTAGGATGATATTGTTATTATTCATTAATATTGGACTGTATTGGAAGTAATTAGCCAGTGGAACTACGTGGGATCTTTTTTATCAATTAATTATGAATCCTTCAAAATTGACTTTATTTTAGGGAAAATTTAGATTAAGTCTTGCTACTTAGTTGTGATGAATATTGTTTTATTTAATTGCTGATATCTATAAATATATAGAATTTTGTAAAAATTACCAAGAGAGTAAGTGATTGAAACTGAATTATAATAATCAAGTATTTAGCTTACTTGTTTGAGAAAATAAAATAAAATAAGAAAGTTGGATGACAAGCCTTACTTAATCTTCAATTTGATGAAAGGCAAGGATGTCCGAGACATAATAAGCTTGTATTTATAATGATAAAAGGATATATATTTGTATGATAATGTGACATTAAATGGAGACTAACTTTAAACACCTATAAAATACTTATTTTTGAAGGTGTATGATGAGATTAATAACTTAATTATTTTAATTAATAATTATGTTTAAGTGATGGTGAAGTTGGATTGTCAACAAAATGATACATGAGGGATATCCATTAGCATGAAGCCTTAGAGGTATATGAGGTATCAAGTTGTAAGAATCTTATAAATAGGAAAAATCTCAAACCTGACTTAATGATCCCTACAAATGTGGAGGATTATCATGATTGGTTGAAAGGTTTGAGTCATATACTAGGTTATGATTGAGAATGGATGAATTTACATTGTGTAAGTCATTTAGATATAAACTGTCTTAGACATTGAGGGTCAATTATACTAACTAGTGAAGAAAGATCATGAATAGTGGTAAGGAGAGTTTTCCAACTAGTTTAACGATTCATGTACTTGATATGTATATGGATGTGATATATTGAGTAGTTGAAGTCTTAGAGTTGATGATATCCTAAGTCATATATACGTACATAAAAAGATGTCAAGATTACATAAGCATCTGTCTCTCCCGTTGCTTAAGTTAGTGGTGTGACCCATTGAGGGTTGGTGGAGTCATGATATTGTGTTTGAAAAAATAAATTTTCAATGACATTATGTACTTTAGTTTTTGTTGGTGATAGAAGAAGCCAATACTAGATCATACCACATAGATCTTCTTGTGACATTGTTCTATTGTCTTTCTCTAATTGAGGAGCCCAATTCGACTACTTCTGCATAGAGTTCTTCGAATACAATATTTTCACATGTTGTGTTTGAGTCCTTAAAAACATCATTTCAAACTTATTTTTCGCTCTTCAAGTAATCAATGATGACTGGGGGAAATTACATTGCACCTTCCAAGGATGGAGCTTTTGTCAATCCCCAACAATCTGCTTTTACGTAATCCAATGTAGTCTTCATCATGAACGATCTTATAAGAAAACATTGTTTGTGTTGTTACCCAAACACACAATCATTACAAGAAAAAAAGTTATTTAGAGACTAAATTTTAGCTACCAAAAATTAGGTTTTAGTTGCTAAATAACTACAAAATAAAAGTAATGATTCAATTTATTGACCAATTAAGTCAAGATAATTTGTATCTAACATTAGCTACCAATGTTTTAGTCACTTATACCAATGTTTTAGAATCTAATGGTATAAGTGACTAAAACATTGGTACCTAATGTTAGATATTAATTATATTGACTTAATTGGTCATAAATTCAATCATTACTTTATTTTGTAATTATTTAACAACTAAAACCTAATTTGATGATTATTTTAGTTACAATTAACAATCATTGGTAACTCAAAATTTGCCTCTAAATAATTTTTTTCTTATAATGAATATTCACAAAAATAAATAAAAAATATCCACCGTTTGATTCCTTAACAACAAATAAGGCAGTTGTCAAGTTGCACTATCAGATGAGGCATCATTGGTCAATAAGATAGATGTAGACTTAACAACAAAAGATGACTCTGAAAGAAAAACACATTCTCTTCCCTGGATCAATGAATCACCACAACACAACTCCTTCGTTTGATTTGCATCACTCTACCCTTCACACACTGTAGTCTTTCAAATCCAACACTTCAATGAATATAAGATTCGTATTCATCCTCAGTGTAAAAAAACAACCATATAAGGACCACTAAAACCTTATTGAAAGAGAGAAATATAACAATGACATAAAGGAATAATAAAATTCTACAGCAGTTGTTGTCAAGAAAGTACTAGAATGATAATGCAAGGAAAATGGAAAATAATAAAGAAGAGGAGTAACAACACAAAAAAAGACACAAAGAAAAATGTAGTACTCATTGTAATATTAAGATGACAATTCTAAATATAATTGCTGATAAAGATTGAAATGATAATAATTCTTTTATAATAATTGTTGAAAATTTTACTGTAAATAAATGATTGATTCACTGTAAACACTTGACGTATTTCCATATTAACATACACAAGAAATAAATTACAGTCTTATTACAACTTTTTTTTATTATATTAATTTTAATTGAACTATGTTGAGAGTTAATATAATTACACATGTATTGATCTTTAATAATTGGCACGTGTTTATTAAAAAAATTAATATTATTATATAATTAATCTTAAAATTAATAGTATTATATAATTAATCTTAAAATTTTCGCTTTAACTGATACGCGTAACAATTCAATTATTTTAAACATTAATAGACTTTAAATAAAATTAACCAAATTAATTTTTTTATACTAAAACTATAACTTTTTTTCTTATGATATTAAAAATAAAATATCTCAATATTTATTATATTAAACTTACTATTTACCTTTTAATTTTATTGAAAAATGTCACTACTTTCTTTCCCAGTACTAAATCAAATATCAACAAAAACGACTTTAATGCCAATTTTTATACTAGTAAATATTTTATATTAAAATAATAATATTCATACTATAATTGAACTTTATATATTATTTAGTAACATTTTTTATAACAAAGTAGAAAAGAAATAAAAAATTTCATATTCGATTATATTTAAGATTAAATTTACAAATTTTAGTTATATCAAAGGCTTACCTATATATTTATTTTGATCGCTATTAACTCTGTATAATTTAATAACCAATATTCATTCAGTTGCAATAAAATTTAAAATTCGATCACAGATCGGTGACTAGCATAATATTTTACATTTATTAAATTTTGTGAAAAATAATCACAGAAAAAGTGTTCGGTTTGCAACTAAAACATCTCGTCACTAAGTATTATTGTGACTAAATTGTTCTATAGTCACTGGGTCAATAACATATGACGAGGAAAATATTGACGTTTTCACTAATAATTTCGATGACTATTTTATAATTTTATTGTATTACATCTTTCCCTCATAGATTCTATTTCAAATGAGATTAGACATAATTAAAGAACTGGGGTCATTGTATGTTAAAAGACTGAAATTTGTTAAAGTATACGACTATTATAAAAAGCTGAACAAGCTAACCTTCCTGAACTACTAGACGTAATTTTTTCAGAACTATGAATGTAAGGGCATTGTAATTCACAAAACATAAACATAAACAGTAACCTATATTTAGCTGATAAAGATCTCTGAAGCCGATTGTAAAAGACCTCTGCACTTTGAACTACTACATAGTAATGGACGATAATTTAGAAATGAAAGATAATAAACAAAAGAGAATACAGAACTAAATATTTTGATTGATATTGTGATTTTGATAATAATTACTCTAAAAATCATATTTCTTACGATTTCTAATCGACTGATAATGTAAAAGAAAATATAGTACACTTTTAAATAGCTTAGAATTTGGTATGCTTTAAAAAATTTAAAGATAATGTAACGCAGTTTCCCCTTTTTCAAGATTTATAAATTTTCGTCAAAATCTTTCCCACCCAAAAAGTATTGTGTATTTCCATCTTTCCCTTGTGAAAGACAGCATATAAGGGGAAACAATTAGGGTGGATATGTATTAAATAGGAACTTAGGCCACAAGAACTATTTTAATATGGTAGATGAATGTTATATATCCGTGTAGGTGCATCGTGGTTCTTGAAGATTCTAATTACGCGTCCAGCAATGGCAGATAGGGTTTGATAAGATCAAACCAGAGACATGTTCAGCAGCTTTTTTCAAAATTATTACACAATCAAATAAAGCATTCAATATAGTGGGCTTTGTAAGTTTGCAAGACCATCTAAGTAACTCTATTATTTCTCATCTTCATTTAGTGCCCTGTCTGCTGAGATATACAACATATATATGGTATATAGTATATAGCAGATCTTTAACAGTATATTCTATTTAAAAAAACACAATATATTTGGTTGGCCTAAGGGGACTTCATCGTTACTTAGATCATAAAAAAATTATTTGTTTATCACTCATCTAGTTTATATATTACAAAATATTAAAAAATAATTAGTTCAAATTCATTTATTCAATTTTATACATATTTAATAACTATTAATTATTTTCAAAAATAATGCTAATATATTAATTTCGATAGCATTACATGTTAACATACTTATCAATTATACGTTAATACTGTGAAGTAAATAATAATAAAATTATTTTCAGGGTCAAATTAACGTATTTACTAAATATTAGGAATCAATTTGGAGTACCAAGAAATTCTGAAAATACTAAAAGTTTATTTAAACTCAAAATTTACATAAACGTTACTAAAAAGCAATTTACAAATAAACAATTTTAGTGGTGCATGTGTGAACTAATTAGATGACTCCAATTTTCTTAAACACTGTACTGTGTCACTAAATGCAAGATGCAAAACCACTCTTTGTTTGTAAATTGTTTTGGAATGATATTTAACTTTGTACATAAAAAAGCTTAAAAGAATATGATAGGAGTTACTGCATCTAATCCAGCACGCATTAACAGTAAAAACTGAAAGGCAAGAGACAAAGGTGATGTAAGGGCAGTACGAATCCAGAACAGGATTTGCCGACGTATGCAAGATGCTTTGGGTTTGATCGGTTGAGGTTTGAAGTTGTGCCTTCCGTTGGGTGCCATGCTTAATGCTATTCAACTGTTCATTCTCATTAGGATTACTGCAAAATATATGCTTAATGTGCTTCAAATTATACTACTCAAACAATACTTGTCTCTTTAAATTTAATGTATTATCTTGTCTATATTGGACTTAAAAGGAGAAATTTTTCCCTTTCAAATGTATTAATTCTTTCAAAGTAAATATTAAAGTTGTCAATTTAAACTTTTAGTCTTAGAATTACTTCACTCTTTCTTCATAATATCTTTTAGACTTCATTTTAATAAGATTTATCCGATATATTATGTTATCTATATCATTTTTTAATATTTTTTATTCATTTTGTGTTAATTTATACAATTCAACTTTTCACTTTTTTTGTGGGGTTGATACATTGGATTTGTCTAACACATGAACATGCACTGACATCGGCGGCGTAGCGGGACAATTTCGAGATGGGTTGCCGACACGGATGGCTCGAAGGCATAATCAAACAACCACAATAATATACTTCCTTAATTCCTTACATTTAGATTTTTAGATTTTAGGTTACTTGCACGTAATTTGCTCAACAACTGAAGGACAACCTCAGTTTCTTTCACGGATACACTATCCAAATTTTCAACACATCATATATGTATCACAAAGTTACACTATTTATTTTGTCTCTGTACTCTGTGTCTTCATTTTTGTAATTTTGTAAAAACAGTTCCCTAATAAATGCATTCCAACTTGCAGCACAATCACTTCCAATTTTAATGGTTTTGTGCTATGATATCTATGTGTGGGAGTAACAGGTCCACCACATGTCTCAGGAAGTTACGTGCACAATTAGTTAGTTGCGTGTTTCACATACCTTTTAGAAGAAATAAAATAACATTTCACTTGCCTTCATATACATGTATTTGAACTTTTTTTTATTACATTTAAATATGAACTTGTTTAAACAATCTGCTGAATTAGGGGGTTAAATGGACAAGTTAATGAATTTAATCACATGTTTATATGATGATATATGATAGGGACTCATTTTTTCTCGTATATTGAACACCAGTGAAAGATAAGGGAGTGCATGAAAAGTAGAGTGCGAGGAGGGGGTGAAAGAATGAAATAGTGGGAAACGGAGTACTTTTGAAAGGAAAACAAAACTTGGCATGTGAAGAGTAAACAACTGGGTGTAGATAGAATTATATTCTGTATTTTGATTCTTTTGGGTCGTGTGAATTGGAGTGACATTGGGCTATTTATCCTTTTACTTTCTTCTCTCTTTCATATTGGGCCAAAAATAATTGTATAAAATTGAAAATTGGGATATGACTGGGCGCTACTACTGTTTCTAGAAAATTGTATTCTGCATCCCCTCAATTTGAACGTGCACCTCCACAAAATTTTACCTTTCTAACAGTGGTTTATGGTTTATCTTTTTTAGACATTTTTTTCAAAACATGTTTTTTGGAATTTATGAAATACATTCTAGAGTACATTTTTTTAAATATGATAAAATTTTTAAAACAAAATTTCTGAAATATTTCTTTTAGAATACATGAAATATATTTTAGAACAAATTTTCTGGAACAATATTTTTAGAACAAATTTTTCGAGATGTATATAATATCTTCCTAAATGTATTTTTTAAAATAAATATCTAAAACAAGTTTTCAAAACCACATTTCATATGTTATGGAAAGAGCTTTCTCAAAAACATCCCGAAACACATTTTATATGCTGTTTGAAAAAAACTTTTTAACAAGATTTCTTTTGCAACGTTGTCATTCTCTTTTTCATCTTTTGCGATGTGATGTTGTAAGAGTGATAACAGTGGTAATTGCAACAATAATGAGTTCCAGAGGAGGAGAAACGAATAGTATAATTCGATCATTTCACCTAATTGTAGAGGAGGTTAAGAGTTTTGGATAGAGAAAGTACTTGCTTTGAGAATAAAGTTATATCGAGCTTAATTAACTCTTTTATCAATCTAATTAAATTTAATGAAGTTGGATTTATTATTTTTAACTTAACTACCAAATTCAACTCAACTCAATTATAACTTAAATAACTAATTAAATTTAATGAAGTTGGATTTATTATTTTTAACTTAACTACCAAATTCAACTCAACTCAATTATAACTTAAATAAATTGATTGAGTCTATATAATTTAAAAAACTATCATCTATAAAGAAAAAAGTTATCTTAAAATAAATATTTCATTGTTTCCTTATATTTATAAGGCGGAAAAAATACGTTTAGGATATACATAAAAAATATTAAAATGATAAAACATACAATTGGTCCTTTATACCAAAAGTTATTATATAAATTATATTTTTATTATATAGTTGAATTATCTTGGTTTTTATCCAATTTTAAATTGATGAAATTGTTATCTAATCCGATTTCCTGAAAATAAATTCAACTTAATCTAATAACCCAATTCAACAAAAATATAACTTAGTTAGATTGAGTTAAATAAATTAACATATTATTTTTAAATGATTTAGTTACGAATTTTAAACCATAATTTTCATCATAAGTATCGTAACGTTGACTGGGATTTTAGGGTGATTTGATGATAATGTGTAGTTTTTGTTTCATTCAATTTTATTTTATTTTAGTTTAGAATTCAATATTGAAACATATCCTTTTCATCAAATAGCAAGGAATCCGATAAGAAAATAACAATACAAATAATTTTTAACATAATTCGTGGACCTTGTAAGATATAATAAAAAATATTAAAATTACAATAAATCAATTTATACTATTTTGTTAATAATAAACAATATAAGTTTCCACGTTGTAAACTTTTTCTCTTTGTCAAACAGAGATAGGTAGGTAAACTTTTGGATTTCTATTGCACGAATGCATTATTACACTCTGTACAAGCACATTTCAAGGACACTGATTAGTGAAAAGAGGGATAAGAGAGCCCAAGGAAGGATTAGAAGGGACAATTACACCTCGATTTCTGAACAATTAAGTCTAATGATATTTTCAAAAACCTGTTTCTCCCAATTGAAAATAATCAAAGAAAATAGAAATGGGCTATGGAAGGTTTGTAGATCAGAACAAAAAATATTTGAATTTAGACTAGTTTGTCAAAGGATATAAGCCCAAATTTGTATTCAAAGCTTATATAAAACAGTTATAGGAAAATAATGATTTGTGAGGCGTTGAGTATGAAGACCACATCTTTCTCGGCCATGGCGGGTAACGGAGGATTTTCTACGAAGTCTACCCATTCTGGATGACACTAATTGAAAATATGGAGTGTACAGATAAAATCTTCTTTTGTTTTGCAAGATGTAGGATATCAAAAATTGGATGAAAGTCCCAATGTGCCCAAAGAGTTGCCTACAAAGACTTAAGGAAGAAATATAGCAAAGCTTTGTTCTTCATACGTCAGAACATGGCTGCGAACATCTTTGAAATTTTTTTTAAAAGCAACTTATAGCAAGGAGGTTTGGGACATATTATAAAGATGTTTTATGGATGGAGAAAAGATAAATAGATAAATCTGATGAGTGTACTTATTAACAAGAAAATCAACAAATCAGTTATATGACAATTACAACTTACACTAAGTATGACAAGAAAGAAGTGTGACAAGAAACAAGAATATTATTATTCTTTTTCTTTTCTTTTTTAGTTTTTAGTAAATTCATAGATTTTAGGAATTGATTATTTTATTTTAATTGTAATTATAGTTTAGGTTTGGTAGTTAGATATTGTACACTTCAATTAAAAATTAAAATTAAGGAGAATTTCTCACCGAAAAAGGAAATAAATTTGTCTTTGGAAGCATGTAATGTGTGATTTAGAACATCATAAGAAAAATATGAAGCAAGTACAACATTTGTGATGTGATTCTAATAATGTAATTTTAGATTGAATCTCGTCACTTGCAAGCTCCACACCTTAAGACATAAAAATAAAAAAGAAAGAAGAATAATTATTTAATTTGTATTGGTATCAATGGTTTTTGGCTAGAGTAGGTTGCGATTTGCATGTTTGTGGAATGGTAAGGGTGACTGGAAGGTTAGGCAAGGTTTATGATAGATCTTGGATGATTTTTGGAGGTAAGAGTTGATAAATATATATAGAAGTTATGACAAGATATTCTAAGGTGTATAAGGTTTAATATTGAATATTTTTACGGTTCTTTGGTTGCGGTTTTGTTGTGGAGTGTACAAGATAGAATGGTGTAGGTTTATTGTAAAAACAAAGTTTAGGCCAAGTTCAAGAGAAGGGTGAATTGAACATTCAAATATTTTTACAAAAATGAAAAGTATTTAAAGTGTTAAATGAAAGTTCTTAATTGAATCAATCAAAAGTATTATTCTGAAGTACTCAACAAAAGTCAATGTATTTCAGATCACAATCAATCAACAGAATACACACACAAAATAGTATACAACAATAACTCAATCAATTCAGAAGCGGAAGCAGTAAATCAGAAACAATATGTTGAAATTAGAGTGAAACACAGATTAGAAAAAATCCAATCAACTTACAAACATAAATAGTATAGACAAGAACACACAGATCAATAGTAAATTTAACAAAGAACACATCCAGAGTAGATCATTAACAATCAAATAAACAGTAGAGTATAATCAATTCACTGAAAATTACTTACATAATAAAGCAATGTTGAATTAACAATAATTTCAAGAAAACTAGTTTCCAAAAATACAAACAGATATATAGTAATCACAGTTAACTAGAAACATTTAAACAGAATAAAGTTCAGATACAGTCAACTAAATAAATATAAAAAAAGTTTCAAAGAATTTAAAATAACACTAGTAGAATGAGCAATAAATTGAGCACAAAGAACAACTAAAATGGGCGAGCAACAACAAATAATTAAGCATTTAAGAAGAGAGAAAGAGAGATCAAGAACATCAAGATTTATACTGGTTCACCCTTCCTCAAGGGCTACGTCCAGTCCTTTGCCAACAAGCAAAGAGTTTCACTAAAAAGGATCACCAAGATCAGTTCAGTACAATACAAACACCCTTGCTCCCCGCAAGTTAACACTGCACCCTGCAGGACACAATCTACTGCACCCTACAGCAGTTGTGAAAACAATTGAGAAACCTACTACACAAACCCACTTACATACCCTATGAAAAATGGGTACAAAAACTACAATTGCGAATCACAAACCCTTTGTTATTTGCAACCAAAGCACTCATAGTACAAGAGATAACTCTTGAGTATAAAAAACAACAGTCCTTCTACACACAACAAATTACAAATGGATGAAGAACAGTATAGAAGACTTAGCTTTGGTGTAGAACCAATTTGCACAAAACTCACTCAAGGCAAAGCTCCAAGATGCAAGTTCTTAAGATTCTTGTTGATATAAAATTGTGTGTAACATGTTCTCAAGTGAAACACAAGTTTTTCTCTTTTAGAAAATCACAAGTGATCGCTAAAAATGTTCTATGTTATGTTTTCCGTTAATTTCAAATCGTGCGCCACCCCTATATAGAAAACTGATTTTTAACAGATGAAAAATTCAATCGATTGTTTTAATCATTCAATCGATTGATTTTTCTATAACACAAAAAAAGATCAGCAAGTTTAATTTTGAAAAACAATTTACTGATTTTAATCTCAAAAAGTTTTTTCAAAATCGTTTAACCACTTTTAGTCCTTTTAATCATTATGAATCTTTTGAGCTCTTCTCGAGTGAAGGAATCATGCAACATGGTTTTGAACCAAAACCACACTCACACATACCCAATCTAAGTCTTAGACCGAAACTCCCACCAAGCTCCATGATGGCTTGAAGCAATCCACTTGCAAGCTTTGATCCATGTAGACTTCATCACATTGTTGGCTTCATCAAATTGTTAGAAACCTCGGTGCTAACATATTGAATTATGGTGTTGATTTGGTGATATAAAATGGGAAAAGAGTGAACTTAATCTTTCTTATTTTCTCATAGGATTTAGATTGGTTTCTTGGTTTCATTTCATGCAGAATTTGGTGTATGGTGGTGGCTTGAGTTAGGAGATGATTATACTATGTTGTTCTTCTAATAAAGGAATGGGAAGAACAATAATGGAAAAAAAGAATTGAATAAGAATTCTTCAAATAAAGGAATGGGAAGAACGACAATGGAAAAAATAATAGAATAAGAAAGAAAATTAAAATGTCACCATAACATGTACCTTATTGAAGTCAAAGAAAGGAGATGAACCTGATCTCCTTTAGCGTATTCCGTCTTTGATAAGCTAAAGAGTACCACTGAAAGAGTTATAGCTTCTACTTCAATAAGCTAAAGAGCACCATCAAAGAACACAAGGGAGAGTCACACTATTTAAATACTAAGTACGAACTCAAAACTCTAGAAAGAGGAAAATTCACATTATCCTTAAACTTAAGCATTCATGTATTAAGTTCTAATAAAGTGTTTTTGCAGGACACACTTCACTTTCTTTATATAAGTCTTTGACCACGAGCTATCTAAAGTAAGGAGGGATATGGAACTTAATTCCCATCCTTAAGGAAATCATATAAGTGTTTGGATGTCACTCCTTCCTTATTCTATCATAAAACTTGTTAAGCCTCTTTCCCAACAAGTTGGATGTACACTTACCTAACCTATGCTAATATTCACATAATGTTTATTACATGGTTTATTTTCTACTCTATTTTTACAACATTTATATTAGAGCAAAAAGAATACAATACCTTGAATGTTTTGATTATGTGGTTAAACACCACAAGTTGAGAGTTTGAAAGACATGAAACAATTACTTCTGACAGATGTTGATAAGATAACAAATACATATGCTTCATCTGACAAATGATAGATTACTATGCCAAGTTTCACTTTATCTGATAAGTTAACTGAAGATCATTTAAACGACAAGTATAAACTAAGCTGATACACATGAAGAATATTTTAAAGCTTTAGTCTAAAGAAACAAAAAATGTCTTGAAGATCTGCACCAAATAACAAAATTCAAAAACCTCTTGAGATGTGAGCTAAAGTTGCAATGATCACCAACTTCTTTGACACAACTATTTTGAACTTTGTCTTAGTTGTCTATTGTGTGCGATATGCAATTTTAACCATTGTTTGATGTAAAAGGATTTAATACCAAGGAAGATAAGTATTGCTAACTATCATAGAGTTTATGTGAAGAAGATAAGAAAATTTAATGCTACATGACACACATTTAGTTCTTCTCAACATAAGAGCTCATTAGACAATAACAAAAGAAGAAAGAAGACAATGACAAGAGTTCAAAGCTACTCAACAACTAGAAAAGGAAATGCAATGACTATATTTTTGAACCCTATAAGAAGACATGTGTCTAATAAAAGAACAAGGAAGTGAACCATAATTTTGTAAGTGCTAAAACTCTACCAAAATACTCTGCACCCTAAAGTTTTTGTAAATAACACTATTTATGTTCATTTCAGCCACTACAAGAAAAAGTTAAAATACCGACGGAACATTATCGACAAAATTTATTTTGTCGGTAAAATACCATTATCGACGAATTTTACCGACGAATATCATCTCTCGTTAATTATCGACAGATTTACTGATGAATTTACTGATGGGTTGAACTTCGTCTGTAATTAATATTTACTGATTTCTATAATGTAATTAATATTTTCCGATTTATCGAAGGATTTACTGATGGATAAATCCATCGGGAATTACCGATGAACTCAAAAAATTCATCAGTAAATTTACATACAACCGATTTATCGATTGATTTTGAGTGTTTTAGAGGGATTTGCCCCGTCAGTAATTTTGATTTTTTTTGTAGTGAGCGAACTAGTGAGAAAACCAGTTCTTGTATACATCGAAAGATGTTATCTTCTTTAGTAAGTCATAAAATTTAGTAAATCATTTTTACTTGAAAGCATTAATCAAATCATATCCAATTTAACATTTTAAAACTTTTAGAAATCCTTAAACAACCATCAATACAAACTCACACACTAATTCTAGACAAGCAATTGTTCAAGTTTTTCTTGCACTTAGCTTGACTTGTCTTCATCAAATACCAAACTGCATCATTGCCAATACAACTTCGTTATATATAAAGATACAAGACTTGATGTTCTACCATACTAGTAGTATAAGAAACTCTACCTAATTCCACTAAATATGACTGATGAATTGATTTTGAACAACTATAAGTACTTTCAATGTATTTATCATTGCCAATCGATACGTCAAAGTAAAAAATATAATTGAGAGAACATTTGGTTAAATAAATTATTTGTTATCATAACTAGTGGCATAGAACCACATTATTCATTCCAAACCATGAGGAATATAACTCTTGAATGTTGTATAGTGCACAATTTATTTTACATGATGTGGATAATGATGAATCTTTGATTGTGAAAGTTGATTATGACTTGATGGGTAAAGGTGAAAATCAATTTGTAACTCAACAATGTCAAGATGATTACAAAGAAGGGGCGAAGTTCTGGGATATGATAATTAATTAGATGTGAAATGATTACCATATTTGACTATATTATTTGTAATGTTTAACTTTATTTACTTGAAATGTTTAACTATATGTACTGTTTATTTTGTTTGACTTGTATGTGTTTCATATGAAAACTTATTTCTTTATAAAATTGTGTTAAATTGTTGTGTTTCAGTACTTTGTATTTAAAACATATGCTATCCAATGTTAATTTCATGGTGATGTCCTTTTATTATGTTAAATAATATAGAGAAAAATGTCATGTTAATGAAAGTAGCCAAGCAGTGCTAGAGTATTCAAAATATACCAATGAAATAAGGATTGGTAATTAGTTTACTAGTAGTTGGACATCACAAGCCTATACAAATACTTTAGAAAATTTAAGAAATTATGGTTTGAATGAAATAAAAAAATAACATAAAGAATAGGTCGTGTGATATGCATGACTTGTTGGTTTTATAATGTACTTCACAACAATAATTTATTCCTTCGTGTTTTTTTTGGGTTTCATGTTAAAGGCTAAGCCAATAGCAACAAGAGGAGGACTCAACAACTGAAACATTATAATCTTTTAGAAGAACACTGGGAAGTTTATTGTGCCACCAAACACATAAGTGAAACAACTAGGAAAGGGATCAGACAAAGGGGAAATTCACACTTGTCTTGAATGATAATGTTGAAGAACCCACAATTGATGACCTATACACCTCAATTTCCTCCACAGATAGACTCAAATAGTTTAGGTTCAACTCAATCCATCTCATCTCAAGACACATCATCATTGAGGGGCACCCATGATTGATGTAATAAATGCACAATTTAAAAATGTTACTATAGATCTAAATAAGGTTGAATATGCCCTAGATGTAGGTAATATCTACTTTAGATGCAGCCAATATGTTATGTACAAAATTATCAAAATGTTGTTGAGTGCAAACCCTATAAACAAGATATGTGTAATGAACAAGTTTTCATAATGAAAAGAAATTCAATTGTGCAATACTTAAAGTTTGATATATGGAAAATGTTGATGATAATGAATTTGGAGGATGAACATTTAACATTGCAATATTATGATTACCTTTACAATAATCATTCACAAATAAGGAGAATATGTAACATACCCCTCATATGCATCTTAAATGTTTGTTAAAATTTATGATGGAAAGTCGATTCCCCATAAATAGTTGTTGGTTCTAATAGTTAAACATATTTGTGTAGGTTACTTGTAAGTTAATGTTGCATGTTTTAAATGTTATATATGTTATCTGAATCTTGATGTTGGGTTAACATTGATCTATATAACTATGTGTTTATCTTTATTAATTTACATGGTTTGATTGTATGATTTTGTCAAATGTTTTGAGGTGCATTATTAATGACTACTTCATCAGAGATTATAAAGTCAAGAGATGATACATAAAAGAAGAAAAAAAGTCTTCTGAAACTAACCAAATTCATCCTTTTGAAATTTGTAATTTGGAACATATTTTGGATCACATTTGTTTCTTTGGTGGAAGATCTCAAATGATCAAATACGAAGAAGATTTCTCTTCTCATGTTATTGTGCATCCTAAAATTATGGATTTTAATTTATTTTTATTTTTTTGCTTTTTTGTGGTTTCATCTATGTGAGTACATATATTTTCATGGACTAGACCAATTGTATAACACAATTTTCTTATTATCTAGAGTTGATTAATGTCTTTTATTCTAATTTAAAGATATCAGAAAATGGAAATCAAATTTGCAATGAAGTGAACAAGACTAAGATCAAAGCCTAACCTATTTATTAGCCATCTTTGGAAAACTTGAAATTTTAGGGACACGATTAACTATATGATTAAGACATTGCTTTTGTCAAGCATGGTTAAGACAAAATATAAGGAAGATATGCCAAAATTAAAAGGAGCTTCATTATTAAAGATATACTATTGCATTATGTGTATTTTATATTTTGAGTCCTAGAGAAAGCAATAATACATAATTTATCTAAGATGTTTATAGAAACAAGGTTTACTACTAGATAGTCTAACTTATTTAAGGGAATGTCTTTAAAAAACTTAATGTTGTACAAATTGATGGTATATGATAATATGACAGGATTATGAAATGACAAACACCTGATCATGATGAAAAACAGCCATTAAACAAAGATGATGGTGAAAAAGCATAACCCTAAGCCAAATCTCTCATAGATGATAATATGCTTAGTTAGTTAGATATGCACTGAGATTTAGGACTTACAATAAGGATTGCAAATTTTGTCAATTACTATATGCGATAGAGCGAATGCGAATTAATATATAAGTAGCTTGTTGACTTATAAAAAAAATGAAGAATCTCATGATCTATTAGAATGAAACACTTTATTTTGATATCATCTTTATTTGGACTCACCACACATATATGTATATAGTTCACTATTGCTAATTTACTTATACTTTGTCTATTTCATTTATCTAATATATTATACACTTGAAATCATTCTTATTATTAATAACAGTATTTTCTTTTTCAATATTTAGTTTTTTTAAAATGAAAATATTTATTGGATTTTTTTCTTTATTTTTTATAATTATTTTTGTCAATTAATAAATAATATTTTTAAATTATTAATTTTTTTGAGAAATAATTCATTTTTATTTTCACAAGTAATTTTTTAAATAAAAAATCATCTAAGCGCAGTTTCTAAATTATACTGGAAATAACTTATCAACATTGATTTAATGAAATCAATCACATATATTAATAAAGTTTTACTTAATTTGATCTTCTTCTTTTTTCCATTTAGGTTATGTCTAAATCAATCCTTCCTTAAGGTAATTTTTTAGTATGGAAACATCATATAAATAAAAGTAAAAGCTTTTCAAATTCAAACACTTAAAATGGAGAAGAATAAATATTACATATTGCTACGTCTTATATTGACCCATCCGCTTGTAGGAAGAAAGTTAATTGATTTAACTGGTAACTTGAGATTATATATGTTAAGAATTTTGTATTATTTTAAAATTTACCTTAATACTATCAAGATTCGTTATCTTATTCTTTCTATTCAATTATTTTCATCTAATGAGTGCCAGTTATTTTCTCTAATACACAGAAGAGAGAACAGCAGAAGTAACTAACTTACAGAATGATCTCACCTTCAATTTTGTTTTCCAAAACCAGTGAGAGTTATTAATTTGCTTCGACATGTTAGCTTATAAGGATAAGGATAATGCGAACAAACCAACTAAAAACATTGAAAAATAAATAAATACATCTATAAACGAGAGTAGTTGGTTTGCATTTCCCAATATCAAAGGCTAAGGAGGGAAAAGAAAAAGAGAAAAATAATAAAGTGAAATCAAACGACCGTTACATTGGGAAAATTTTGAAAGGGGAGGCTCCATTTGAAAAGAGAGGCGAAAGGGTCGGTGTTGATAGACCAAAAGGCCCAGAATTGGAAATGGCAGCAGAAGAAGATGATCAGTTGCAACAAGTCAGATCCAAAGCCACAGAGCTTTTCATCAGAGAAGAATGGAATGCCTCCATCGAAGCCTATTCCCATTTCATCACCCTCTGCACCCAAACGCTCTCCCATTCTCCCCCAGACCAAAAGCTTCGCAGATCCCTCTGCATAGCCTTGTGCAATCGCGCAGAAGCCAGGTCCAAGTTGAAGGACTTCCACCGCGCCCTTCAGGACTGTGACCACGCTTTGGAGCTCGATGCCACGCATTCGAAGACCCTTTTGTGCAAAGGTAAGATCTTGCTCTGCCTCAACCGGTATGCTTCCGCTCTTGAGTGCTTCAGAACCGCCGCGCTTGATGGGAACGCTGAAAGCGTAAGTGGGTACTTGGAGAGGTGCAAAAGTTTGGAGCTTTTGTCCAAAACGGGGTGTTTGGATCTTTCTGATTGGGTTTCAAATGGGTTTCGAGGGAAGGTTCCGGAGCTTGCTGAGCACATTGGTGCTGTGGAGATTAGAAGATCTGAGATCAGTGGGAGAGGATTGTTTGCAACGAAGAATATTGATGCTGGATCGTTGATATTGGTGACCAAGGCAATTGCCATGGAAAGGAGTATCATAATGGGAGGGGTTCAGGATCTGAGTGAGGATGCACAGTTGGCAATGTGGAAGAATTTCATTGACAAGGTTTTTGAGTTTGTTGGGAAGTGTCCCAGAACAAGGGGTTTGATTAATAGGTTGTCATGTGGGGAGAATGAGAATGAACTTGAGGTGCCTGATGTGGGTCTCTTTAGACCTGAGAGTGTGGAGAAGGATGGTGAAGTTGAGGTTGTTGTTGATACGGTTAAATTGGTTAGTATATTGGATGTGAATTCTCTCACTGAGGATGCTGTCTCAGCCAATGTGTTGAGGAGGGGCAATGATTGTTATGGTGTTGGCCTGTGGTTGCTCCCTTCCTTCATAAACCATTCTTGTTGTCCCAATGCAAGGAGGTTGCATGTTGGGGACTACTTGGTGGTTCATGCTTCAAAGGATTTGAAGGCTGGGGAGGAGGTAACTTTTGCTTATTTTGACCCTTTGTGTGGTTTGAGCAAGAGGAAGGAGATGTCTTTGAATTGGGGGATTCATTGCAAGTGCAAGAGGTGTAGGTTTGAGGGGGAAGTGTTCTCCAAACAGGAAATAAGAGATATTGAGATTGGTCTTGAGAGAGGGATGGATGTGGGGGGTGTAGTGTTCAAGTTGGAGGAGCAATTGAAGAGGTTGAAGGTTAGGGGGAAGGAGAAAGGGTATTTGAGGGCATCATTTTGGGAAGCATATTCTCAGGCTTATAGGACAGAGAGGGCCATGAAGAGGTGGGGAAGGAGGATTCCTACTGCGGAGGCTGTGGTTGATAGCATCACTGATGTGGTGGGAGGGGATCACAGGTTGCTGAAGCTGCTGATGGAGGAGTTGAAGAAAAATAATGGTGGAGTTGTAGAGAGGGAGAAAGTTTTCAGGATAGCAAAAGAAGTGTTTGGGAAGGTAGTGAAAAAGCAAGCAATGAAGACACTTGTGCAACTCTGCATTGGTGATTAAGGGAATAATGTTTTTATCAGTTTCTACTTACTATTTCTTTATTTTGTTGCTGTTGTTAATTTTTGAAACTTTAACTTGTTTTATGTCTCTTGACTTGCTGTAACCATCGAGTTTCCAGCCTGAATCAACTGAAGTTGTCACAGTCTGGATCATCTTTGCTTCATGTAAATCAATGCTATGAAGAATTTTACTGAACATTGCATAGCATACCACTTATCCTTCTGCGCAAAATTCATGATTCCTTCCTAACAATCCAAATTCAGCCTGCCGAAATTTCCACGGGTATATTATCAATCTTGTGCGTATAAATGGAGATTATATATATATATATATATATAAGGTATCATTTACTCTAACAGAAGTAACTTTCAACAAATTATTTAATAGATAATTTATTATTTTTCACCTTTTTCATCTACTTTTTCAGTCATCAATAAAATTTATTTTATTCTGTAAAAAATAAGACCGTTAGCAGAAATCATAAATAAAAAATAAAAATTCTCTTTAAGTTGATCAAAACGTTGACTTCTTTTGACTTAGAAGTGAGAAGGCTAAGTGTGAAAAAAAGCTACTGAAGAAAACTAATGTGAATGATTAAAGTCCAATCACGATATAGTAGATATTAATTAGTGTTTAAATAAAAAAGTCTTCAATTTATTTCACCACTACTCTAACAAGTTCACCACTATGTTTAGATGATTTTTTTATGTTGCAATGAGTATATGATTCCAAAAGATTCAAGATCTAAGACATTTAAAGATGGAGAATAATGTCAAATCCATCTTTTGCAGTCACTTAAAGGAATTCCATATCATATGATTATATGAATTCCTTTATTGGATAAATATTGAACACCTTAAATTTTTCCTTTGGTTGTTTTTTCCAAATAGTTGGGAGAACTTTCTCAATAAAAAATGATTTTATAACTTCTCGTTTTATTGAAATTATTGTTTTTATTTTCATTGTATATGTAATTCATTAACACTTGTCTTTTTAATCGGTTATTGACTAACAAATGGAAAAACACTAAATTTTTCAAAAAAAAAAATCATTTTCTTGTGAATCAAATCTTGATTGAGTTAAGCAACTAAAAATATAACTTTTGCAATGAATTTTTTTATTTTTACAAGGACGATGTAGGTGATTCTCATCGAGTAAAAAATAGTAATTCTCAAATTTCTTTTTTATCATGTAAAATCATTTTTCATGAATATGAATGATGTTATGCACACTTTTGAAAGTTAGATCATGTAGAATATCTTCAAGCACTGATAAGAATAATAAATTTTCCAAAGAGTTGTTATTTGACGCAAATAAACTTCACAAAATTGAGCAAGATCAATTTGGATTCTCTTATGTCCACAATTTGTTACCTTCTTTGTAGACGCATCAGGCAAAAGCTACCATACTCATTTTTGCAATTTTTCGTTAATACTTTTCTTGATAGAGTATGATAAATGGTTTTACATTCTTTGTCCCTCAAAACTTCTAAATTCTTTTCTAGACTTTAGAATCCTACCTGTTCAATCTTTTCTTATATTCCATTAATATTTCCTGGCGTTAAAGTCAAAAGAAAATTACTATCGATACTAAAATATAAATAAATTTTAACCAATAAAACATTAGTAACTTACCAAGATGAAAATTAGATTATATTACTTATAAGTTTGTTTCCATAGTCATGTCTACACCTACTTAGCATTAAAATTGCAAAACATAAAAATAAAACAAATAAAATGAATAAGAAGTTAAAAATAATTTTAAAATTCAACTAAATGGGTAAACTAAATAATTTTTAAGTAAATATAGCAATATTATATCAATATCATTATAGGTCTCTTCGATATCATCATCATTTTCATGTGCCTCTTTGTTTAAATAAAATGAAAGCTTATTTTTTGGAATAATGTTAAGATAAAGAGAAAAATAATCTTTTACATTAATATTCAAGTTTGGCAAAAAAAAGTGTGAAATATTCATCCTGAAATATATTGAGCATCTTCATCTTCAATTTATGAATTTATTATTTGAACATTAAGTTTATATCATACAATGAAAAATTGTCTTATATAATCTTATTTGTGGAATAGGGAATTTATTTAAAGTTTAGATTCAATAGTGAAATTAAGAGTGATATCAAATTTTTGGGTACAAAAGCAAAAATCTTCTTATAATTTTTCAAATTAAAATTTTTGGTGGTAAAAGTTTTAAGATTAAAAATAATATAGGGGAGCTTATTTGAGAAAAAAGATCTCGAAGTATTGTATTTCATTATAAAAAATTCAAAAAATTTTATTAACACCAGAGAAAATAGAATGAATACTCATTTATTATAGAGAGAAGATAAATTATGGTAAATAATTTTCCATAAACAAAGAATATCAAATGATAAGGGTATTATTAAAAAAAATTATAAATTATAAATTTTATTACAAATTAAAAAAGTTAAAGTTTTTATTGGTTTGTGTAAAGAAAGCATACAATGGAAGTTTTCACTTCCACATCATTTAGCTTTTTTTCTTGTTGTACAATTTTTTTCCTTTTTTGTTGACCTTGAAATTGTCCTTGATTTCATATTATCCTTTAAGCTTATAAGTCGCAAAAGGTAAAAAATTTATTTAAAAAGGTCACGTCTACTAATACAACAACTTGTTTTAAAGAAGTTATGTGACTAAATTATTCAAATCTTGGTCAAGAATTTAATATCGAACCATGTGGTGGAGTAGAGTTTGAAACTATTAAAAATATTAGTAGAGATCAATACAATAAAAAATTGCATGATTGGAAAAAATCAGGGATAACATTTGTATGCGAAAAAAAAAGTGCTTGACTTTTTAAAAAAATTCTCAAACTTCCATAATTAGTTCAAGAAGCAACATGAAAAACAATTAGATTATTAACTTATTCAACAATGACTACAATCATGTCATGCTTATGAGGTGTCATAAAAAGATCAGTGTTACACTAACAGTTTTGGTGAAAAAACTTGAGGAGCAATGATTACCTATAGTAAAATTGTATGTTATTTTGAACAATGCGTGTTATTTTAAAAAATTTGGACTAATTATTTTCTAATAGAGATTGTTGGAACATTACGAGGAATGTTTGTAAAAAAAATTTAGATATTGAAGATGTCAAAGCTATTTCCAATTGTTTTGTTTGTGTTTTATGTGATTCAATGTCTTAAAGAGTCTCATGGTAATTTTTTTTCGGGGTGCTAAATAAAGAATAGGTTATCAAAATTTGGAGATCCTATAATTTTTTTATACCACGTATATAATCATCAACCTAAAGAAAGGATGACTATGAACATTGAACATTGTGTTACATTTTGGAAAATTTCATTATGAGCTTGAGCTGATCAAATATTTTACTAAGAAAAAAAAATAAAAAGAGATAATTTTACTTATGTCTATCAAGTGTCTAATTTTATGATCTTTTGAGATACTTTTATTATTAATATAAATTTGAACATAAGACTGCTAAATGTGATTGTCAACTTTATCATTTATGGGAATATCGTGTAGAAACATATTAATGACTTTTCAAGAAAAATAAATTGTTGAAATCTACACCTTTAAATTGAGGATCCTAACTAACAAATGTTTTGAAGACATTTATATTGACGTTCTTCTTCATGTTTTGGAGTTTTTCTTCGTTGGTGGAGTTGAATGAAGGTGCGGAAGCTTAGAGAATAAGACAATGTTTTGATGTTGAAGTGGAATTGGTGAGGAATCTAGTTAGAAGTTACTCCAATTAAACTAGGAGGAGTCTAGGCTAGAGTCTTAGAAAGGAGACTAACTTAGACAGGACATAAGAACAAGTAGAGGCTCAATTTTGACAACATTTCAATACTCATTCAATGTTAATTTTTACAAAAACCTAACCTCTATTTATACATATTTTGGACATCCACTTTGAGAAGAGATGGGAAAATTTGAATTCTATTTGAATTAAAAAAAAAACCTAGAAAATGGGGCTTATGAAAGCAGAGTTGCAAGTGTCCTTCACACCTTCTTTATGCTCCTTCACACTTTCTTCATGCATATTCACTCCTTCTTTGCCTTCTCACAAGTGTCATACGCCCTTTTACCCTAGTTTGGTCAGTTTAGAGTTTTCTTTGGGCTTGAGGAAGCTCAATTGAAACCCTAGATAGATTCATCTAACCCTATCCTAACCTGATTTTACTCAAAGAACATAATACAAGTCCAAAATCTTAATCTATTTATCAAATACATGACTCAAGAAAAACCCTATTCTACGTTATACAAATATATAGACTAAAGTCTAACTCATAATGATAAGAGTTTAACCTTATTAATGCTAGTTAAGTTTTACTCCTCTTATATTCTTATAATCATGACCGTAATAATTGGTGTCTTAATGAGATATTTTCCATCAAAATCTTATTTTTTCTTATTCAAAATATTAATATCTCAAAAGGAATTTTTATAGTAAAATTAAGACTCTCCTTGACATAATACTCATCTTAAATTATTAGACTATCTTTAATGGTAAGTTTTGACATTAACAAATATAAACAATTATTTGAATTTATTTTTATTCTATTTATAAATCGTTTAATGTGTGTTATACGAAGTAGAAGTACCGCTCCCAGGACCAGAACCTTCCAAAAGCTCACATCATAAGCAAAATTTCTATCAACTTCTTAACATAATTAATAAAAAACAAAATACCTGATTAAGCTGTAACCATAAATAATTTCTATAGACAAAATGAAATATATGTGGTAAGCTTAATTTGCTCAAAATTAACTTAAATATTACCATTGACGTCTAATGCGCTAACTTAATAAATAAAGAAATATATAACTCCAACAACTTTGATTTATCATTCAAATTGTACATTACAAGTTTTATTCCTTTGCTTTCGAAAATAATATATTTAAATTACTGCATAAATTTAGGGTGAAATAATTCTCACATAATTTCAATCAAAAAATAAATTTAGGGTGAAAATAATTTTTACTTAATTTCAATAAAAAAATTCATAACAAATAAGGATTCTTTTTAATAATAGGTCGTGTTTTTCAAACTTTCAACTTAAAAACTTATTTCCTTAATATTTTGCTGAAATATAAGTACTTATTATGCTATTATTAACGTTAATAATATTTTGCTGAAATATAAGTACTTATTATGCTATTATTAACGTTAATAATATTTTCTATAGAATTGATGATATTTTGTTATTGATAAATAACGTACATATAAAACTTAAATATTGATAATATGTAAGTAACTAAATAATATGTAGTTATTGATAATATAAAATTCGTATTCATCATTTAAATGTTTTTATCCTTTGTACCATTATGAGTAAAAGTAATGTTTTGCAAAGAGGCAAAAGAATTGGCAGAATAATTTGAAAAGAAAATTAAGGCATGATAAAATAAGCAACAAAAGTAAACTAAGTAAATGAGATTAATGAATAAATTTCCTTAAAAATGAAAGATGTTAGAATGGACTCGTTCTCTTGAACCGATAACAATTTTCAAAATATGGATTATTGGTGTTGTTGGTATTTCACACAATATTGTGTAATGAATTCAAAACCTTTTGGAAAAGTCACCAATTACTTTAGTACACGGTCTACATCAATGGTTATAAATTCCACACGCCTAAGTATACATGTCCTCCTTATATTTCATTAGATTAAAGACATGAATAATAATAAACTATCATATTATAAGTGTCAGTGTGAATCCACATTAATAAAAGAGATAAGTAAGATAAATAAAATATGAAAAAAATTATAAATTTACTATCGTAAAGTTTTAGGTTAAGAATAATCTTTTTATCACTTTTAAATAATATTTATAATGTATTGATATCAAATTTTATTAATATTTTTTTTTCAAAATTTGTGACAAGAGTTTCGTATTGTCATATTGATGATATCGATCTTGAATAATTGTGAATAATTGTTGGTCGCTCTCATAAGGGTGTTTTTTATTTTTTATTTTCATTCTAGAGAAGCCAGAGTGTTAGTTATAGGATGGAAAAGTGATACTGCATTAATGTGACATAAAGTAACTGAATAATCTTACTCGTGTTTGCATAATTACTTAGACTAGTAGAATATTAGTTAGGAATTTGAATCATTACTGTGACTGACAAGATCACTTCTGATGTGTGTCTCATCACTTTTCAAATTTACTTTTTTCAATATTAAATTTAAGATATTTAATTTTATTTCAAGCTGCCTAGTGATTATTCACTAGCTTAACTTTGATTATGTGATCTCAAATTTGATATGTTAGCTCAGTACAATTTAGTATATACTTCAATTCATATTTAACTCTAATAAAATAAAAGAAAAAAAATATGAATAGAAAACTAATAAATACATAACACATTTAAGAATTTTAAAACGAAATGAAAGAAAGTCTAAATCAAAGTATGGAAAGGAGAATATGCTTTGAAAAAGTGGATGCCAACTCCAATTACTGGTGGACATGGCTGCACGATATGATGATATTGTTGTATGATAATTTTTCCATTTTCGACAAATGTAGTGCTAACATAACCCAAGTCCAAGACACCCACACCTTTTTCAGAGAGGAAAGAACGTTCGTGACTCATAATAAGTGTAGTTGCTCACACTTTATAGCTATGTTTCACACTTTATCCTCTTCCATTCATAGAAATCAAGAATTCAATATCCATGACGTCGTGTTGAAGTGGTCAACAAGTCCATGTACGTTAACGTTACATCAATGTTTATCCACAATTGTGTGAAAATGATGAAAATGGACACGACCCACCAATATTTTTATCAAGTATACCTATCTTATATTTTGATTAGTTTATTGTAAAAGATTCTTATGTTTTTAAAATGTTTTGAGAGAATTTAATTTATTCAAGAGAATGTGGTCACGTTTTTAACAATAATCTCGTTCACACATATCTAGTTTGCGAAACTAGAGAAAAATAAATTTTGTCTTAATTTCGTTTAACTTGGCGTGGGTAAGTTTATAGTTAATTGTCGTAGCTATTAAAAAATCATTTTAAATTTATATAGACATTTTTAAAAATATTTTATTTATTTTGGATAGTACTACATTTTAAAATTTACATATAAATGATTTTAAAAACATTTAGTTGTTTTACAAGTTATCTGCTTGTTGAAACGGGGGACAAAAAATCATTTATAGATATAAACTATTTTTAGAAATTATCCTAAATACTTGTACAAGTACTCTTAAACCTTATATTTTACGGTTCTAGATTTGTTACCTCCACAAACAACAAACCTCCTATATTTTGTTGTGTATTTTACGAGTTTCTTTTTCCTATTTTTTACGAATAATGTCTTACAATCTGTGTAGCTCTATAAAAAAATACGTTGTAACAATTTCATCAAGGTAATAAAGAAAATCAGAAATTATAGTTTAAAATATACTAAAAACTATATCCTAGAAAAAAAAAATAGCGTGGATCTAATAAAAAAAATATCTGTATTCGTTCATAAAGAGTTTGCTAAAAAAGATTGCATTTCTATTATGTCATGAAGAATCCTTGCGTTTCGTTGCGTTTGGTGGATGAGCATTATCTGCATTCGTGCTAATAATCATTCTGTAATTTAGAATGATTGGGTAATTAGACGAAGAGCATGAGTTTTCTGTCGTTAAATTAAATTTAAAATATGTAATTAGGGTCTGATTATGTGAAAAATTGACCTAACTAATTTGGATTCCCATGGTGATTGTGTGGTTGCTGAGAGTGCCAACTTTGAAATTTTGTTAACCCGTACATAGAAGCCACATGTTCCCAATCCTCAGCATGTTTTGCAACTGATTGAGGAGCTGCGTCATTGCTGAACACATCTATCATTGATCTCTAACTAAATTTTATTTACACTTTTTACTTTTTTAATTATCATCAATTTTAAATTTTTGAACTACCAACATTCTTTTCCACCTTTTATTAATATGGTAACATGCATCTAGACACATTACGTTAACATGCAAACGATGCCACCCTAGTCACAAACAAGGCATGGTTATTAATGAATATTATATTACAATTAAGAAGTTTAATTGAAAAGTAAGATATTTAAAGGTCATTTTACCTTTTGTATTTACCATGGGTAAAACTTTTAGCAAGAATTTTTCACTTTAAATCACGACAAATGATTGATGCAAATAGACAACATGGGAAATAAACATATAACTTGTAATCACATACTTCCACTACAAAAAATGAAAAAAGCAAAAGGAAAACTTTTATACTCTTTTTTCTTTAACGATTATTGCATGGACCAAAACATTGTTTAACAATTGAGAGAGGACACAAAAATTGGCTTCTGAGAAGATAAATAAGTGGGAATATAAAGCTGCAATAGGCAATAACATTCCAAGGAGAAATGAGAATTGAATATTACTTGATATGGATATAGACGTTAGCAGTGGTTCTTTGAACCATGTGCAAAAGTCAGTAACAGATATACATGTGAAATAGTTCTGACCCCTCATTGGTGCATGCATGGTTGGTGACGCATGTACTAGGAATAGTAAAATTTATCCCATCATCCAATCATAGCATGCAAAGCCACCCCCAAAGATAAAAGCACCACCAATCTCCTTTCAAACATTTCAAACACCTTCATTTCTCTGCGAACCCTTCACTTCATAATTCCCCTTTTCTTCTGCCACACCAAGTTCATATTTTTCACTCAAAAAATGGATGGTATCTCAAGCTCCGAACTCCCACCTGGTTTTAGGTTTCACCCCACGGACGAGGAACTAATCGTGTATTACCTTTGCAACCAAGCCACATCAAAGCCTTGCCCTGCTTCTATCATCCCAGAAGTGGATCTCTACAAGTTTGATCCATGGGAATTGCCAGGTATCAATTGCCAAACCTTTCTTATTAGCTTCTCATGCATAATTTCCACTTGTTGCACCACAATGTCTCTATAAATGTTTCATCTCTTGGTTCTTCCTTCATGCAAGAGCTCTTTGCTCATAGATGTTTTGACATCATGTCAAAATCAACAATCTTAAATATTGAACTGTTGAATGAAGATGCATGAATGGTATATGTTATGTCTCTAACGCACTTGTTGGTGTTATATTGGCATGCAGATAAAACAGAATTTGGAGAAAATGAATGGTATTTCTTTAGTCCACGAGACAGGAAGTACCCAAATGGGGTGAGGCCTAACCGAGCAACAGTGTCTGGATATTGGAAGGCTACTGGCACAGACAAGGCAATCTATAGTGGATCTAAGCTTGTTGGGGTGAAGAAATCCTTAGTCTTTTACAAGGGTAGGCCACCAAAGGGTGACAAGACTGATTGGATTATGCATGAGTACCGTTTGGCAGAATCAAAACAACCAGCTAACAGGAAAATTGGGTCCATGAGGGTAAACCTTTTAAGCCTTGTTCTCATTACTTTGAGAAATCTAACATTTTATTTTACCATTCAATGTTACTTTATAATTGACATTTCCCTTGGTTTTGGATGTTTCATCAGCTGGATGACTGGGTCCTGTGTAGGATTTATAAGAAGAAGAACATTGGAAAAGCATTGGAGCACAAAGAGGCACACCCAAAAGTTCAAATGCCTAATCTTATAGCTGCAAATAATGATGAACAGAAAATGATGAACCTTCCCAGGACTTGGTCCCTCACTTACCTTTTGGATATGAATTACTTGGGTCCTATTTTATCTGATGGCTCCTATTGCTCAACCTTTGATTTTCAAATTGGCAATGCCAATATTGGAATTGACCCCTTTGTAAAACCTCAACCGGTTGAAATGGCTAACAGTTATGTGGCAGACTCAGGTAAGTACTAAGTGAAACAGAGTAGCAGCAATGACCACAAGTATATGTGAAGCAAATGAAATATCAGCTAGGATAGGACAAAACAAAAGCAGAGTTAGATTCTTGTCTAGTCATGACGATAAGCTTCGTCCATATAATAATCACGAAGACTCTATGTGCGAGTATGTCAAATATGTTATGTCAAAAAATATATTTCATTGTCTTATTGACACTTATTGTATAGAAGGAGAAGTTAGACGCCTCTTAATTAAAGTTCATACATCATTAGTTACATTCCTTATCTTGATTCAGTCAAACCACATGCTTTGATCATGCTTCGGAAGCATGTGAAACTAGATATGTTCGCTCACTTTTTTGTAAAAAATACAATGATTATTTATTTTGACCAACTATATAGTAGGCAAATTCTGCACTATATGTCAATAATTGAAGCCAAATAGGTTTCCAAAGTTAACGTGAATCTTTGTACTTTGTCTTATCCAAAAGATGACGGAAGTGTCGATTGAAAAAAACAAAGGTCTTTGAGCCGCGTGGAAAGCAATGAAATGCGTGACTATGATATTGGTTTATGCTTAGCAATATTAACAATAAAAGTTTGTTTAAAACAATACTAAGAACAAGGGAAATGATAATGACACATTTTGGAGTTTTGATTAAGAACTAATCCTAGTGTGTGCATCGTCATGTCCTAAAAGTCAAACTAGGTAAGTAGAATTTAAAATAAATTCACTTGAATGAGTGTAATTGTTTACATTAATGTGTTATTATCTAATTGGTAGAATTTTATCGAAAACAAAAATCTAATTAGTCGAATCATTGCATTCTCGGTATTGGATTAGAATACCTATTACATCATATAAGCTTTTCTTAAAAGAATAAATATAAAAGAGTCTAAACAAAATTATAGGATAAAAATAATGAAAATTTATCAAGATTATTACCATAAATGGTAATCTTATAATAGATGCTAATCTTATGATTTTCACAAAGATCAATTTTCTAACCTTTAAACATAATTCTAAACAATAAACCCTAGATGACAAACACAAAAAAAAGGAGAGAGAGAAAGCGAGAAAGCTTGGAAAGAAACAAAATAAAGAAACTTCTTGTTATCATCAGTCAAAATCAAACAAAGATTGTTTATACATAACATGAAAGGCTGAAATAAAAAAAATAGAAAAAAACTAATAAACTAACATATTAAATGATTTAGTGTTAGACGGTCTACACAAACATGACTAGACTATCTACACAAACAGACCAAACAATCTATTGGTAGATAGTCTACACAAAATAACCATACAATCTATAGATTTTATAATCCTCCCCTCAAGCTGAGAATAAATATTTATTTTTCCCAACTTAGAAAACAAACTTTTGAACATAGGAGGATAAACGGTTTAAGTAAAATGTAGGCAACTTAAAGACAAGAGGCAATGAGGGGAAACTTTAGTAATCCATTATTGATTTTCTTGCGGACAATGTGACAGTCTATCTTGATATGCTTCATTCGTTCATGAAACACTTAATTTGAAGCAATTTGTAATGCTTATTGGTTTTCACAATAAAGGAGAGCTAGTTTGAAAAAAAAGAACATGAAGGTCACCAAGAACGTAAGTGATATATTGAATTTCACAAGTAGTTGTAGCAAACAAAATTATGCTTTAAAGGAACTCTTGGATATAGTGGTTTATTTCTTTGATTTTCATGATATAATAGTCACCTAAATAAACTGAGTAGCTTGTGACAAATTTGTGAGTCTGAGGACAAGTAGCCCATTCAAAATCTCTAAAGGTTTTGAGTTGAACAATGTTGTTGTTTCTTACAAAAATATTATTAACAAGACCCCCTTTTAGATATATGAGAATTCTAAAAGTTGCTTGTTGATGATAAGTGGTATCAGAAGAAACAAATTGACATAATTGATGAACCACAAAAGTGATATCAAGTTGAATGTTACAAAGATAGATGAGTCAAATAATGAGTCTTCTATAAAGAGAAGAATCAATATCATTAAGTTTGTCACCTATCTTAGTTGCATAATGAGAAGAGTGAGCCATTGATGTAGGAGCAGAAGTATAATTTATCATATCAGTCTCTTTGAGAAGGTCTAAAGTGTATTTGCACTGAGAAACATTTATGGCTTTATCGTTGTGAACAATATCAAGATTGAGGAAATAAGTGAGATCTCTAAGGTTTTTATATGGAAATGGTGGTCAAGTTGATTTGTGATGTGAGCAATTTCTGTAGGATTATGCTAATAAGGACGATGTCATCAACATAAACCAACAAAGGTATAGTAGAATGATTTTAAAAATAATGAATGATCAGTTGAGGAATAATTGTAACCATGAGAAATAAGAAAATGAGATCATTTACCATACCATTGTCTTCTAGCTTGTTTTAAACCATAAAGAGAATGTTGGAGCTTGCAAACTTGGTTCTTGTTATGATGATTAAGATTTAGAGGAAGCTTCATATATACCTCTTCATGTATAAGGTTTTTATATGGAAATGGTGGTCAAGTTGATTTGTGATGTGAGCAATTTCTGTAGGATTATGCTAATAAAGACGATGTCATCAACATAAACCAACAAAGGAATAGTTGAATGATTTTAAAGATAATGAATGATCAGTTGAGGAATAATTGTAACCATGAGAAATAAGAAAATGAGATCATTTACCATACCATTGTCTTCTAGCTTGTTTTAAACTATAAAGAGAATGTTGGAGCTTGCAAACTTGGTTCTTGTTATGATGATTAAGATTTAGAGGAAGCTTCATATATACCTCTTCATGTATATCTCCATGAAGGAAGGTATTATTAACATCTAGTTGTTTTAAAATCTAGTTGTTAACAGTAGAAATAGCAAGAAGTTGTGAGCTTAGCCACAAGGGAAAAGTATCAATAAAATCTAGCCCTTCAAGTTGTTTGTATCCCTTGGTCATGAGGCGAGCTTTATAATGTTCTATGGTGCCATTAGACTTATGTTTTATTTTGTATACCCAACGACATCCAATAACATATTTGCTTGATGGAAGATGTAGGAACAACTAGCTCTAAAAGGGGGTTGAATGGAGCCATAACACAATTCGTTGTTAACAAAAACTGCCAAGCAAGAACATCAAAGACAAGAATATATAAACACAAATAAAGTAGTTTTGTACTGGTTCACCCTAATCTCTTGGGCTACGTCCAGTTCTCCTTTGAACAAACTATTCAAGAGGTTCCCCTATTTAGTAAATAGTTACAACGAGTATACAAACTTCTCCAGGTTACGAGTACACAGACCTCTCCGGGTTACAACGAGTACACAAACCTCTCCAAGTCATAAGGAGTACACAAATCTCTCCAGATTATAACAAGTACACAAACCTCTCCAGCTTATACAGTTCCCAATCTCCCACTAAGATCAAGGTCACTCAAGATTTAAAGAAACACTCTCAAAAGATAGAACAGTGAAAGCTCATAAGGGTTTACTTCACAATGGTGAAGAATTACACAATAGTTTCGTACAACCCAAAAATCTAAATACTCTCAATAGCAGATTGACCATAGATACTCGGTAGCAGATATTCTAATTCTACAATGTATTGTATGATGTTTTTCTCTTTTTGCTTCTTTGTTCTTCAACTTGAAATTACTCCTCTATATGTAGCTTTCTAGAAACTAGCTGTTGGGATGCTTGAACAAAACAATCTTGACTTTAGCTCAAACTGGAAATATTTCTCTAACGTTTATACTATATTAAACTTGATTAATTTTGTATCAGAAATAATTTAAAATAACAGAAAAATTGTATTTGAAATACTCATAATAATTCGAATAATTTCCATTATGAACAAATTTAAACATTAAAGCACATCATACTATAAAATCAATCAATCACATTTGGACCTTGCTTATATACTTGAAACAAAGCACAGTGTGTATCACTGATTCTACAATAATAAACACATCCGAAAGAGAAAGGGTCTTTAGTGTTATGTTTTGTCTTAATCTTTTCTTCTTAAATAATCCCTCTGCCACACTACTTGCTCACTTTATTGTTGTCTATCATTGTATTGTATAGTAAAGCAATTAGAAAGACGTTTCTTTCACCTCCAATAAAGCTACTGAGGTACACAATGTTTATATATTTTTCACCTCCAATAAAACCAGAATTCTATATAAAAAAATGACAATTCATGTCTCTTATTTCATGAACTTACACAGAAAAGTAGCAGTCTGCATGTGCACTGCATATACAATTACCAAAATATACATTATAGTGCTTTTCCTACAACAAAATTACATATATGAATGAAGGAGAAAATTACTTAGAAAAGATGAACAAAGTGATGAAGAGAATTTAAGGAAAAAGTTTATTATAAAAAAGTATTATAATTATGTTGTATAATAAATAAAATTCATTGAACTAAACTAAGGGCAAACATGGTATTGATGATTATTATTTTGTAAAACTAGAGCTATCATTGAATCCATAAAAATACTAATTAAACTAAATGGTTCAACTTTGAATTTTCGTTAGACTAATATTAATAAAAAATTTATAATTAAAATTGTATAAAATAGTGTTAAATAAATATAATATTAAAAACTGAAATAATTTTGTGGGTTCTTAACATTTAAATCTAAATAAAATATATCATTAAATTTAAGTTTTAAAAAAGTATTACTATGTCTATAAATATTAACAAGAAGTTTACATCTAGAATAAATAATGATAAAATTAATATAATAATAATATTAGAAAGAAACATCAAAATAGTGGCCCTATCTTTTAAGGGTTAGTATATGGATTTGAAAGATAATGAGTTTGTGGCCCATATTGCATATTCAGGTTTGGGTTCTCAATATGGGAACGACCCGAGTGCGGTAGATTTGCCTTCTTTCATTTTTCTAAAAGGAAAGGAAAAGACCCAACTCATAAGTGGAACATGATAAACTTCAACTCTTTTCAACATATTCAAACACAAGTGCTGTCTTTATAAATATTAAAACTTTAACAAATATTTTAGACAAATCATAAACACTGATAAATATATTATTAATTAAAATGAGTTTGTTCTCTCAGAAAAAAAAATATTATTTTCCTATGTTATAAATATAAATTTTGATATAGGTTAGAAGAAAAGATAAACGATATGTATATAACAGGAATAAAAATGAACATTTAACTGAAAGTTAAAAGTCAACCAATTTAACTTTTTTTTCAAAAGTTACATGTCATAATATAT
>Ga0209489_100364_pt1 | contig 80642 bp, 39 predicted proteins | sample SiratrowhiteBW_FD_187527 | JGI IMG/M metagenome (GOLD analysis project Ga0209489, IMG submission 187527) | Root nodule microbial communities of legume samples collected from California, USA - Siratro white BW (SPAdes) (version 2) | ecosystem: Host-associated > Plants > Roots > Nodule | place...
TATATATATATATATATATATATATATATATATATATATATATATATATTTGTTATTATATATATTTAATAACAAACAGATAGAAGTTATACAAAGTGTTTCTTTTATTTTTCTCTTTATTTTTTCAAAGAATAAGTTATAAAGAATAACATAGTTTATTTGAGAACTGTTGTTTGTCCAACATTACTTGATCAACTGATGCGTTGAGCAGTTATATGTTACCAACAACCTATTACCCGTGTATTCCGCCAACGTATTTCTTACACGTTATTTTCTTCCATTCTTCCAAATTTTCTACCATTCATCTCACCATTTTATCTCTTTAACACTGTACCTCTTTCTCCTCGTTCAAACCCAAAACCTTTTTAACAAATCAGGAAAAATACAAATGATGCAACACTAAAACACAAGTACAAGATGAACATGAAACTACAGATATCATAAGTACAAAAACCAGTCCTTTTTTTAGGTAGTTGAAAACAGTTAATTACAAGCATGAGTGATTCTTCTTTAAGACACTCAAAATGAAAGAAACTTATATTTATCTTCCTACATAACTCAGCAAACAAGAATGACCCAAAAAGGAGAAAAAAAAAATTGTTGGTGAAGAGCAGAAGATACAGACAAAGTATAAACACACGAACTCTTTCTAACAGAGCTAGGTTCCAAAAACTGGAAAGTTATGGAATCAGATTATATCCTAATTCCATATTGTATTAATCAAATGAAAAAATCAATCTTCAAAACCAATTTTCTTCCAAATGGCATTTCTAACACTGCGCAAGTCCCTACCTTTGAGGGTCCTCCCTTTTCCTTCATGAACAGAGAGGGAAGCTCCTCTGTTCCTAGCAAGATACTCATGAGGGGGTATTCGTTCATTATCATCATCATCATCACTAACAGAATCTCTCTTCTCGTGCTCCTCATAGTTCTCCTTCAAAATCTTGGACCAATCGGGAATATTCACTGGCATTGAGGATGAGGCAACAGGGTTGACTCTGCCACCACCCTCCACCTTTTTGAACCCCTTCTTACCAGATCGTGACCACTTCTTCGACTCTGTCACAGTGTTATTGTTGTTGGATAAGTTGCAGTTCCACACGTCAGCTTCATCCAATTCCATGTCACCCTCTGTGGCTTTTGCCTCCAATTCAGTGCTTGATGATGCAAACATGGAACTCACCTTCGAAAGAAAACCCTTCCTTGATGCCATTGAGTCACTCAAGCTTTGAGTTTGAGAAGCTCTCAATAATTGATGTCTATTTCTCTCTCTGTTTTGGCTCTGTTTGTGATTTTCACACCCTACTATTGCTTCTTCTCATTTATATATATAATTGCTTTTTGGTTAACGAAATCCACTTTTGTCTACTCTAGGGCCACTTCACGCGTTACAATTAATTAACAAATATTAACTATAATATAACTATATAGGAAGGGTTGAATGCACGTGATTTTACATGAACCCTTCCCTTAATTGGCTCACTTCCGTTAATGTTTGGATCCAATATTTACCTCGTGACCACAGTTTCCCCTTCAATCTAAAATTCCTTGCACACCAAGAGGAAAAAAAATGCCTCACGTTACTCAATAGGAGAGATTACGGAGTCACTGATTCATGCACATGAAAAAAAAAAGTCACATTCTACATATGATACAGCTAGAGTTTAAAAAACCGCTACGTAACTTTCAAAAGTGAAGCATTGTCATGCGCTGCAAAAGTTTTGCCATCAAAATTGTATTATTTCAAAAGTTTTAGATATAACTTGTCCATGGCATAGTCTTACCCAAGTTTACTCCTTTTAATTAAAGAAATATTTTAATCTAAGATAACATAAACAAGCAAGTATATGTAATTTTTAATTTAATTTAAAAATTATCGTAGTTTTTTTTTTCAATAAATTAGAAACGAAGAGATTCTTTACTTAGTTGCTTCTTTCTAACAAGTCTGATGGAAGAAAGCGGATAGAGAAACATGGACAGAGTTATCCGATTTCCATGAGTGAGACACTTGAACCAATAGGATCTCTCTTCGGCGACTGCTGAAGTTAAAAAAACTAATACTAAAAATAAAACATTTCGATTGCCTTTTAATAAAGGTTAAGAGTGAGGGGTTTTTCATACAAACAATTCTTCCTCCCTTGTGCCACACATTTTAGAGAAAAATTTAAATCCATTTAATTAAGAAAATACATAAAGTGAATAATTATAAATAATGCAAGCAAGATCTGTTTAATTTTAGAAGAGTTTAGGTAATTTTAATATTTCCTATGGATCTGACAAAAAAGTCAATTACTATTGAGAAAAAAAGTTAAAGAGTTATATTATTTATTTATTAATATAATACTTTTATAATATGTCTCCTGTTTCTTATAATTTATTCATTTTTATCAAAAAAAAATTATTTTTTATCTCACTTTCATTACAAATAGTTTGTCATATTTAAAGCTGTGTCTGTATCTTGACACGTTATCATAGACTTTTGTCACGACACGACCTGGTCATTATTATTAAAGTTTTTGATCACCCCTAATAGCCTAATCCTATTATCCTTTGGTGCATTGTACATGAATAGTACTTTCTTTGAAAAAGTGTGAAGCTATAAAGAAAAGTAAATTTACCAGTGTGAAATGTAATGTCTTGATTAAGTAAGAAAAAAATTAAAATGAGTGAATGATAAAAATACCTATTATTATATATTAATTATTTGTGTAACCTAACCATTATTTATAGTTTCTACACGTATTTTCTCTCCTCGGTATGTAAATTTCCTCTTATTTCTCCTTCCTTTTTGTGCAAAATCTTCACATATCTCCCAAAGTAAAAATTTCATCTGATCATGCAAAAGGAACAGTGATTTAGGTGTCTTTTTAAATGTTCAAAGACAAGGAGAAGATTTATATTTTTAAAATAGCATTCAGTTAAACTTTAACATACATTAGTTTTGAAAGAGTGTGATGGGAACTATCCCCCAAAATTAAAATATTGTAGTAACAATGAAAGATGCTTTATAGGTGTCTCAAAAAAGTAATTAACAATACGATATAGAATTTCATTTTTGTTTCTTTATATATAAATCATAGAGATGATGTCAAATGATATATTTTATTGTTTAAAATAAAAAATATATGGTTTTCACGTTGTTTTTTCTTTAGAAAAGGGCTAATAATGACTAGTTGAGAAATGCCTATTCATAACCCCAAGACGTGAAGGGTTTTGATATGCAATAAGTTGCTCAAAATGCAAAAGAAAACAAAGAAAAGGTAAAAACGGGGGCGAATTAATTAAGCTGAAAATGGCTCACCACTCAGTCGAATTGTTGGTTTGCTTTGCAACTTTTATCTTCACAAATTTCTTTTGAACCAATTGAAAATAAAATGAAAGTTATAGTTATACATTAAACTAATAACATAATTTAATTTTTTTTAACTTTTACTCTAATTATACGCCTTTCAATATAAATACTCTAATAAAATTCATTTATAATTATAACTTTCTACTACTCTAATTAAGTGACTAGACAATAATTACTTACTAGGTACTAATTGCAAAACTAAACCTTAAACTTAAACCACAATCATTGGTGATAATGTCTTCCTGTCCAAAGATCACGGGTATCTTAATAAATTCTTGATTAAAACTCTTATGCTGATCTTAATAAATTTGAGTGCTTTGGAGTACATGTTTTTTCTTTACGTTTGCATTAAGAGATGTACCATAAAATTATATCAACGCGTATTTGTAGTTAAGCTTTTAAAGCGTTTCTTTATAACAAAATATAGCAATTATATAACCGCGTGGAGCATCGCATTCAACAATTCCTAACTAGTTTCCGAACACATCATTAGTGATTTCAACTAAAGATGAACATAATAGGTTGCTTTTTTGGTTTTATAATAAAATCAATATAAAAATTTGAGAAAAATTCGTGATTTAGATTGAATATTATCTCGATACATCAAAATAATTCACACAGTTTAAGAATCAAGATGAAAAATTTTCATCAAACTGTCTCTTCTTTTAATACATTGATTCTTTCAAGAGAAAACTGTAAAATCCATACCGATGCCAAAACAAACCATGTAAATTTCGTACCAGCGTGAAAACAAGTAATATACAGAGTTGAAATTAACATATAGAAAGTTTCTTATTTTTCAACCTCGTCCATTCAATACTTAGAACAATATGTTAAGTAGACTTGACCAACTCGGGACAAAGAAAAGTAAATAGGTTGGTTCAGTTTTTTTCATATAAAATCAATACGAGAAGTTGAGTATAACTAATTTGAAAGTTTTAAATGTGATTAATACTAGGTATTGTAATGATATGTAGGATCCCAACCTAAATTAAACAAATCGTAAGTCAGACTTAGGAAGCTAATAGTGATATGTAGGATTCCGATTTAAGATTATTCAAGATTAATAAAAAAAAATTAGGATCTAATTATTAATAAATAAGTTGAAAAATATCTATCTCATATAAATATAGAATAATTTTATCACAAAAAAGTCAAAATAAACACGTAATATGAAATAAATATGTTGAATAGTAGTATAAAATTTAAAATGAATAATTAAATAATAATTAATAAAGAAAATAAACGATAATATAAGAAAAAAATTAAACACATGCACCATATTTCTAGTAAAAGAATTGCAAAGCTTAGGAAAATATTTAACTGTAAAAAGGACTAATAAAAAAATGAGACATTGAATGTTTTACCAAAAAATGTCACCATATTTCTTGACTAATATCTCTTGACTAAAACCGGTAACAGTTTTGGTTATATCCTTTAACATGGCATTGCTACAATTGTTGTATACACATAAAATATATAATTTGAATACTATTCTTTTATTTTCTAAAATTACTTTGAGGGTAATATTTTTGTAAGATTCAATATATTGTTTAGTCTTTTTATAAGTATTAATAGAAGAGAGGGTGAATATATTCTTGAGATAATTTATTCAGTAGAATAAAATATTACAAAACAATTTTCCCTCGCTTCCAATAATAGAGAACAAAACACGAGAAGAGAATGATTTTAGAATTTAGATTAATTAACCATCCAAATTTCTCAGATTTTTCCTCAAATCCTTCTAACGATGCAATTAAATAAAGAGTTTCCATTCAGAATGTAAATGCATGCTTCGAGTAAATAAGAGTAGATTTCTATGCGTACTTCAAACTTACTTTTCTACGTGATTTATTCCTTGGAATATGCCACTTCCTCGTGATTTTAATCAATGTTCTAAAATTGGACTGATTATTAAATTGATAATGACATGCATTAATTCAATATTTAATGATTGAGTATGATCAAACTTATATTAAGAAATAGTTACAATAATTAGATAATATTAAATAGCATAACATCGTAATCTTAAAATATTAAAAACTTAAATTTTTATACTCTCAAAATTTAAATAATATAAATATATATTGTAATAGTTAAGAGAAAGGCTTTTATTGAGGAAGGTAAATGGTCCCTAACTCGTAGTTCGACATTGGAAAAAGCAAGGTAGAAACAGAAAGTGGCGTGTAAGTATTGAAGAGAAGAGCATATGTTAATTGAAGTAACTGATTCCACCAACCAAATGGCTTAGAAAAATGAACCAGACCTAATAAAGCATGCCTTGTCCCCTTCTTTCTTCTACATTAATCTCCACACTCATTTGAACCTTCCAACTAGTCCTTGTTCTTATATAATGCAACATTATGAGGCCTTTTATAAGATAAACAACTTGTTCTACTGGTGCATGCATGCGCATTCACATATTCTAGGTTAGAATTTAGGATGTGCAAACAATGTGTCTATCCTCAGAACATGATTACCTACGATTGTCTTTTTGTTGTTTTGTAGATAAGGATTACATTTTTTGTCATTAAAAAATGTTCCTTCACCAGATGAAACTGTTCCTTCGAAACAGTACTAGTTCAAATTGTTAGCGGATTTGACTGGGAATTCAACCCTAGCTAATTGGCAACTGTTTATTTTACTTCTTCACCATGCTCTATTGCCGCTTCTTTTTTATTCATAAATCACGACAAATTATTACCAAGAAACCGGTTTAGGTTGAATAGAAAAATTCAATGCTTAGCAGAGACTTTTTCAGTCCGTTTCCCTTATGATCTAGACCAAACAATTATCTCAAAGAAAGGTTGGTGAATTAGCCTTTTTCTTGGAGTTCCTTGCTTGCTTAATTAATTAATTAATTAATATGAATCAACTAATAGAATTTAATTAGCTGAATGAGTTAATTTCCTAGAGGCTTCAAAAATTACTCTTGGAGAATCGTTCTTGTAAAATTTACAAGACTTCTGCAAAACTTTTCTCTGTTCAGTGACTCTTTGTACTCGATCAAAAAAAGATATGTCTGCAAATCACTCTTTTGCTAAAGCACAATTAATCATTAAAATTGATGTACAGATTTTGGGATTACTACTTATTTATATTATTTTTAGTGAATTTTTATCTTTGTGGGCCTGAAGGGTGATCCCGCACCTTCTCTAATCTAGGTTTAGAGGTTTACTAATTTGGTTATTAATTTAATAATTCGGTTGTTAATTTTAATATGTACATACACGTGATTTGAAGTGTTAATGATGGCAGCTGAATCTTTTAGAATGGACTGATGGACCAAGATGCGTCATATTATTGGTGTGAAGCAATATCCATTTTTTATCATACATAAACTATTCTCGTATTATTTATTACTTAGTCGTGTTTTAAATAAGATTGTATTATAATAAAAATATATTTGATCTGACTTTTTGTGTAGTGTGGTGTTGTAGCCTTGTAGAGTAGACTCGGTACTTAGTTTTTATAGGCTCGCAGCACCATAGTCATCAGCCTATAATAGATTTTTGTTGAACCAATTTATGGGCTCATTTAATTGGGCTAGGGTATAAATTATTTGGACTGATTCTTCCTGCACCACCATAATTTTAACATATTCTCATTTTAGTCTTGAGAAAAAGATTAAAATAACTTTTATTCATGATAACTGCTATTCATTTTTTTTTCATTTTGATTGTACAACATTTTTTAAATACATTACGGGTTGTACAACTCGCAATGTATTTAAAAATAATTTTGTATTGCGGGTTGTATAACCCGCAATATATTTAGAAAAAGTTTTATATTGCGGGTTGTACAACTCGCAATGTGAAAGGTGCAGAACATAAAATTGAGGGTTGTACAATCTGTAATATATTTATTTTTTACCATAGTAAAGGTTACTTTTATCTTTTTTTAAGGTTAAAATGAAAATATGTTAAAATTTTGGAGGTGCAGGAAGTCAATACGGAGGTTTAGAAAGAATCACTCAATTATTTGAAGGAGTTCAATAGGGACCACACCAAAACAAAGGCCTGGATCCATTCTCAACTGGCCTACGACTTTTTATGCTTTTTCAAGCACTCTGAGTTTTGTTGGGCATAAACAGTGGATATAGGACCAAAAACCAAGCACATATAGGTAAATAAAAAACATTGAGCACCTTGTATTTTGCCAAAAATAAAAAATAAAAAATTAAGAAACGTATCAGTAACACGTTTAGAGAATTGAACAAGAAAGTAATAACAATAATGAGGAATTACTAATTATTTTAATCCCAAATTTGGAATCCATTCTGTGTTTGTTATATTCCAGTATATTCTAGAGGCTATGCCCAAATTGTCAACAAATGAGCTAAGAAAAGAAGAAAATTTTGATGGAGAGGAGAAAAGTGAGGAGTCGTTGAAATTTTCTTTTGCCTCTCTAACAGGTAATCGTTTTGGGGGTTGTAGGGTTTTAGAAACCGACAATGAAATTATTATAGGACACGTTTGTGGTTAGATGATTCCTAGATTTTTATGTTAATGTTGTCACAACGAAGCTCTAAAAGCCCCTTCATTCTCCACGTGTATTTCCTTGAAACCGTCCAGGTATACATGCTCCTATTTATGTCTTCCCCAAATATCTCCTACCTATAATTCCATCTTCTCATTTGAGCTCTTGTTCCAAGTTCCACCAACTATATATACACACACTAAGATCTTTGCCAATTAACACACAGCAACCAAAAAATCCTGAACCCTTGTAAAAAGCCTCTTAGGAAAAAATCTCTAGATCTCTCTCCTCTTTCTAGACATAGGAGAAGGAGAGAAAAATATTTTCATTTGCTGCACAAGGATTGCAGATTGTGGTGGAGGAGCAATATCAATCATTGTTGCCACACATATACATATTCCAATGAGCAAGAGAATGAGAAAGCTAAGTTCCTGGATAGAGGTTGCCCCGGCACCAATAATTTTTCCGAAGAAACCTTCGAACACACCTAGTTTGGAAACAATAACCGAGGAAGCTGCTGAGGAATTCGACAATGACGAGATCAGCTATAACAAAAGAGCTTCTCTCTGCCCTAATTGATGTAACTTGTTATATATAAGTTGTTTATGGTTTGTGACGTGGGGTATGTAGCCACCATCATTGATGCATGCATGCATGCATTTGGTGGGTGGTTCAGACCTGCATGTCGCGTCCAACGGAGGCTTTTACGTATGTAGGAATGGTGAAGTCGTTAATGATGTTTCAAGATTTTGTTATATAAACATGTTTTGAAGGCTCTAGTTTTGTTAAGAGATTCCTGTTGTGATCTTGGTCATGGTCCAACAACTTTGTACATTTGTAAATATATATGCAGTTAATTATGTAATTTTCTTCTTTTACTTTGTATATATTATATAAATAAATAAGTATTTTTTTTTTAAATCTTTGTATTTATGTGGCCGTTTCTCTTTTCACTGGATGATGCTCTCTATCTGTGATTGACAGAAGTTAGAAAAAAAGGTAAACTATCTTGCCTGCTGAATTTATGGTTTGATTTTGATACTTCACTTGGGCTGACATGTATATATCATATTCAAGCTTTTTATTACTCAATTATTACTATTATTACTATATCTTTTTTATTATTTAAAATGTTTCAATTTTTATATATTTTATCAATCTATTAATTATGTAACATGTGCCGATATATTAAAAAATGTTTTATTTATTGCATATTACCATATCTATTAAATTTTATTATATATTATATTTGGACATAAGTTGCTGACGCCGGTCGTTTCTATCTAGAAGGAAAGTATTTCCTAAAGAAATGATTTTATCTTTCTTGGAAATTACTGTTGAAAAAAAAAATCTTGAAATAGAAGTATATTCACGTATAACAATGCAAGTTTAAATAAAAAGGCACAGTTGTTCACGAAAGAATTATTATAGCACTTAAATCAACGAAAAATAATTTCTTTAGAATATTCAAAAAAATATTATTTAATATTATTCTTACAAACATTTTCGTAACATACAACTCTCTAGGTCTTTCGTACATCCACGAAATTTCCGTGAATATTTACCAACAATTTTCCCCTAATGTTCTTCTAAATAATAAGTTATCATCCTTTTAGTATTTTATCCCTTATTTTTTTTCTTTATTCTTCTTTTACCCATACAAAAAATAATTAAATGAATTTAAAACTAAAATTAGCAAATAATTGGTACTTTATTTTGAAAAAAAAAATATAATTTTAATGTTCACTTTAACTAACGTTGCCAAAACGTATTTTAAATTCTAGTGAATGAAAATAATTAAGCAGGAAAAAAAACGTGTGCAGAAACAGCATTATTAAATTGTCGAATTTATTAAAAAATCTATAATTTTATCTAATTCTCAATTTTACATGCTAAATGTTTAGCTTATTTCTCAAAGATACCATAGGTGCATATCTCAATTTAATTGGACCAAAATAAAAAAAATATATGAATATAAAAAATTAAAATTTTGATTAAAATAACCAAACTTTTAAAATGTATGACTTAAAATCATATAAAAAAGTTATCAAAAGTGTAAGTCAAGATAAAAAGAGGACCAAAATTGCAATTTGTCCTAAACTATTTCAACTATATTTATTACATACATAATCGAGGAGGTTTAAAAACATTATCTTTCTATAAGGTTAAATACTTTGCTTTCCGAAATTCCAAAACATAATTCTATCATTTTTCTTCACAGCAAGTTCTTTAGAAGGTTATATAATACAGCACAATTTTAACTAGTTAGAGTAATTTTTTTCTCTTTTTCCCCTCACAGTAATTTAGGACTTTCACAAATTTTCTGGTTTTAAAGTAATTTCTTAAGTATGAGAATTACTGCAAAGGAAGTTAACTTAATTTTAAAAGAAAAAAAGACTTGATAAAAGTAAAAGGAGAAACTTTGATGAAATTGAAATTAAGATAAGCACTTCTTATGATACTGTCTTATTTTGAACTGAAAGAGTGATTATGTTTTTAAAATTGATATTTAATTTTATGAGTGATTTATGTAAGGATTTTGAAGTGTAAGTATTACATTTCACAGATAATTTTGTATCAAAGATTTTTTTATTGGAGTATGGTTAAATTCATATAGGTGTGAGGGATTTGGTGATGTAAATATTTATGTAAAAGATTTGTTAATAGAGATGTATGTTATATTAAAGATTTAATCCTAGAGTAATTACAAACACAAAGGTGTGGGAGGTTAAAGATTCGACATTCAGTTTATAAATGTGCGAGAGACTCCTTAATGTAAACATTTTTTAAAAAATTAAAGTATATAAATATCTTTCCTGAACACAAGGTCATGAAAGATGTATTGGAAAATGTATTTCCTTTTAAAAGATTTTGTATACGATTTATAAAAATTTGTAAATAATTATTTTATCTTTGTACTAAGATAAGATCCAACTTAATATAATTCTAAATATTTTACATGATATTTAAAAAAAAAAAAGATTGCAACTAACATACCATAGTTTTTGCATTCAAGAAAATTACACCCTTCCCTTTTTTTTGTCCGTGAGTTGGGGCCTGGCATTAAGTAACGCCACGTCATTTTTCCAGTGAATGTGTGCCAATCATTTTCACCGTGAATGAAACTACAAATGATATTTTTCACATGTTCTACATGAATTAAAAATGCAATGCAATCATTTAAATCCAACCCTCATAATTTAGTAAAACACCTTAAACCCTAAATCACACTCATAATATTTTTTTATAAAAATATATTCAAATATTAATACATAAATAGAATGTAAATTTTATAAATAAGCAATTTTTTGTAAAATTAATTTAGATATAAACATATTTTTTAAAATGAGATCACAATCATTTAAAATTTATTTTAATAAAATTTATTAAATTTATTGTATTATTCATTATATAATTTTTATGGATCACGTACAAATATTTAGCTGATAAAAAATTATACAAAATATTTAATCTCATATTAAAAATTTTAAGTTAAATATAACTATCTTCATTTCCCAAGAAAGTTATCGCATAACAAAACATATTTTTAACTATAATATCATTAAACAGTCTTCTCTGCTCCAACTTTAATTCATGAGATTCGGTAATTTAAATTGTAGATAATCCTATACGATAAAAATTGTTTTATTATTTAATAAATTCTTAATATTTCAAAATTATTTTTATTATTTTTATTTTAAAATTTATTTATTAAATAATTTGTTTTCTCTTCCATAAGTAGAAACTTCTATGTTACATATATAGTATTTTTAAAAGATATGATATATTTTATTTTTTTTAACAATAATAAAAATGATATTGGTAATTGTTTTCTGAAAGATAAACGTGTACAATTATTTATTTTATTTTTTCTTAATTTGTTAAAATGAAATATTTTACTGTTAAAATATTTATAACTTATTTGATTATTTTTAAAAAATCAATTAAACATTATTTTTAAATATTTAGTTTTATGATAACAAATTCAGTGTTGGTTGAAAAAAGTACAGATATTTCATAATATTTATAAGAAAGTTTGTTAATATACATTGACAATAAAAAAAGAAAAATCTTAATAGTTTTTTTCTTAGTTGCACTAGCGTGTGACTCAATTGTGGGTGGAGAGAAAAATTTATTTAAAAAGTTAATTTTAAAATAAAAATGATAAGAATATTGTTGATATATTAAAAATTTACTAAGTGTAGGAAGTAGTTTGTATTGTGAAAAAACAATTGTCGGTATTGCGTTGCAACTTAGCCTAAAGATTATGTGTGTAGGGCCAAACCCAGTAGTGTAAAATTAATAATTGTTACCCCAAAATATTCTTTAAATATAAAAAAATATTTGTTACTAAAAAATAAAAAATTATTCCTCTATAAAATAAAATTCACATGAATAGTTAATAATGTTAATATATAGTTTATATAACTGTGTGACTCGTCAATATTATTATTAATAATTACTTGCATTATCTAATACTATAAAGGACATGACCTAGAGAAAAGATGTAAAATCACAAAATTACTTAAATTTCAAAATTAAAGATATTAATCCACAACTAAACATTTTTTTTTATTATATAAAACTGTGTAATTCTTAATTTTTCATTATAAACAAAAATAAGTAAGAGTAAAGTTGATCCTAGTCAGATTCAAAATAAAAATTCAAAATTATTTTCTATTTTTTTATTTAAATTTTTGTTTTTTTGAAAAAAAAGCAAAGGTATCTTTTTAAGAGGAATATTGTGGGGTGCTAACACTTTTTCTAAGCATAATCAACTCCTGGACCCTAAATCCGATTTCGCAAAGTATTTCCTAATCTCTAGTTTCTCCATAGTTTCCATATTAAATTACGTTGGCGATTCTTCTCTTCTGCTTTCATATTCTTGCACGAGCAATCATATTCTTCATCTTCCTCACCAACCATTTGCAATGCTTCATAAAAGTCTTGACTTCGCTTGGTGGATTGAAAAATAACAATGTAAACTCGATTTCAAGTAACATTTTCGAGATTTCATCGAATACCCCATTAGCTAAAGCAACTAATTGAGAAAAACATGTCTTCCAATGTTGTACATCTTTCTTCCTATTCAGCTACATAAGCCTCCACTTGAGTCATCATGACTTGATGCTTCTCTTCCATTTCTACTCATTGTCAATGCTCTTCTTTCATCCTTTCTTCGCATTCCATTATTGTTTTCTTCATTTGTTGTTCCACGTTGTTAACTCTGAATTGGAGATCACGTAACCTTTTTAATGCCTCCTACTTATCTCTTTTGATTTCTTCATATAAGTTTTTCAATTGACAAAAGATGAAGTTATATTTTGCTCTTAGGCTCTTAATGTCCGTTATGTGTTGACGACTACAAGTCTTGCTTAATTCTGAAGGTATATTATTTTTCTACTTTCCTTTTTCATCAATCCTTCATTTTCTCTTCACACTCCTTCTTGAGGTACATATAGTCATGGCGAAGGCTTTGGAGGTCACTGCTCAATTTAGTATTTTTCCTTTTCAACTTTTTGATCTCTCCATGTAAGTTCATTAGGTCTCATCGTCACCTGATCACCTAGTCACAGGTCACCTGGTCACAGGTCACCTAAGCACCTAGTCACCTAATCATTAGGTCTTTGGGGTTTTGATTTTAGGTTTTGATTTATAGTTCAAGGTTTACGGTTCAAGATTTGGGGTTCAAGGTTCTGGATTCAAGGTAACCATGTGACAAAGTTCAGGGTAACCATGTCACCAGGTCACTAAGTACACAGATCACCAGGTGACCAAGTAGACAGGTCACAAGGTCATTAAGTACACAAGTCAGTAGGTCACGAGGTAACAGGTCACCTGATCACCAAGTTAGCAGGTCACCGAGTCTCCTCAACACCTGGTTACCAGATGACAAGGTCACTTGTCCTAGTTGTCACCTAGTTACCTGACCGCATGGTCAATTCGTCACCTAGTCGCTTGGTAACCAACTCATCTAGTCAGTAGGTCACCTGGTAACCAGCTAACTAAGTACATAAGTCACTTGGTCACCAAGTACATAGATCACTTGCTTACCAAGTCACTTGGTCACCAAATACATAAATAACATGGTCACCAAGTACATAGGTCACTTGGTCACCAAGTGCATTGGTCACTTGGTCACCAAGTGCATTGGTCACTTGGCCACCAAGTGCATTGGTCACTTGGCCACCAAGTGCATTGGTCACTTGGCCACCAAATACATAGGTCACTTGGTCACTAAGTACATAAATAACATGGTCACCACATCACCTGATTATTTGGTCAACTAAGTTATTCGGTCACCTGATCACCTGGTCAACAGGTCACATTATCACCAAGTCACCAACTCCATAGGCCACCTAATCAACAAGTCACCTGGTTACCAAGTCACCTGATAACCATGTAATCTAGTCACCAAGTCACCTATTTACCAGGTTACACGATCACCAGGTCATCTAGTAATCAAGTCATCAGGTCATGAGATAACCACCAGGTCACTAAGTCACCAAGTCATGAGGTACCACTTGATCACGAGATAATCACTTGGTCATCGAGTTACCAAGTCACCAATGTGTTGACATGTGTGTGACTAAAGATTTGTTGGAATATGATCTTAAACCATATAACAATTTCTCTCTTTATAAAGCCATCCATATGTGATGAAATTAGGAATAGGAAAATAAGTGCCGGAAATGCTGAAAGTAGGAGTAGTTTATCCCAACAACATCCCCTACTTGAGTTCGGTGATTATGGTCAAGAAGAAGGATGATAATGAAGGTTTTGTGTGGATTACTAGCCTTTGAACATGGCCACAAATCTAGATAAGTTCCCTATCCATACCATAGAAGAATTATTAGACGAGCTGCATGGAACATGTTGTTTTTTTGAAGGTGGACTTGCGATCTAGATATCACCAGATCCAAATGCGTAGCTCAGACATCCAAAAGCCTACCTGTCGTACCCATCAGATGCATTGGTGATGTCTTTTGAGTTAACTAACACACCTGTTACTTTTCAATGCACCATGAATTCGACTTTATAAGCCTATTTGAGGAGATTTGTGTTGGTTTTTTTTATGACATTGATATAATTTGAGAGGACTATATGAGACACCTCAAGTTGGTCCTCAAAATGCTACAGCAAAATCAATTTTTCACAGACAAAAAAATTGAGGTAAGTCATATCGAAGGAAGGGGTAGTGGCCCAAACCTAAGAGTATAAAAGCTCTAAGGAATTTGGGATTAACAGTTTATTACAAAAGATTTTTCTATAACTGTGGAATTTTGAGATTTCACTGGCATTTGAAAGAACCTCAAGTCTTACAACTCAAAAACTACAAGCAATTTTTCCCAGCTCCAAGCAATAGATAAGAAGAGTACTTCTCGCCCTGAGCATTAAATTAGCATGGAGAAAATTGAAATGAAACCCGGTTATTCAACAAACTATCTCTCTGCATAAAGTGAAATTGTGTATTCATACAGGATATATAATACATGTATGAATATATTTCAGGCTCCTAAGAAGTTGGTACAATAAAAATTGGTGGTGCTCAGGAGTAAGATCATCATTGGCCTTGATTACTTGATGGAAGTCAGATTCCATGCTTAATTTCCACAATATCAGGATGTCTGAGCAACCGCAAGAGCTTAATTTCTCTAAGGATCAAAGTGGCATCGGATAAATGCTCAAAAACATCATTAATTTTCTTGATTGCAACCCTTTCACTTGTGTGAGTATCAATGACAAAACCCACAACACCATAACTTCCTTTTCCAGCAACCTCTTGGATCTGGTATTGACTTGCCTCTCCATACTCAGTAAAAACTGACTTTAGGGCATCCTGATTGATAACAAGAAACCCTAAGAAACATAATTTGAAAACTACAACAAGTGCTACGGTAACGTGTGAAATACAACAAAAAATCCACCAAGAAAGAACACAATATTCACCCAAACTAGCAATGCCATGAAATTCGGTACTTTACAGAACACACCACATTTTTCTTTTTCATTTCTCTCGTGTTTCCTGCATCCAGGGCAATCTTGTGCCAATAACATAACATATTAAATGTGGATATTTCGTTCTCAACAAGAATTCAAATCTTGACTCACAAGAATCCAAGAAATGAATCCCTTCTGGTTGGTACACCGCCATCTAGCTAGTATTTAAGCAAAACAACAATCACACAAGAAGATAAAGACAAGAACAAAGAGACGGCGCTAAGAAAAAAGCCCTTCGATGGGTTTCAAGGTAGAGAACTCGAGGGTCAACAAGGGGTCTCACGTAGACGCGGCTTATTGTTGCCATAGTTTTCAGCCCAATCCAATTTTGAAATGAATAGCCCTAAACATTCATAAAGTACAGTAGCCCATCTGAAACTGAAAAAACTGAAATTTTATTCTAAATAAAGTAAGGTTTTATTTTATTTAATATGAATTATTCTGTTACCTAAATTCTATTCAAAATAATTAGGTTTCGTTTAGTGTGGTTTTTAAGTAATAAATTTATAAATTTTTAGAATCTATCATATTCTATATTTTCGAAGAATGCCAAATTAAATAAATGTTTTAATCTATTTTTTAGAATGGCAAATGAAATAAATGTATTTTTAGAATCTATCATGTTCTAATTTGGTTTTAATTAAGCATGCATCTAAAAATACATCTTTAAATGGATCTCTGCCTAAAACGAAATTAAAATACTTCAGTCCATAACGAAGCCCAAACCAAATTTACTAAGGAAGAAAGCGTAATTGCTTCCTGCAACCCCCACATTTGTTTTCTATACCGTATCAGAATATGTGAATGGACATTTATACCCTTGTTAATGAAGAAAAAAGAAGTTAGGGTATTCTTGAAAAAGTTTTCTCAAAAAGACTAGGTTGTGGGGAGTGAGAAATGCCTTACGATTCATAAGAGATTTTTGTATTATGAAAAATATTTTCTGTAAGAGGATTTTATTATTGTGGAAAACGTTTTCCGTAAGATGTTTTTACATTATGGAAAACGTTTTTGGTAAGAGGGTTTTGTATTATGGAAAACATTTTTCGTAAGAGATTTTTGTATTTTGAAAAACATTTTCCGTAAGAGATTTTTGTATTATGGAAAACATTTTCTAGAAGAAGAGGTGTGAAGATAAGTGCTTATGAAAAACATTTTTCGTAAGCACTCATCCTCACACTCTTCTTCTGAAAAAAGTTTTCTATAATACAAGAACATTTTACGAAAAACGTTTTCTATAAAGCATTTCACATATCGCACAACCCATTTCAGAATTCATTTTTCGAAACCCATTTTCAAGATACAAATACTGTAACAACCTTATACCCACTTGCACTACACTCTCTACGTAATAAAATAATAGAAGTCACTTACCTCCTACTGACGATGATGCTGCTAGAGAAACTTTCTTTACATCACCCACAACCACGGTAGTCGGAGAATGTCTACACCACTTAACAGAATCCACTGCATCACTCTCCTTTTAAATATTCTGAAAAGGATATTTTTGACATTATGATATTTTTGATGGGGTGCAGGAAGCAATTGTCGAAAGAAAGAGGTTATTGGGTCCAATATGAAAAGTACAATTAAAGCTTAAATTAGAACATTAAAATCTGGCAAAAGACAATAAAAACCAAAAAAAATTTGCACTAAACACCCAAAAATAAAAAATTCAGTCCAGTGCTAAATTTGCTCCAAGCCAGAGCAAAATAATGTACAAGATAAAAAAACAAAGTGACAAAATGTAGCGAATATGAAAAGAAAGCCCAATGAAGTACAAATATCAAAATTTAGTCAAACTATCAAATTTAAACATTATTAAATGTAAAAAATACAAAAAATGAATAAAATAGTATGACTCGTGAAAGCTCTATCTCTTGACCCATATATAAAAAACGTAATAAACTAATAAGCCAAAGATAAAAAGATTATATGTTAACCAAATTTAAATCTGAAGACATTTGTTACTTTAAAATCATGGAAAAAAATAAATAAGGTGTTTATATTTTATAAAAGTTAAATAAAAATTCTTTTGTATAATATATGCCCATTATTAACATTTAATTTGATTATTATGGTAACTTATTTAAAAATGTTAGACTCATTAATTTTATATGGTTTAGGATTTAAGAGTTTGAAATTAAGGGTATAGAGAATTAGGGGTTTAGAGATTTAAGGATTAGAATTTAGGATTTAACACTTTTAACTTAGAATTTTAGGTTTTGGAATAAAGACTCAGAGCTTAGGGTTTATAAATTTTTCCTATATTAATTTTAAAAGTAAATTATATTATTTTGAAAGAAACTACAAAAAAATATAATAATTGTTATATTATAAATCTAACGCGTACATAATTAGTCATGTCATATTTGTAAACATAATTTTTATTTTAAATTTTTTATATTAAAAGTTGTATCAAGAAGTATAACTTCAATTTGATTAAAGTTATACTTTTACTGATATTTTGATTTTTGTTTTATTATAGTAATAATAATAACAATAGTAATAAAACAATTAATACTAGAAATACTAGTATTATAAAATAATAATAATAAATATTAAAATATTAACAATAACTAATGTTATTATAAAAAAATGAAATAATATAAAGAAAGATGACTCAATAGTCAGAATAATGAATTTGTAAATTTTTTATATTTTGAATTGTATGGAATAGGACGCTCAAGAAATTAATAAATAAATAAAATAAAATGATAAAAAATAAAAGACAAAGAAGAATAAGAGATGAGAAAAAAAAAAAAAGTTCTCAAGAAATAGCATAATATGTTACACTCAGAACGTGTATAGAAGTATATAATCTTTGTGGCATTGGCTGGTTGTCTCATTGACTTTACGCTCAATTTATTAGAGGCTTAAAAGGTTGATGAAAGACTTATATCTATACCTACATTTCTTGGAAATAAACTATTTTGAAGGAAACCAAACCTGGATCAAAATGCAACTATTTGTCCACTTCCTCCATGTACACTAGTAGGCCCTTAGAAACAAGGGCTAAATTATTGTTTGGAATTGGTGATAGTATGCGAAAAAGTGAAAAAAAAAAATAAAGAGAAAGAAATAAATAAAAAATGTTATTTTTTAATTTGGTGAAATAGAGTGGAAAAAATGAGAAATGATTAGAGATTTTGTTATTGTATATGATTGATTTAAAATAATAGAAATACAAATGATATTTGTTTTTTTTTTCAATTACAATAATTTCCTTATCTTATATATTACAATCTAAATTAAAAAAAAAACAAATTTATGACCTCCCTTAATTAAAAACTAAGCTTAATTTTTGTCCACAAGGTTAACATTACCTAAATAATTAAATATGAAAAAGACATAATTGATTATTGATTATGTGGACAAAATTCAGTGTTAGGCCTACCTAATTGATCATAGGTATGTATAATGGATTATATAAGTTGCGGTATTATGTTAAATTGGAAGCTACATATAACATTTAAGGAATTTGAACAATGTCACCCATCTGCATACTCAATTCATAGAAAATCTTCATCTTTTGAAAAGTGCACAATACACTCGGATCCACAAAAACAATCGCATTTTAACTTGTTTGAAGGGAAACAATGTAAACAAAAACTAAGTATCCTATATATCCTCTTGTTTTTTTAGTTAGTATACTATCAACTTTTTCTTCTACTTAGTTACTAAAATATATATAAAAAATTAGTTTTCAAGTTTAGTCACATTCGTGCTTTTAGTTTATGCCATAATGATATTGTTTTAAATTAGGTTAAATATTAAGCTTCATTTGTTTTAAATATGAGCAAAATTTATTTATATGTCTAAAGGACGTATCCGGATGATTTTTTTTTTTTCTTCCAACCATCAATTTCGTCTTATAATTAGAAACAACACAAAACACCAAATTACTATCATTAATTTTCTTATTATGGAAGAAAAAAAGACACTGCTTGGCTTGTATGTGCAGATTCTATTAGTTAATTTTCTTATCATTAATTATTTATCATAACATATGCGAATAATAAGCGAGGATTTTGAAACAAGACTAATTTCAATGACTGATAATAATCCAATGGGCCACAATTATCGGAGAAAAATACTTATATTTATGACAGATAAAAACATTAGAAAAATGATAATAAGTAAATAATATGCAAGACGAATTTTTTTGTTAAATAGTTTGTTGTTATTATGATAATTTGTTAGCTTTACTTTTGTGAGATTTTATTTTTTCCTAGTTAGGCATTGATTTTACTCTTCACATTCACCGTGATTGAAATTTGAAGATATTATGTGGAAAGAAATGTAAAAGATGCCTATTCATGTTTAAAATCATTTAACCTTATAGTTAACATACTTTAAAACAATTTAATTTATGAAGAAATTAATAAGATAACTGTCGCAAAACTTTAGAGTTGTTTTTTTTTGTTCAATATTTAAAAAAAACTAAGGGAGAAAATTATATTCTATCTGCTCCCTTATTGTAGCCTGTTAGGAAAAAAAAAGTCAAAACATGACTATATCTAAACTTTTTAATTATTACTTTTTTTTATTTGTACTTTTAATATTCTCTTTGATATTAATGAATAGTAAGAGAAATGAGGTTTTTTTGTTTGAAAAGTATAATAAGTTTATTAGTAAAATTAACATTTTGTTTCCATTTATTGAGTTTTCTTTTATATATATTATGACCTGCATGATTATACTTTTACCCTTCAATTTCTTGTGTTGTTCCTATTCTTATATAAATTACATATGCATGTATTTTTTAAATTAATCACGATTGTTATCAGTAGGAGACAACAATCATATTTATACTTTTTTTTTTGTAATTATTTAGGCAAGAGTCATTGAACAGATCTTAAATTCAAATATCCCAAACCTTTGTTTGCCAGGGGCATATTTTAGTGTAGTTAATAAAGTGTAAGCAGTGCTAATTTATAACGTCGTTGTTAATTATCATGTTTATTCAAACATGATTTTTCGTTTTGGTATATACAAGATTTGTCTAAAGTATTTTGTTCATTATTGATTTTCGATCTTATTATAATCATAAATCATGTCAAATCTTTGTTTTATATTAATAGAACATGAGAATTCCCCGAATGTTAACTGGTTGTAGTTTATTTTTTTGTCAGATAATTTGTAGAATTGATAAATATTTCACATTAATAACGTGTTAGTAAAGAGAGATAAAGATAAAAGGTAGTTTTTTACCTAAATCATTATTTAATTTATATGAATAGTACTACTATATTTTTAGAATACGTTTTGTTTAGAAAATTTCCATGCATAAAGATATTGTCTTGATGAAAAAGCAAAAGTCAAAAGTTAAATGCATATAAAATTTAAAACAAAATTCAAAACTTTCATATACAAACAGTATTGAAATATGAGTAGGGAGAAATAATTGAAACTTATATCACAAAGTGATGAGAAACAGTAAGGCTGAGATGGTGAACCAAAACCCTACCATCATGAGTTATACACACCAGAGAGAAGTGCACAAAAGCCATTCCTTGCTCTACCAAACATTCCTCCACCTCTCTCTTTTTTTCTTTTTTTGCGATTTTCGTGATTTTTATGAAGATATTTGAATAATCAAAACCAAATGAAGAATAGAAAGTAACAGGGCAAAAGAATTTGAAAAACAAGAGATTGGAGGATAGAAAGTTGATAGTAACGCTTCGTCGTAATGCTCCAATGAAACAATTTCAAAGAACATTTTTTTTTTTTCGTTTTTGTTCTTTAACTTCTTTCTTTCCTCTCTTACATATTCTTCATTGGTGTTGTATTTGATCTTTCTTTGAATTAATATGACATGACATGCTTCTAATTGAAAGCATTTTTATGATTATCGACAACAATTCACGATATGAAGAAAGGAGGTTAACAAAGTTGAGATTAAGAGAAGAAAAGATAATTAATAAAGTATGTGTATATTAAATTTGATTACACTTCATACTCGGAGTAACAATATTTATAAATAAGAATAATTGTTGTCAGATACAATAATCAAAGGACAAGAAAGATATAGGAATGCAAGAAGGTATATTTTCAAGTATGAGAATTCAAGGAAGAGTTCATTTAATATATCGATTTTTTCTTGGATTGTAATTATTATGAAAAGTTAAAGTTCAAAAGTTTTTTTTATCAAAATAGTGGAAAGTAAGGTTCATAATTCAATAAAAATATCATGAATAAACTAATATTATGTAGAATTAAAAATATATAGCTATTATTTGCAAACTCATAAAATTATAAAAATGGAAATATAATAGTTATAAGGATGAGACTTGCACTCTCTTATTCATCTATTGTTCTTAATCATACTTCGTAATTTTTTTCGACTATTTATTCACTAGTCCTCTGCATTTATGCACTCTCTTATTCACTAATCCTCTGCATTTATTTTTTATTTATGTTCCGAGATGTTTGTTTTCGATTATTTATTATTTATTATTTATTGAATCATTAGTAATTCTTCATGTTTTGGTCTTGTTCCCAATTTTAAGTTATTTTTATTTAAAAACAATTTAATATAATTTCAGTAATATTTACTCTTTTGCGTTTGGTTCCGGTGTTATCATTTAGTTTTTCCTATTTCTTTCCAATTCCATTTACAAAAAGAAAAACACAAAATATAAGCTTTATTGTTACATGTATTAAAAAAAATTAAATTTTTATGACTAGTAATCTTTTTACAATAATTTAATTGTTTCGTTGAAATTTATTTTTTTCAATAAGTTTAATTTGTTTCATACATTTTTTATTTTACTGAAATTAAAAATCGTTAAATTTGTTAGTTTAAATAAAAAAAATCCACAATTTATATTTTTTTTTGGTTTAGAATAATGTTGCAATCAAAATTTTACAGAAAGCAATAATAAATACGTGGTGATCTTATAATCCATCTTGAATCATATCAAGAAAAAGAATAAAAGCTTTTAAAATTAATTTCGTGAGTTGAAAATATTAAAACCTTTAAACCAGGTACTCATGAATAATTTTTTGTTTTAGATTAATATTTTAATAATGAAATAAAATGGCATCCTCTAATAATCTTACCTATCCTTCTTCTCCCAACTACCAAGTTATACTTTGAAACTTGTTTAACTGGACTAGCAGTTTATGCAGGAGAATGCAGCATTCGAGATTTTTTTTTTTCTTTTTTTTTATAAAACGAAACATTTATAACTGATACAATAAATCTATTAAATTTAATTAAACTAGATTATAATTTGATATTAAAAAAATAAATTATAAGATTAATTTTAAGTTTAAGATTTTGATTCGCTTATATATTATAAATTATCACTTTTAAATTTGAGTCATTTTATATTAATTATTGTTAATTATACGTAAATATATAATTGGAAAGATAATTAGAAACACGGAAAAATTACTTCCTCTCTCTCATAATTCTTATACTTTTAGTTATTTGGGTAATTTTTCTATCCAAAATGTTTCAGTTTTAAGTTTGTGACCCCGTAAGTCCACAAATTAAGCTCACAGAGCCTGCATGCATTCTATTTTCATAAGAAACCCATAGCATTCTATTTTTATAAGAAATTCTAAACTATCTTGTATTGTTGTTGGTTTTTTTTCTTTTTGATTGTTATTCAAACTAATATTTTTTTTTCTTTATCGATGCATTTATAAAGAGGTAAACTAATTTTAGTAAAATTATTTTGAAATGAAACATTTATTATTGTTGTAAGAGAATCTTAAACTCCATTAACTCTAGTAAGAAAGAAATTATTATCCAAGGAAACAAAAATAGAAAGAGTATTACTTAAATTGGAAAGAGTATTATTTGAATAAAAGTTAAATTTGACTAACCTCAAATTTAATACTAATTCTACTATATGTAAATCTCATTCTTTCCTAAAGTTCTCACATGGTGATAAAAAAACAGTCCAATATTGTTATTTCCTAGAATTAGGCACAGGACCAAAATAGAAAATTAGAAAAAAAGTATAATTACATTAAATTTTGGTTTGCAGAAGTCACTGAAAGGGGTTAATAGGAGAAGAGAAGTACAAGTGTAGTGTCAGTGGGGCAGAATAGCAGTGAAAATTGTTACCAGCCATTGGAAAAGCAACTCTAGTTAACTTCAAAATTCAACTTAACCCTTCCCTTGTATATATAGATACACTCACTTCGTTCATTCCTTGTGAACCTTATCACATAAAACAACGCGCTGAATCTCACTCACTCTCACATCCATGGCCAAGGACATTGAAACCGAGGTACCAACCGAGTTGACCCACCACAAGGACTACTACGACCCACCACCAGCCCCATTCTACGACGCCGCCGAGCTCCGCAAGTGGTCCTTCTACCGGGCCCTCATCGCCGAGTTCGTCGCCACCCTCCTCTTCCTCTACGTCACCATCCTCACCGTCATCGGCTACAACCACCAGATCAGCGCCGGCGACTCCTGCGGAGGCGTGGGCATCCTGGGCATCGCCTGGGCCTTCGGCGGCATGATTTTCGTCCTCGTGTACTGCACCGCGGGCATTTCCGGGGGTCACATAAACCCCGCCGTCACGTTCGGGTTGTTTCTGGCTAGGAAGGTGTCGCTGGTGAGAGCTGTTGCGTACATGGTGGCTCAGTGCTTGGGAGCCATATGTGGCGTGGGGCTGGTAAAGGCGTTTCAGAAGAGCTACTACAACAGGTACAACGGTGGCGTGAACTTGCTCTCTGATGGGTACAGTAAAGGCACTGGCTTGGGCGCAGAGATTATTGGCACCTTTGTTCTTGTCTACACCGTCTTCTCCGCCACCGATCCCAAGAGAAGTGCCAGAGATTCCCATGTTCCCGTATGTTCTTCTTTTTATTTTCACTCATCACAACGTAACTATCCACAGAAACAACTCTTGGAACTTGCAACACTAAAAATCTGTACACTTAACTATACCAGATTAATTTGAGACAGTAAAATATACTTATGCAGGTTTTGGCACCACTTCCGATTGGGTTCGCGGTGTTCATGGTTCACTTGGCCACCATCCCTGTCACCGGCACTGGCATCAACCCTGCCAGAAGCCTGGGCCCTGCCGTCATATTCAACAACGAGAAGGCATGGGATGACCAGGTATGAGAACCATGCACATATTTCATTTTAGTTTTCTGAGTTAACTTTTATGTTAATTTTAGTTAACTTGTTACAGAAAAAATAAAATAAAATAACGATGAAACAGTTTATAAGTTCTAGTGTACTTCTCACATTAAGTGGAGATGTGTTTCAAATATCAGGGTTAATAATCTATTGTATGTGTAGTCTGTCGTTGTAATCTATTATAATTGAAGAAGTTTTTGTTTACATAAATTTATTGAAAGTGGTCTTTAAAATAATTAATTTTTTGGGATGTAACAAAAAATCGGTTTTTTCTTTTCATGGAAAAAATAGTAGCGTCCGAAAACAAACAGTAACTTTTTTTTTTAAATAACCCTAATTTATAAATGTTCCCATTCAATTAACTTGTTTAAAAACAATTATTTTTTCCCAAATATATAGCTGAAATTACAAATAACTTCATCTTTCCCATGAATGTTCTAATTAATAATTTTTTAATGATTTAGTTACTGATTTATAGTATTTTTTAATTAGTCAAACTATTAATTAAATTATATTTTAATAATAATTTCATAAATTTATTAATCTAGTTAATAACTTTAAATTTTTTATTAATGTATACTTTCTTTTAAATTACCCTTAAATCAAGGCCAATAATTTCACTTTCACTCAATTACTTTTCTCCTAATTAATAATTAACGCTAACTATTACCTTTAATGTTTTATAGTATGCATTACTTATCAAGTAAAAAATTGTAATAAAGCAATTAGTCACATTTTAGTAAAAAAGTAACTAATAAGAAATAGCTTGAAATGAAGCTTGTAAAAGAGACAACTAAGTTTTAACAGATACAGAGGTCATTTTGTAACCTACATTAATGACAAAAGAGTAATTTTTGGTACTAAATTTTGTTATTGATTCCTTAAATTTTTTTTTTGAATGGTTGGTGGATAAATGAATTATAACTGGGTTCTGAATTTTTTTTTGAAATGGTTAGTGGATCTTCTGGGTTGGACCCTTCATCGGTGCAGCCATTGCTGCAATCTACCACCAGTACGTATTGAGGGCACAAGCGGCAAAGGCTCTCGGGTCATTCAGGAGCTCCTCAAACCTGTAGTTCGGACCAAAACATATGAAGACAACCTTAATTAATTGAGTTGGATCGATCTTTGATTTGCTCATACATGGTGGATTGGGATTTGTATATCGTCGTCACTAAGTGTGTATTTATTTATGTCTACTATTTGCGGAAGCGTCCATTCAAAAGACATGCATTGCCATGTTAATTTGTGTATTTATTTTCAAGTGTTACATTACATTCAAAAGACCTGTGGCTGTGGATGTTGCATTTAGTTTCATGTCGATCCGTGTCGTTTTACCTAACTTGTTTGTCCTATTTTTCGGGAATTTTGGAATGACAGCATACGACGTTGAGATGATAGGAACACATGTAGTGAAGAGGTGTTTGTGAGAGCGAGATCGTTGTGCCGTGTCTATTTGATTGTGTCGCGATGAATGGATTTATCTATTGGTGTGGTCACTGTGTTATTCTAAAATGGTCCATGATAGTTAAATTTTTCTGTTGTGAATTTAAGGGGGTGTGGTCCAGTGCTGATATTTATAGGACTGAGATAGCGTATCTTTTGCCCAGGGATGATGCATGACGCACCTGTCTTTCCTCGTTATGCTTTATGCACGGATGGTTATGAGGGGGACCAAAGTCCTTTCCAGACTGTATTTACTTCGAGTTCAGAAAAGTCACAAACTCAATTTAGTGTAAAATTTTCAAGATATTATCTTGGTATCGGGAGAGTTAAGCCTGAAATTTGTAATTAAAATGATCTTGGTTTAGATTTATAAGCAATGTGAGATTATTGGGTGTACCGGAATAAGTCTCCGAGTCAAGAGCTAAGAGAGGAGAACTTCACAAACAGTGTCAATGTTCCGACCTCAAGTCTTTTGAGATGACATTACTACGATCAATCACCGCCTTTGATGTATTGTCAGTTTTGGAGCAAAGCATTAGAAGTATTGTCAGTTTTGGAGCTAGGTTGTTTTCTCATGGTTTTGTTCTTAAAAGATGTCTAGAAGGATTAAGGGAGGAAGGTGTATATAACCTAAATTGTTCTCTCATAGTTTTGTTCTTAAAAAATGCCTAAAAGAATTAAGGGAGGAAGGTGCATATAACTTGATATTGGCCTCCACTTCTAAAGAATATAAAACTTATTGGGTGTACCAAATCATCAATAGTTTGACAGTTTTAAGTGACAGTTACAATAAATTGAGAATGAAAATAGTTTTTTAATTAAAGAATAATTTTTATTGAATTTTAGGGATATTTAACGTGAATTGAAAATGAATTTAGGTTATTTTTATTTTGTGTATGCATGATTATTTGTTTGTTTAGAGCAATAATATTTTGGAGACAATTTTAGAAGTGATAAATGATGTGTTTTGATTTATAATAAGGTAAATTGGTTTATAGACGGTTTTCATTTTTAGATAGCAACTGATCTTGATTTTTCGTTATTTGTTATCATTTAGGTAAATTTCACTTTTCTTTTTACTCTGCCAATTATGTGACCTCACAGTTGTTAAACGAAAGTTACATGTCAAAGTAACATTTTTCCAATTATGGCACGTCATTTTGCTCATTTTGCCCCACCAAAAATATCGATCGTTGGCATTTTGTCATTATCTAAGATGGGGTTGTATTAGAAAAGGGTAAGTATATGCATGGTGCAAATTTAGTTTCGTGGATTAGGTTTAGCCTTGGATAAAACAAAACGTATCCGTCATGCGAGTTATTTCGCTGTGCGATTGCGACTTTTTGTTGAAAGTTTATTACAGCGTGTGAAGGATTTGGGGAGGGCCTATCATTTTCTTTTTCAATCGAGCTCAACCATTCACATGCCCTGAGGCGAGGAATATATAATATCAGTATTAAAAATGGGTCATGAAATTGATACCATTATTTTAAAAGTTGAATACCTAATTAGTGAAGCCTTCAAACTTCTTAATAGTTTGAAGATGGAGTTTTATGCCAATAAAGTGAGATTAAAAGTGAAAGAATGTCCACGTATGCTCAAATATTTAAGTTATTGAAAAAAATTAAAAGCGTATATTAAGTATAAGAACACCTATAAGTTGAAGAAGATAATATCTTTTGTTTGATAGAGATGTAGTTATATAATTTTTTTAGTCATTTTAAAATACAAAAGATGTGAGGAATGATAATAATCTTCTAAATATGTTATAATTAATATTATATATACATAGATAGATAATGTATGTTAGTATAAACTATTAAAATGTAATGGATAACAATACATATAATTTACTTCTTGATAATCAAATTATAAATATTATTTGAATATATCCATTTTTTTTAAAGAACAGTAATATATATTACAGCAACTATAATATTTTGGCGATTGAGTGGGGACAAGAAAAGTTAAAGACATGAAATGATGGGATTGGATTATTATTGAAGAATAATTTTTGGAAAGTGAATTGATGGTAGCTGTGCTGTCTCCGTGAAATAGATTCTAATGACCACAATTGTAGGGATGACACTTGCCGGAAACGAGGTCATTACCCTACTTCTCATTCTAAATAGTGATTCATTTGTTAAACATAATAATTATTTGCCTAATGGTAAACTTTTTTATTAAGGTTCAGGTTTGTTTCAATTTTCAGGTATCAAGATTATATGGTGTTTGGTAAAAGTTTTCTAAAATTATTTATGTTTGCTTAATTGAAGTGACTTGATGGAATTTTATGTTGTGATCTTAGTTTTTTACCGTGTCTCTAAAATATATTGATTTTAATATTTTAAAATATATTTACAACTTCTTGATATATAGAAATTAATTTATTTTGATATTATAGTAAATGAGTAACATAAAAAAAATCCAGGAAAAAATTTGAACGAGTTGATGTCATTTTTTTCTTATTGAGAGTCGATGTCGACTTCTAATGTTGGAGAAAACCTATAATGAAAAAGAAAAAACATATTCGAGTTTTAATAGATGTGAGAATGAGAAATTTTTAAAAGATAATAAAAATTTAAAAGGTTTTATAAAAAATAGATTGCTTGGATATGAAAATTTTAAAATTTATAAAAGTAATTTAATTATTTAAAACTGGATTATTTTAAATTTCATTTTTTAGAAAAAGTAATTTCTTTTTACATTTAAATTTATGTCTTTTTTTCATTTGTTTTGTTTGGTTGACTTTAGTTAGAACATTGATGGCTTAATTTCAACTCAGATGTTGTCAGCTTAGTTAAGGTGGGAAACTTCATTTTTTTTAATAATATCCACAAATTCTTTCAAATTAAAATTGATTATGGTACATTTAATGTTATTTCTCAATTAATATTAAAAAGGGCTTTATTTATTAAAAATTAAGGATTTTTTTACTAATGTCACATTAGAGTTTTTCGGGAAACATTAATTAGAATTAATTTTTTTTCTAGATCAAGGTTAGTCAGAATTTTATCAACAATTAATATTGATAAATTTATTTTTCAATTAATATCAATCAAGATTTTTTTTTATCAATGTTAATAATATTATTTTTTTCTAATATAATCCAAATTAATTTTTAGTTGATATTATTGAAATTATTTATTCATTGATATTGGATATTTTATCTACCAATGTCCAACACCTTTTTATTTTATTTTTTTTATCAGTTATGGTAAGAATTTTTTTTTTATTAGTTATATTATTTATTGGTTTGTTTTATGTTCAATATATTTTTATCTTTGATATTAATTTATTTAAACAATATAATCAAACTTTATTAAATTTAAATTTTATTATTTAAATAAAATAAAATTATTAAAAAGAAGCCATTCAAACTTAATATATTTTGAACTCTTTGAAAATTACAAAGTTTTTTATTCAAACACTTTGACTTGAATCTGTCTTTTTTTTTTTATGATCATTAGGAATGTTTTAAGGTTGGATTGGAGCCGTTTCACAACATTCATTTCAACTCATAAAATTCTACAAGTTTTGTTAAGCTAGTGTGTTTTGTCTTCAAACTATGCCCATTGTTTTGAATTGGGTCAAACATGAATATTTAATTTTAGAAAGTATCTTAAAGTAAATATTTGTTTTTATCAAACTGTTAACAATCTAGCAATTCATTGGTAATCTTGTAACAAATATCACATATAGACAATAATTATTATAATTTTTTATAAAATATGAAAAATATTTTTCCATATGTAGCATGCAAATAAATAAGAACAACAACAATATATATATATATATATATATATATATATATATATATATATATATATATATTTTTTATATAAAGTTAATTATATTATAATTTTTTAATATAAGTAATGATTTTAACAAAATGTTAGGCTAGTGAGTTGCACTTGTGTATTTTAAATCAAAATTCGTTACTCGATCATTAACGAATTTGAATATTTCTTTCCATATACATAGTAATGAAATTTATTTTTTTATAGTAAATATTTATTTTCCTTCTTCCACTTTTTAATTTCCTTTTAAAAGAGTGAATTAAATAATTTGCTATTTTTTCCTCTAAAATTACTAATATCAAACAAACATGTTATGGAAATAAGTTTCTTATACGTAGAATTATTTAAAATGTCATGTATAGAAATACAATTTATATTGAAAAAAAAAAACAGTCTTTTTTTGTGATATATGTTCTAGAAACAAAATATCTATTAATTATCAGATCATCATATACATGTTCAAATTATTGATTAGAGATAAGTAAACAAAATCCACATCTCTTGACTTTAATTTGATTAAGACTTTATTCCTAGTTTCAATGATAACAACCAAGGTATTTTATATTTTACCTCAATGTGTTACTCATAATTTCCTAAATGGAGGATTGATTGTATTATTTTTTAATTAAAAGGATAGGAAATTTAATTTGTTAAAATAAATAGATAAAAATATCGGTTGAAAAAATTATTGAATTATTAATTTAAACATTTTTTAATGTAAATGTTATGAATAATTAATAAAAAATTTATTGGATTAATCTTCACACATATAACAGCATTAAATTTTAATAAACATTCTATTTCAATTTAGCAATTGAAATTAAAAGTGGCATTGTTTAGTCTGTTAGAAATTATCAAGATTTATTATATATGTGGTCAAAAAATCCAATTTTCTCATATCAAATTGATCTCAAGGAAAAATATATTTTATATTTGTGAAAATGATTTACTGATTAAAAATAAACTTCTTCTTAGTAATGTATGGGTCTCCTCCTCAATTTGAGAGGCTTTTTCTTCCTGAACTCCATAATTTATAACTGCACACCATAACATAACTCCTCAAATATTTAAAAATATATTGAGCTTTGCAGAACAAGTTTTCCATAACATAACTTTCAGAATAAGTTTTTTTTCTTTTTCAAAACTAACTATTTTTTTTTTCTTTAGTAAAACAATAGAGATACAACAAAAATTACAACAACAATGACAATAGTAATAGCGGCAGTGGTAACTGCAACAGCTTATAAGGTATTTTAATATCTTGTTTCCGTTAATACGTAGTAGTGATTGGGTACAGGAAATGAAAGTCTTTGTACGAGAAAGGACACATTAGGTAGGAATTTAGATAAACTGAAGCCCAAAGACGGCTTGTTTATATATCTCCATACTTTTATTTCTGAACTTCCATAATTTTAAAATTATTAAAATATACTTTTTAAAATTTATATTTTAAATTATATAATTTAAAATATGATTTTATTTTTATTTAAAATTACATATTATATTTTAGATTGTATAATATAGAATATAAATTTTTTAATTCAGATTATATATATAAAATAAAAAAATTGTATATAATTTAAAATATATATTTTTATTGTAGATTGTATAATTTAAAATAAAAAAACAAGAGTATATGCCGGTAAGATAAAGAAAATGAAAGAGGAAAATGATAATTCCACTTTGACTATGGAGGTGCACGAAGAAATTACGTAGGTGCAGGAAGACGCAGTCAACCCCGAATAAGGGTAATTTCCAGTTCTGGGATTTCAAGATTGGGCCTGCCCAAACACCCACTGCACCAGAGGTGAGTTTTACTCATTATTCACCTGTACCATAATATCAAATGATACAGTATTTGATAACTTTTTCTTTTTAATGTTTTAACTAGATAGTTTTATATTTTTATAAATAAAAAATAATTTATTTATTTAATAAAATAAATAAATAAATAAATTCTCTTTTATTTTAAAATAATTAAATACTATTTTTTAAAAATAATTGTTACTTTAATACTATTCTTATAAAATTATATATTTATATTAAATAATTTTTTTTCACGATTTTTAATTAATTACTAATAAAATTATTAAATTATATATATATATATATATATATTTAAAATTCTATTATTTTAATATAATAAAAATGTAAATATACTACTATGATCGGTGTTGTTGTATTTTTAGTTTAGATAGTCTAATACTAAATAAATAATAGTATTGATAAGAAAAAAATTAACCCAAAATTCAAAACTTATATGCAAACAAACAAAGTTAGAAAAAGGAATAAAATAAAAGGATATTGTGATTAAAATGCAGAAAAATCTAATAGACTATTTAAAATAGTAAAGAAAACAAATTGATTATGAAGTTCATTTAAATATAATTAATAAATTATTAATTGATTTTTTTATAATTATTATTTTTCAATTCTTATATAAACTCAGTCAAAATTCAATTTAATAAAAATAAGCCTAAATCAAATTTAGTGAAATAATATATTTTATTTCGCTCCAAATATGATTGAGATGTTTATTTTTTATCTTTTGACTAATTAATCATAAATTTTATCTTATCTTTACATATTATTTTATTACAAATATATTGTTTAGATGTTGTAGATTTTACTTTTAATTACTTTTTTTCCAATTTTGTTTTGAAGAAGCAAACTTAGACTTTCAATTTATGAGACATACTTGTAATTTCAGACCTTCTAATCACATAATTTATATAACTATTGTAATTTCAATAAGATCTTCATAACAGTTAAATTATCTATTATACTCAAAATATAGTATTAGACTGTTATGTCTTGATTATGAAATTTATATTATTGTTATCATAATCAATAATAAATTTATAATTTATAATAAAATTAAAAGGTTTGGAGGGATGATTTGATCACCCTGTGTATGACAATCTTATGTTTTTTTTTTTTATATATATATTAATAAATGTGGGGATATAACACTTTAATGTTACATAATGGGATTAAAACTATTATTAAAGAATTGAAACTATTAAAACAAGGGTTGTGTTGATTGTGCAAACAAAAACCAAATCAGCAAAACAGTCCTCTGGTTTTCTTTTAACACATTCATTTAGAAAGGTCTATCACACAACTTCCTGGTTTCTCTGAATCTAACACACTGAAAGTGATAGGTATCATTCTCTTCTCTCCCCCACAGTTTCAGATCCATGGTGAGTATAGGTGGCGTTTTAATACCCTTGTTTGATCTGCTTTCTGCACAATATGATTGTCTTGATATTTAAGTTTATTAGCAATGTAAGTAAATTGAATCACTTCAACAAGGGAGAACCAAAGTAAACTGATAGATACTCTACTCTATTGTCTAAAATTGAAATTTTTAGTAACTTTGTACATGTTGATAGTTACCAACTGATTTTAGCACAGAATTACATCCAACAGGGGTCAAAATGGAATTCAGCAGTTGCTGGCAGTTGAACGAGAAGCACAAAGTATTGTTAAACATTGTTGATATTCCTGTCTCCCTCTATCCTTTTGCGTTGATGTTTTCATTTTAATATATAGGTCTGAGTTATTGGTTTTATGAGGGTTATCTGTCTGCTTGTTTCCTCATACATGTGACAACAAATTCTTTAACTATTACTATAATAAGTTAGTCCCTCTCTTCTCCCTTATCTTTTGTTTATTTCTTTTGGTGTACTCCTATAACTTGTGTTGAATCTAGGTGTAATCTCTTTATGGGTGAAGTAATCAGTATCATTACTGTAGACTTGCTAGAAAAATTGGCTAGACTGAAGCTGGCTAAAGAAGAGGCTGAAAAGGAAATTGCTGAGTACAGATCTCAGTTGGAGAAAGTGTCAGAGGCAAGTCTATAATTGACTACAGTAAAATAAAATAAAATAATCATAGCTGTTGTACTGTACTCTTATCTTATTCTAAGTTTGTGTGCTTTCATTCTTATGAATACAGAGTAGTGGAGATTCTGGTGCTAATGTGAAGAGACTTGAGTTAGACACTGAAGCAAAGATCCATCACCTGAAAACTGAGGCAGGGAGGATATCAGAGGATGTTGTCACCTTGCTACTCAAGTATGTAACTACACTGTGAAGAATTAAATATTGGTGCTGGGAACTGTCAAGTTATGCAGAATAATATATTTCATTTAATTTGTGTTTATTATTCATCAAGATTCTGGTGCAGATAGTGTTTTGCCTTTTTACTATAATATGTGGTGTCTTGTTGTCATGTATTAAAATTAATTTCGATTTGTTAAAATAAACTGTTAAGAATATAGTTTTGAGGATCACTTTAACAGTGTATATTGAGTAAAGCCAGAACCAATGATTTATTCTTTTGTAACCAGCATTATATGTTCCTTACCTAATTTTGACTTTTCAATGAGTTTGCCAATTGAAGTTTTTACCCAGAGTAATAATAGATTGAAACTCTCTTTAATTTTCTTTTTAGGATAAAGAGTTTAATGGAAGCAGGACAAGTTGTTGCAAATTATGAAGTTAAACTAACCCTTGTCTAATGGGGACTCACATCACAAATAAAATAAAATAATATCCTTTATATTCCAAACAGAGTTTGAAAAAACATAAAACCACCACTTGAGTTACATTTAAATGCCAGTAAGATTGTTTTATATACAATAATTCAATATCAAAATGTCCTTATTAGTTCCAATTATAACAATTTAATAAATTTATATTAGTATTATCAAAATAACTAACATTGTGTTTAAATAAAAAATTTCATGATATCAAATTGTTTTATTTTTTGAATGATAGAATTCAAACTTAGTAAATTTTGATTTTTTTTGGATAAATATTTTAATTATTATTAAATGAAAAAATTCTTTAAAAATTAAATACTTTAATAATTCAAAAATATTAGTATTGATTTTTTAGTTGGTTGATGTAATTTTTTAATCTCAAGATCTTTTTAACTGATATTACAAAACATATTATCTATTAAAGTTAATTGAGAGTAGTATATGTTGTCATTAATTGAAATTATTTTTAGTTGGTATTATCTATAATTATTAACATTAATTATGATTATTTATACTAATATCAATTAAAATTATTTTTATGATATCGTTGAGAGTTTTTTTAATTAATATTGATTAAAAAAATATTCTAATTGATATTAATAAAAAATAATCTGATTAATCAGTGTCATACCCTTACCAATAGACAATGCGCTCAGAAAGATACCTTATATAATAATATCACAATCATATTTTACTGAACCACTTTTTAACAGTTTCAGGTTTCCAAAAAAATAAAAATCTTAAATATTTATATTTAAAGTAAATAAATAAAACTTATTTATTAAATTTGTTTAGATGGGCTAGATTGGTGAACTTAAAAAAAAAATCATTACATTAGTCTTATGAAAGAATTTTAGTAAGTTTTGTTAGGAGTTATTTTTTAAAATTTCTCAAATAATAACAAGAAATAATTATATTTAAAGTAATTAAAATAATATTTCAAAAAAATTAGATTTAATTTGGGTTAATATGTCTAACTTTTTCAGATATTTCTAATTTAAATAAAAAAATTTAAGAAGATAGTTTATTTATTTATTTATAGAACTTAATGTAGTTTTTTCAATGGTATTTCTTTTGTCTTATCATATAGGTTATACAATGTTTAGTCCTGTTATTTATGTATCACACATCCTATATTTTCTAGTTTTTTTTTTTTTTACAAAAATATTTTATCTAATAATAACTATAAATTTATATATAAAATTAATAAATATTTTATTTAACTAGAAAAAATATTTGAAGGATGATAAAAAAATTGAACTAAATTAAATTGATACTAAAATGCATTAAGAAATTAAACCTCTTCTAATTTAGTTTTAAAATAGTTTTAAAAGATTAAATTGTCCTTAAGTAAAAGATTTTGAACTAATATAAAATTATAAAATTAAAAATGTGAAATATGCATTGAAATAATTTTTTCAAAAAAAATAATTATAATTTAAATAATTAAAAACAGTTCAAAACTTAAAAAAAAAAAGTTCAAAATTGTTCGGAATGATTCATAGTAATTTAATTTGATTCATGAAAATTATTATTATACAAATTCACTTTACATGTGAATGATTTTGCAGACCAATCAAATTACTTTTGATGTTTAGTTTTTCAATGACCTATCTGAGTAGTTGTATTTGATTAGTTGAGATCTGTGCTAAATTTAGAGATCAACGTCGCATCTTAACGTCGCATTTTAATTCAAAATTTTAAGATAATAATTTTTTTATATATTACTCAATTATTTTTATTTTTATTTAACTTAGAGACTTACACAAAGTGCGACTTACACTTCAATTATATATGAGGTAACTTCTTTTTAATGTTATATTGCTGATATTGTCTTCTGATTGGATTATATATTTTCAAGTCCCCTATTAAATCTTTTTTTCACATAAATTATACATACAAAATTTTATATCTCTAAAATTATTTCTTATTTATTTTATATAATATATATTTTTCAAAATATTTTAAATTTAATTATTATTATCTTGTTAAATTATAATAAAATTTAACATAAAGAATCATTATTATATAAAAATATGATTTAATAATTCTATTGATAAAATACACTTTTTATTGTTAACTATATAATAATTTTTAAAAGTGATAAAGATCAATCTTTTATGTATTTTCTCCTTCACACCGTTGTCGATATATATTGGTCGGTTGTCTGTATGCTTGTTTAATTGTAACACCACAAGCTAGTAGCTCCTCATGATTTGAAAAAAGTACCAATCACTGTATTGCTTTCATCAAAATAAATAGGACCACTCACACCTCATTGGAAAATCATTAATAGTGGGGTTTCCTTTTTTCTAAAAAAGTGTCCCCACATTTAAACCATTTACCAAATTTAAGTTAGTTTTGGACTAAGCTGTGTCATATAAAAAAAAATATTTGAAATTAGAAGACAACAATGTAAATATTTAAGGCTGCATGTTTGAATTGACATATATAAGTATGAAACCACTTTTTAATGCTGGATAATGTAGTCTAGATAAATATTATACATTTGACATGCAAGGTTTGTGATAACATGTTCATCTAAATGCATGTGCACAAGTGCTGTTAGCAAAGCATGAAAAAAAAAAGACCATAAAATTTGGAAAGGGAAGGGTAATAAGGTTATTCCAAACACATACATGTTGCCAAAGGAGTGATATAGCTAGCTACTTCTTCATACAATAAGCTTTTGTAAATATTTGTCTTGTCGAGTATTCTCTACAAGATTCTGAGTATGGAAAATTTGCAGCTTTATTTGCAACTTGAACGTGTTTGTCTCAGGATTGGTTCTGGTCCTACGTGAGATTCCTGTCTAACTAGAAGGGAACCTCTACTTTAGCCACTGCTATTGCATAATTGCATGTGTCTTTGCCCGTGACCGTTGTAAGCATTATCATGCATGCAATGCATTTAGCAGATTAATGCCTTTGAATTTGTCTTTTCTTTTCTTCAAGTTGAATAAAGTTTTATGCTTTCACTTTTAATAATTTTATTCTAGTATCGAGAGACAATTTGAAAGCACCCGTGTGTACTATGCAAGACAATAGGTGTACATAGTTTGGTACTGTCGACAAAGAATTCTGATTCAAAATTTTGCATTGCAATCAAAGTTTACAAAAAAATAACAGAACTGAAAACTAAGATTTAATTATTAAATCTAATTGTATTATTTAAAGTTACTGTGACAGTTAATTTACACAGTGGACCACATGTTACTCCATGAAGAGTATCTAGACATAAGTCATCCTGACAAATTAACAAATTGAGAAGATGGTAGTGCTAATTTGCATAACAGTTTATTTCAAATGCCTACAGAAGTTGATTCAATGAAAAAAGAGGAATAAGGGGTGAGAAACAAAGAAATTAAAGAAATAGGTACCAAAGTGCTCCCTAGGAGTACCTCCTTAGCTTGTTAAATTTCAATTCTAGGTTGTATTCTTACATCATGTATACCATACCAAAAGAGAAAGGAAAAAGAAATAGCGAGTGTAAAGAGAAAAGGACAAGAGAGGGAAATATCTTGTTCTTTAAAGAAACTCAATGGTGAGGGAATAGGAATCTAAGGGGATCCAAGCGCTTGTAGACAAATTAGTTTCTCAAGATAAAAATGACTTGCCCTTTATGCCAATGGAAAAAGAAGTTGAATCCTGAGCCATGCCTAGAGCCATCACAGCCAACAGTAAACATGACAAGACCCTCCTTGTCTATCCCCTTCAGTCCCTCCTCACTCACTTACGTGTGTATATATATATATATATATATATATGTAACACTACTCTCTTCAATATGTAACACTTAGGGAGTTTGAAAAAGTAAAGTGGGGAACAGAAAAAGAGAGAGACAAGATAGGTTCAGGTAGAGTTATTTACAAAGTTAGCTTTGCTTCATGCCAAATTGTTAGCTTCTTAGTTGTTTCCCAAGTTAAAACAGTAGCCAAAGGGTTTTAGGGGTGTTTTGGTCATTTGGGAGACATGGAAGGGCTTGTGTTCCTTCATGCTGTATATATATAATATGCTGTTGTTCAATTGCTTCTACCTCATAGATACTACTTGCAAACCATTTCTAGCCTCAGCACCACCAATTATCTGATCTGGTCATCTCTGTGACCTTCTTCCATGTTAGTGAGATAAATATGGCTATGTTTGCATTTGGTTTTATATATGTTACTATTAGCATACTTGGCATGCCTGGCTCCCTGTATGCCATTTGCAGAGCCCATCAGGACAGTGATGGCCTTATCTAATGGCGTGCGAGGAGTCATGCATGTTGTTGTGTGTTATTATTTAAGAGTAAACTAAAGTAGTTTAGTTTATACTTTGTACAAAACTCAGTTTATTGAGTATATCTTTGAATAAGTTTTGTTTTTCCAATCTTTCTGTCTACCTTTTCTGTTGATTGGAATGGATGTTAGAAGAGGTTTGACAGTAAGGTTTCCTGTTTTCCTTTGATGTCTGATAAATGATCAAGATTATGCTTAATTGTGTGAGGTTGTCTGTAGCCTACCTGGTCCAAAGTATCATCTAGAGAGGCAAGTGTCATTAGGTACAAAGGAAATACAATAAAAAAACATTTTTTTTCTTCTGATATTTGCTTTCTCTTCTTATCATTATTACATGTTAATTGATATCTTTTGTCCTTCATCAAGTAAAGGTCATTGTCACCTTAAATTTGACGCATCCACCAATCCTTTTCATTGTTGTGTCGTCATTTTTGGTTGTAATTGACTAGTTATCGTCTTGGCTTCATTTGCATTTGTTTGTATTCAGTACATTTCAACTCAAATGAGATATTCTCTATTTCACTAGTTTGACTGTAAATTTTGATGATATATAACAAAAGTGGACTGATAATTGAGTACCAATCAATATATGAACCAAGCTTTAGAGAATAAATATTTTATGTCTTTTAGTTAGTAGATTTTCTTTAATTGTTTTCTGTCTCTTTTATGCTTCTGTTACCCTTTTAGTCACACAGGTTTAAGCTCTTGAGAATTGGAGGTTATGTCATTGCTTATGGAGCCTATGTTAGCCATGCTTGTCAGAGTGATTAGTATTGTTGCAACAGTGCAGGACCTTTGTTCATCGTTCAAGTCACAAGTATTTGATGTAAATGGTAAGCACTAGTGTTGGTAGTGCACTTTAAGAAGATTTGTCTTATCACCAAAGTCTTTGTTATTTAGCTTTTTCAATTTGTAACTACTGATCAATAAACTTTCACAAGATTCTATGGTCCAATATTCAGTATCAATTTTTGCTTTCGGTAATGATTTGGAGAGTGAGAAGTAACTCAAATAATTCAAAGATTAACTATAGTAATTCCATTGACACAGGTAACAAAAGAAAACAGTTCTGCATGAATTTATTCTTGAACTTTGAATGTTTACTAAATCATTAACTACTAAATTTTTTTTTTTATTTTTCTTTCATTCGGATTGTGTTGATTGAATTAACTTTACCAATTGGGAGTTGGAAGATATGAATCCCCTCTCAACTCTCAAGCAAATAAATTTCAAGGTACAAATCTGATTTTCCTTTGATAGTGTAATAGATCCAAATATTTTCTATAGAATTTTATTTTTCTTCTAGAGCCATTTTGATATCTCTTTTCTCTTTCCACAGCTACTGTACAACTATAAATTTATTATTTTATTATAATATTTTATTTATATTTATATTTATTATTATTTAGTATAATGTTTTATTTTTAAAAGTAATTTTGAACCTAAATGTTTATGAAAAAGAAATGAGTAATCAAATAAAATATTTTTCTTTCCTTGGGTCTGGACATAATTGCACACCTTCTGTAGTTATTTTTTTTTTTTTTTAAATCATGAAACTTCAGCAATACATCTAATGGTACCCAACTGCAGGAAAAATAGGATAATAAGGACTGAATTGAGATGGCCGAATAATACTATATAGATTCATTCTTTCACGTAATATAATAATAATAATAATAATATTAAATCAACCTATGCTTTCAACTTTTGGTGGTTTTGAAAAATTATTTGATCATTTGCCTATTGTAAAAACTATTAACATGTTTATAAATTAATATAAATTTTAAGCTTAAATAATTTCGGAGTTCTAAATGCAATTTATTTATTTTGTATACGTTCTTATATTATGAAAAAATGAAAAATAACATTGGTTGTTTCGGTGGAAAGATAAATAGATAGATTAAAAGATGAATCTAAAAATAATTCTAAGATTTTTGCAAAGTTTCAATATTTCTTTCAACAACTTAAGTCACAATTTTATAATTTATTAAACAATCTATTAGAGAGTAAATTAAAATAAAATTGATATTAAAAAATGATCATATATTAAAAATATAAAACTAAATTAAACTTAAATCTATAAATAAAAATTATAAAATAAAATCACTTAATTAAAATTATTAAATAATTTTTTTTTAAAATTATGTTGTCAAATACATATGTTATGGATATTCGATAAAATTATTTTAAACTAAAAAAAAATCAATTAAAAGTTGAAGAGTTAAATTAATTTAAATTTATGTAAGGATAGTACGATAGCGGGTGACCTAACAACCTTGTTAGGATATGTTCTGATACCATATGAAGAAGTGAACTTTAAACTTAATTCAACCTTACAAGACCGACTTGTAATGTGAGGTTTACACCCACTGTATAAACTATTGAAATGTCTCATCTCTATTTGATGTGGGATCTCTAACAATGACAAAATCAATCATATGTTATAGGTCTTGGGTTGTACTCAAAAGATGGAAGGAAGCTACTTAGGTATGTGAATCTCTATCGTGTTCTAAAAGTGTTGTCAAAGAAGTCACACATATTTAATGCTTAGCCAATAACATTTTATGTGCCTCACAGCTTCAAAAGCATGCTCATATACAACAACAAGAAGAAGTAATAGTAGAAGAAGACCCTCAGCATAACTCACAACAACTACAAAGGATTTGCAATGAATCTTGTCGTTCAAACTCTATATAAAGAAAATCTTTGTGAAAAAGAAAGATTGACGAAATTCTTACAACAAGATTAAGAACAAACTTTTGTAATCCTAAGCATCCTTAACTTTGTATTTGTGAGAAAGAACATTGTTCATGTTCATATTCATAATTGTCTAGAAGTGTGTGTTTTATTTTATATTTGTTACCCTCTTTCTAGTAAGCAAACTACATGATATTTTTTATATAATTTTCTTTGTAAACTTCTCTATTTTAGTTAAAAATGATTGTGTTCCAAAAGATATTTAGTCTTAACCATAAGTGATTGCAATTTAAATAATGATCAAGCTAGGAATGTCTGAGTTTTAAATAATACTCGATTTAGTAGAAGTGATCTATGTATCCAAATAATATTACGGTTATTTTAAGCAAGAGCGACTAAGACCCAAACAACACTTGCGTATATTTTGACAGGTTGGTTTGCTTGATAAAACCTTGGTCATGTTGACCAAGATGCAAGACACAGAAGAAGATGAATCTTACTCAAAAGTTCTAATATGTAACATGCAAACTGTAAGAACTTTGTCATAAATATTGTGTACTTGTTATTACTTTAAAAAACAACTAATTTAATTAAATTGATATAAGAACAAAGTATGGTTCAAATAAAAAATTTGGATATAAATAATCTTCACATGACAGGTGTTCGAGATCCCACATTGACTAGAGATGAGGTCTTTTAATAGTTTATAAAGTGGGTGCAAATCTCATCTTACAAGCCGGTTCTGTAAGATTGAGTTAGGGTTAAAGTCTACTTCATGATATGATATCAGAGTCTATCCTAACACAATTGTTGGGCCTTTATCGGGTCACCCGCTATAGGACTGCCAAAATCTTTATATTTTTTCAATTGAATTCCTACCATCAACTTTTTTTCAATTGAATTCCTACCATCAACTACTATTTGATTTTGTAATTTCAAGTATAACACGGTGAACTTGAACAATAAAGAAATGAAACTCTAGAATCTTAATTATCTTTATCAAATAAAGTTGTTTTTGTGTTTCTATATGATTGGTTTGATTTTTGTTTTAATATTTAATTTTAAAAACAAATAATATCATTTTTTATAAAGATAAGTAGGGTTTTAGATATTGGTTTTTATTCATATTCAAGTTTGTGATATTATGTTTGAGATTGCAAAACTAATAGTTATACTTGATCACAAAATCAAATGATAAAGACTCAATACAAAATTAAAGCTTTTAGATACCTAATAAAACGAAATTCTTTTATAGAAACTCAACTCAAAATATTTAGATTTGTAAGGAACTTAAATCTTACTTATGTAGTTTTTGTCTTTCATATAAAGATACGTAAATAATAATAAGAATGCAATATAACAATCACAACGTCAATCCAAAATCAAAGAGTAAGGACTCAATTAAAAATATACAATTTTAGAATACTCTATAATGCAAATTTTTTTTCAACAATTGAAAATACTTACATTTAAGTGGGACTTAAAACTTAATTAAACTTATTGGGAATGAAACACAAGACAATTAAATAGGAAATCCTTGTATAAATTGAGATTTTGTAGGTTATGTTAGTTCATTTTATAATTATTTGGTTTAAACATAAATTATATTTCTATTGATAACAAAAAGTTGCTCAAAAATTGTTATTAACAGTTACATCATCAATGTTATGGGTAGCAACTAGTGTTGTGCTAAGAAGATCTCCGACATTGATAAAGTAGTTGACTAACATCAAATGTTCAAAATAGCTGCTCATAGCCGACATGTCCCTAGGATAGTAATATCCGGGTCGACCAACTCCTTATCATTATTTATCTCAAATTTCACACCACCCTCTAACAAACAATAATGTTTTTGTTGTGCTTTACACCATCTCTCTAACAAAAAAGCAAAACCACTTATTACCTGCCAGATCAATCACTACTATAAATAACATAGGGAAATCAGTAAAAAAATCTTATTTTATCTTTAAACTTCTAATATTTGATATCTAAAAATCTTTAGCATCGAAATACCTTATGCAGGTATCTTCTCCTTTCCATATCAACTGTTGGAGACCGAGAAAAAAGCTTTCAGAACTGACATCAAAGAGAAATTATTATACCCTTCAGATCCTGTAGAAACAAGTGAAAAAAAATATTAATATAATACATTACCTTACTAAAATCTTACTAAACTTTGTACACTTATCTAAATAAAAAACCTTCATATACAGTTATTTATAATTTATTATTTTTTTCATATATAAATGTTTTGTTTTTGTTGGATCTCTTACAACCTAAATCAAATCTTTTCCTCTCAATTTTCTAAAGTTTAAGTCATACTAATTAATTTGTAATTAATGACTTGAATACTGAATATCCATTGATGACAGGGACTTATTTGAAAAGACATTTTATTATATACAAAGACTTTTACAAACAACAATATAATATTAATTTATATTAATTTATGTTACTTTGTGATATTTAAGTATAATTGTTATTAATGGCTACATTATTATTGAAATCTTTGCCTACTTCACATTGTTTTTCAAATTACAAATAAGGTGCTCTTAGTTATTATATATAGTTACAATATAAATTATATTTAATGTTGAACTTATAAGCATTCAATCATTTTGTCACAAAGTAAATATTTTCTTGAATCTATTCCAACCTCAATACATTGCATTATGATAAATAATTTCGGACAGAAAAGTCCAATGGTAATTCATAGTACTATATATAATGCTTTATTGTATTTCAAATAATACTGTTATATAACAAACAATAATCCTCAAATTTCAAATAGTACTATATATAATACTTTCAAATAAAGATCTGATACATAATGTTGATATTTTTATGATATACAAATTGTTTTAATCAATAATAAACATATTCTACTTTTAAAAATACCAGTTATAATTTCATATATCATAATTGTTTATGATAAATTTTATTAAAATTAAAAATAATAAATTAAAATTACATAATATATTTTGATTTTTTTCTCTATACATATCACTTATAATGAGGTAAAAACTTAATAATATTTTAAACTTAAAAAAAATGGACAAATAGAAGTACAAATATTTGAAAAATCCCATAATTAAGGAAAGAATAGAGAGAATTAAACTAAAACAAAGTGGCATAATTAATTGATGGACTTAGTAACTTTTCCTTTACGTGTTAGTTGCGCATCCAATTGATTTCTATAAAAGGAATTTTGTGTAAGCTGATATGCTCATATGCATTATGATTTCCTCAAATGAATTGACACAAAATGAAATAAAATCAAACAATACTATTAACTTGAATATCAAGTTAAGCCAAAACGCATATGTAATTGGTAGTCTTGTGGGAACATGGTTCATTATTCTCATTTCAATGTAAACTTTTCCATGCCAATTTTCCATTTCGCATGATACCTTAAGAAACTTTGTTTGTGAATGAAATTTAATCATTTCACTATATTTATACAAAGAAAATACTATTTTTTTATTAGTTAAACAATTATGCCTGTAAAAGGGCTCTAATATATGAATCCTTCTTTTTCAACCACAAAGCACTTGCATCCAAAATCAACAAAATTCCACGTGGAAGCAATATTATTTGGATTATTGAATAAACAAATTGACATCTCTTGTCACACACTATACGTAACTATCTCTATCTCATTTTTTTTGTTACATCTTTCTATTGTCCCATTTTGATATTCATAAAATATCTTCCAAAAAGAAAAGCCATCTTACATATATATGCAGGAAAAAAATGATGATTGTAACCACTTGAGAAAAACTCTGATGAATCTTAAACACAATTGCTGATTTATGATCCTAGAGAGTAACCTAAGCATGCATCCTTGAAATCTAACGAGCAAGATTGGTGGTACTCCATCCGGAGGAATCTGCAAAGGTTGCTGCACTAGCACTTGATTCCTCTGATGAATTTGGTTGCCTCCTCATTCTGGCGTTCCTCATATCATTAACAAATCCTGGTCGTGAAAGATGAAACTCTCCCATCTCAATATTCTTGCTCAACATGTCTACAACCTCTGACATTCGTGGCCTGTCCCTGGCTGTTTCTTGCACGCAACAAAGCCCCACCATTAGGAACCGTTTAGCTTCTTCCATGGGATAGTTCTTGTTCAGCATTGCATCCACCATTCTCAAAAGATCATTACCCTCGTACGCTGCCCAAGACTGTAAACATGTTCACACAATCACAATTCACATAGTATCAGTTAAGATGGATATTTGGACATGCATGTCCAAACCATAAAACATGTGCTTTTGTTCAATTTTGTTACCTTCTCAACTATGAAACGATTCACATCTTGATGCTCATCTACTGCTCTTTGGCCACTGACAATTTCTAGAAGTAGTACTCCAAAACTATAAACATCTGATTTTCGTGTCAGGTGGCCAGAACTGGCATAGTCCGGAGCAAGATAACCTCTGTGACATTTTTAAAAAGATTAAAGAAACCCCATCAGTAACTTAATCAAAAGAACACAAATTTGTTTGATTTACTCAAAAGGGGTTTTGGGTTTACTCACAATGTGCCTGCAACTTGGGTACTGATGTGGGATTTTTCTTCTCTTAGTAGCTTGGCCAGGCCAAAATCTGAGACTTTTGGGGTAAAATTTCCATCAAGAAGAACATTGCTGGATTTGATATCTCTGTGCACAATATGGGGTTGAAGTTCCTCATGGAGAAAGGCAAGCCCTCTGGCCACACCTATTGCTACACCCCTCCGAGCCTCCCAGCTGAATGTCATTCTTTTATCCTCAGAAGCTATCAATCATAATCAATATGCATGAAATATAATTCTACACTTTGACTAATTAATTCAAAAACCTAGAAAATAATAATATCTCAAGATCATCACCTAAGAAAGTGTGACGAAGGCTGTTATTTTCCATATAATCGTAGACTATGTATCTGTGGGCTCCTTCAACACAACACCCTCGAAGAATCACTAGATTTGGGTGCTTGATATTTGCTAGTGTGTTCAATTCTGCCACAAACCCCCTCTCTCCTCTTACGGAATCTAGCTCAATCGAAAGCACTTTAACAGCCACCAAACTTCCATCCCGAAGCTGCCCCTTTACAATTTTGACAACTACTTTAAATTCAATTCTCAAATTGCAGATTTCTTCAATACCCACACGAAAATAGAAAGAAAAAAATGACAATATGTATGTATAACCTTGTAGACAGAGCCAAAGCCTCCTTCTCCAATCTTTTCCGAGCGGTGAAAACCCCGCGTGGCAGAATTCAATTCTCTGTAAGTAAATATGCGAAAGTTTCCATCTTTATCTTCACCTGGCTCTTCTGTTGGGTAATTATTATATATCCAATCCAGAATTCTATGACTTTAAGATAAAATGTGATGAAAAAGCAAATGATGAGAGGGAAGAAGAAGAAAAGACATTAACATGTTTATATATACCGTGCTTAGTTTGGTGTTCTTCGACCGATGCTGAGAAACAACTACAAAAAGAACAAGGAATCTTCATGGAGTAAAAAATCCTAGGATGATGGATTCGGGTTCGGATTCGTTAAGGTTTGTTTGAGATGGTAATGGCGTGAAGAAAGTAAGGGAGAGCATGCGGTGGCTGTCAAGAAGAGGAGGCGGCACACAAAGGTTGTGATCTAAGCTAAGTTTTTGACCCATTGACTTAAACTTCATATTTTTTTGTTCTGTTTTTGACAGATTTTCTTCTTTACCAGTTGCCATCTCATTTCACTCTTCAGTTCCTTATATTTTACTTCTGGACTTTCTGGATCATGGATGAAAATGATACTAGATCCCAGTTTGTCATTTTTTTTTAAGTTTGACTATGTTTTATTTTTTTAATTGAAAGTTGAAATTGATCACTTTTTAAATCAAAATAGTTTTAGAGTTCTACTTGATTTTAAAGTTTATTTAAGAACTTGTTTTATGATTTAAAAAAAAAAGGTCATGGCAACTAAAAAAAATATTATTTTAAGTAAAAAAATCTTGAATTTTTTCAACATTTTTTTCAATAGTATTTTAGTTGCTAAATACAATAAGTATTGAATTTCTTTTTATAGTGTCAAGTTACTAGTATAGTTAGTTGCGAAAATTGAAGCTAAATCCTAATAATTAAAAAAAAAATAGTTAAATATTATACACACGGGTAAAGAACATTTCCATTACACCCTTGAAGTTAGAAATCTCTGATTTGAGCTAATTTGAGTTGAGAAGAAAAGTTTGAAGAATATATAATTTTTTATTAGGAGGACAACCATAACAAATTTTTCTTAAGAAAGTCTGATTAAATATGGAAAACTCTCGCTAATTTGAGAGTTGTCATTTAAAATTTTAGTCAATTTAAGTCTAATTTATCCGTCCAAAGCACTTTATTTAAAAAAAAAAAAAATCCAGATCCAATAATAACGATAATAGTAATAACAACCACACTCTCAATAATTCAAAGATTACTCTGAGATAATGACTCAATTCAAAGGTATCCTATGAAAGAAGACCAATAAGGTCAAGAAAGTTCTACATCCAAATATGTGATCTTCATATAATACTTTTCTTGTGTTTCAAACTACCAACTATAATGCATTGGAGCAACCAACCAAGGTTCTAACCATACGTTGTCACAACACTGGAATTTAAAATTCATAAAATCGGATAAATTAATCTTTTTTATCTAGTTACTATATTCGTTTTACAAAAGAAAATCGTTTCCAATTGTATACATTCAAATTTCGCAATTAAGTTAAAGGCTTTTGGGAATTTATGCTGGTGAAAAATAATTTTAAAACTGCAAAGTTAGATGAAAGATGTCATAATCTCGTGAGAAAGAGAAAGAAAATAAATAATTAATACATCCATTTTGAATTTTACAACTGGAATTTACTTTTATTTTTTCTATTTCTATTCTTTTCTTTCATATCTTCAAAATAAATGCTCCACGCATTTATTATTCTTACCCTTTCAGCTCTTAACTTTTGGCTTCACCCTTCGTTCATTCCCTTTTTTCTATTTTTTTATATCAATTAATTAATGATTTAATTAATAATTAATACAACTTTTTTTTAGTTTTTATTAAGGGAAGGAAAGGGCGCAAAACTAAACCACCACCACCACCACCACCTCCTCCGGGGGTGCACGGACAATCCAACCACCCAAACCTAAAATTAGGGCTTTTGTTTTCTTGTTCATGGGCAACATCTCAAGCGGCGGCGCCAACCCCCGTCGCCGGCACGGCGAAGCGTCAAGGCGGAGTCACCCGCCTCCTCCTCCGCCAGTGACGCCGCAGCCTGAGATCGCCGCGAATCCATTCGTGTACCATGGTGCTGCACCTTATCAGAACCCTCCCCTGCATTACCCGCAGTACCATTACCCCGGTTACTACCCTCCGGCGCCTCCCATGCCTCATCAGTATCATCATCAACATTATCATCAACAACATCAACATCAACATCATCCGCACATGGACCCGGCGCGGATTGCAGGGCGTTACCCTTGTGGGCCCATGATGCCTATCCCTGCACCTTTTGTTGAGCACCAGAAGGCCGTTACCATAAGGAACGATGTCAATGTCAGGAAAGAGACTCTTAGGCTTGAACCCGACGAGGCAAATTCTTCCCACTTCCTCATCTGCTTTTCCTTCGATGCCACCGTTTCAGGGAGGTATGTTTTGTTGTGAATTCGTTAGTATTAGTTTTCTGATTGTTTAATGTATTGTTATCATTGGAATTGTGAAATTAAGGGGTTGTTTGATTCAAATTGGGGATCTGAGTTCTTTGTGATAAGCTATCTCCGTGCGGTTTATCTTGCACGAAGATGAGATTGTCTGGTGTAGGGTTTTTGGAATGCTGTTATTTGCTTGGTGGGGGTGGGATTTGACTACTGATTAACTTCTAGTTATTCATCAAATAATTCAACGAAGAACGAACAAAGCTAGTAGCAAGTAGCATTCACTTTTCGGTGAGCAATTAAGCAGGGTTCTGTTATACACAAGCAATCAAAAACTCAAAAGAATATCGAATCAACTTCAACCAGGGTTTTTTTTAATTGCTATTTAATATATCTTAAGTATTTTATAGGCTAATAGAAGTTATGCTCACGGGAGGGATTTTTCTTTTATAGGAGTGATGCTTTCTTGGGGGATTATTCTAATGTTACTTGTTTGCTTGTCTTATCTTTTGTATTGTTTAGGCTCGTTCATTTGAGCTCTCATGGTAACTTGAGTTTGAATGTTATGGAAACTATTTTCTGTTACCTTACCAACATGCGATCCTATGGTTACCAGTCTCGTGAGCATGGCAGACATTGATCTAGTTAGTGTTGTAAGGTCTAAAACATACACATGATGCAGAGTTAACTGCATTTTTCAAAGGTAACTGCATTAAATAAGTTGATGCTTTAGATAGATAGTTTTTTTTTTTTTTTTTTTTTTTTGAAGGAGTAGATATAGTTTTGTAATGGGTGTCTTGTTTTTAGGTAATGTGCCTTTCAAGGGTTCATTGTGTGTTGGAAAAATTGGTTCTGAATGAAATTGATTTTACAATGTAGATTTTGGTTAAAATTGATTTTGAAGTGATATGATTTATGTTTCGATGTTTTTATTCTGTAAGTAAGTTGGTAGTAAAATTCGGTAGCAATTTTTTCATCCAACATAACTGCTACGTATTGTGCTTCAACTAAATCAATTTTGGACCATGAATCAATTATTCAACGTGAAACTATTAATGTGAAAATGTGCCTTAAATCACGTTAGCTATTATTTTAACGTTATTATGGAGAATTTAACATGAAACCAAGTGCGTGCTCAATTACCTTTGATGATATGAATTATCAATTTGAACATTTCGAAATCTCTTGCTGCTACAGATTGCCAGACTGATAATAGAAGGAGTAACATTATTGATAAGCTAATTTTCAGACAAAAAAAAACCTTTGCTTTCAAACTGATTACCATGATTGGTAAAATGGCAACTACTTTTCTGAATAGATGACAATTTATCAAGTTGTTTTAACCATCATTAGAAGGGTAGCATTAATTAACTTGTAGAAAATCCTGTTACAATGGTGGCAATGAGACTTGACCACCTAACCTCATTCAAACTACCAAAACCTTTTACCACTAGTCCAACCATAAGAAAAAAGTCTTTGTAGATAATATTCATGACCAAATGAAGGTATATTATCCATGGTAGTAAGTATAGTATGATTTGTATTGCAAATCGAATAGTTTGATTATTATAAAATTGAAGGTTGCATCGATTTGGGTTTGATTTGTAAGCAAATTGCTTGTATTGCTCCAAAATCACATGAATAATGAGTTTGGCAGCTAAGTTGGTAATGTCCCCAAAACCAGGTTGGGTCATACGTGACCGACTGTGTAAAAACCTACAGAAGACATCCCCCATAAAAAATAATTAGCAGAAATGAGAGGGGATGCACTGCTCTTTTCCCTCCTGTTAGGCCCACTTGCGGGTTTCCACGATTTTAGCATCTCTCATTCTTCCTTCAAGCTTTATGGTTTCCTTCACATTTACTCTCCTGCTTTTCTTTCCTTTGTCACTGCCAAACATGAGTGGCCCATGAATGGCTTTGTCTTCTCTCATTCTTCCTTCACATTTTTATGGTTTTCTTTGCATTATTTTTGCAGCAGCAACTATTGTGTGCTGAGTTAATGAATTTGTGTAGCAGGCAGCCACTTTCTTTTGCCTTGTGGTTGTTATTATGCTACCACAGAGTTTGCTTTTAACCTTCTATGACACTTTGTAAGCTATTTGACTTCAAAATGCTAGTGTGTGTTTATATAATGTTTATGTTTTCATCTTTCAGATGTTTCTTTATGTTAAAATTATCCTAGAGTTGTGTTTTTTCGTTATTGATCATTTTGTGCTTTTATGTCTTATATATATGCGTGTGTGCTCACACACTAAATTTTTGTGATTGATCATGAATCATTCCAATTTGCAATTCAGAAATTGGGATTTCCAATTCACACTTTAGATCCCTATTCAACTACCGTGGTTTCCTTGTATGTCTTTAAGCTGTTATTGCTGTCAAACCAGGGTTTATTATTTGTTTCATTTTAATTTTAAAATGGCGTTTATTACTTGTTTCATTTTAATTTTAGCTTTTGTTCAATAATGAAATGGAGTCATATCAAAGAGGTTGGTAGCTCCACGATAGTTTGACTGTTTAGGTTTTTGTGCAGTTAGGGTTGGTTTACAATGCTAATGTAATCGTTAATTATGTTTTTTTTTTCTTTTCCACCCTTATATTTAAATTGGAGTTCTAGTTTTAAATTTTGGGTGATAGATAATGAAAGACTGTGGTGCTACGTTATGGTAGTAGCTAGAAATTAGTGACCTATATTTCAAGCTATAAAAGAAACAGTACCTATTCTTTCTGTAAGGTATCTGAGTGGTTAATTTAATGCTTCTTTCGCATATGCTTCTTAGTTCTTACTAATGTCGCATTTGAAATTTTAAACTCGTGAAAATGTCACTACTTTGATTCCTATATTCGGATTTGAGCATTGTGGAGCTTAATGGGCAAAGATTTAGCCACATGTTTGATATTTAGTGCTTGTAAAGGCTAATGCGCATTTGTGACTGAGGCAGGGGAAAGGGGGGCAGTTGTCATCGATGGTTATGTATGCGAATATTTTGTACTATAATTATTCATGTACTTGATCTAAAGGTTGTGTTTCTTTTTATCTGTTTAACAGCTTCACCATTTATTTCTTTGCAAAAGAAGGTGAAGATTGCCTCCTCACACCAACGAAGGGAAACAATCCTGCTCCAGTGACTGTGAATTTTGAGCAAGGTCTTGGCCAGAAGTTTAGGCAGCCATCTGGAACTGGTATTGATTTTTCTGTTTTTGAGGAGTCCGAGTTACTTAAAGTGGGTGACATGGATGTGTACCCGCTAGCAGTAAAGGCAGACGCATCCCGTGGTAATCATGATGAGTCAGATAGAACGCCAACATCTGGTAACACAAACTCACAGATTACCCAAGCAGTGTTTGAGAAGGAGAAAGGAGAGTTCCGAGTGAAAGTTATTAAGCAGATATTGTGGGTGAATGGAATGAGGTATGAGCTGCAGGAGATATATGGCATTGGAAATTCAACAGAAGCTAACTTGGATGAGAGTGACCAAGGAAAAGAATGTGTCATCTGCTTGTCGGAGCCTCGAGATACAATTGTTCATCCCTGCCGCCATATGGTATTTACAACTTCCCTTTCTGAATGAATTTTCTCTGAGCTGTTGATAGAACAAGTAATGTGGTAGTTACCAATATCATAACCAATCTTTGCAAATATCTCCTTTTCAAATCTTTTCCTACTTTTTCAGCACTTAATTTGTTAGTCTGTCACTTTTCAGTTAAAAAACTAATTATTTGTTACTTGAGACCTTCAATACATTGCTGAATTCATTTTCTATTTTCAGTGTATGTGTAGTGGCTGTGCGAAGGTTTTCAGGTTCCAGGCAAATAGATGTCCAATTTGCAGACAACCATTTGAGAGGCTTCTGGAGATAAAGGTAGGGTCTGAGGAGTGAAGAAGATACGTTGTTAACTCCTCACGCTTCCTGTACAGCCCAACTGTTATACTTTGACATCACTCCCTCTCTTGTTTTCATGGTTTCACCTTACTTTCTCTATTTTCCTATAATCAGAAAAACAAAGGAAAATGGAATTTATATATACTTGTGATTCAACGTGAACGACTACTCAAATTGTACAAGACAATGCCTATGATGTTTATGAGTCATCTCACCTTACCAACCTGATGTGTGAAGAGTCTTTTAACCTGTTTGGGCATAATAAATTAGACCTATTGCATTTTTACAAAGGATTCAGATTACACCTCAGATTGTTTCAACATAGTCTAATATTATATATATTCTCTTAGATTCATATCCTTTATCTTAAAATATGTCTTATTTTATTTAAACTCTAAACTATTAGATGTCTAAAGGAAAACACTATTATCGATGACAAAAACGTATAGATAATGGTTGTAAACCCTAAACTATTAGATGTCTGTATAACACTATCACAATTTACGCTTCTAATAGATAATATTCTGAATTAGGCCTCACTTGGATTGCAATACTTAAGGAACTAATTACATACATGTTAATACGTCACAATTTTAGATTTGGTTTAGTAACTATCGAATGGCAACTCCTCTAGAGATTTTTATAATTGACCCTTAAGTATAAAGTTTAGGACTCAATCAATTTTATAATTGACCACGCTGACGTGGTTGAGAGTTGATCCAGGTGACCCATAGCTTCTTTCAGTTCATTGTCCGTAATTAAAAAGTAAACTGAAGATTGAGTGAAGCCTAAAACTACACCACCACATTGAAAACGATAACATTTTTTATGTTTTTAGAACACAAAAGCAATGATTCCAAATACAGTGAATCTGAGAGTTATTGATTTTATATTATTTTAATCGGTATGGCAACATGAATGAAGTATGGCATGCTCTTTGATCCGATCTCATAAATGATTCGTTTCGTATGGAATTCCTACTTCCCATTATAACCCAAAACCAACAAAAAAGAAAACTTACACCACAACACGAAATCATCAAGATTTTATTAGCAAACGAGAACGACAGTGGTTGTTTATTTAGCATTAAGCGCCCAACCATAAAGCACTTGGATGTTCATAGCATCCTTCATACTGTCACAGACAACAAAAACAACGATAGACAGAATTGGACTATAGTCCAAACGCTTGAAACGTAGAGAAACTTGTAACAACACAAAGTTTCTCTCACACACCGTGATAATCATGAAAGATATTCAATGCAACTTAGTCTCCCCACCATTGATGGACATAGACACCATTGCTTCTGAGGCCCTTGTAAATATCCATACAACTTTCCTTGCTGGTTACACTTTTATCATCACCTCCCCTCTCGGGACACCTGAGAAACAACTCATCAACAAAGCATATAGCTCCATTCTCAAATATATCCGAGAGGAACTTGAGTTCAACATTTCCTGCACTCATCTTGAGGACCACAAAATCAGCATATTGCACAGTTTCTCTGAACCAGGCAAGGAAATCAAACTCCTCCTCCCCAAGGAAAGAATCTGGGTCATCATCATTCTCATTCGTTCCAAGCTTAGCTGTGACCTTCCCAATACCAGCCAAGCCAGGGTGATAAACAAAGGTAATACCAGGTCGCTTCACATAGGACAACATAATGGAAGTGTTGTAGTGAACAAAGTACACATTGAAATCTTTCTGATCAATAGGGTACGAAGGCAGGAACCAATCACTAACATTGGCTTTAAGCAGCTCCCCCACCCCAATATCAATATACACCAACCTCTTCCTGGTGGAAACATCCACGAACTTAGGCAAATAGGGGATGTTCTTGTGAAACTCAGGAGGTGGTGGTTTTTGTTTCTCACTCACAAGAGGCTCCATCAACTCCACGAGGGGTTTGGTGAAGGTGAGACTGGGACAATCAGCGGGTAAACTTTGTTGGTAAAACGAAGGAGTATTCTCATATCTTTTCTTGAAAACAACAAGGTTAAGCTCATTGACAAAATCAACATGCACCACATTGGAAGACCTTAACAAAGAGGAAACAGGGGTGGCTGCCCTTATTAAATCATTGGGATGCGAACCAGAGCTACCTATAACAAGGGCACCAATCCCACCAGGCTTAAGAACACGCTCCACCTCCAGAACCAACAGAGCAGGGACAGAAACCTTGTCGAGGTCCCTGGAAAACACGAAATCGAAGGAAGAATCCTCGTATAGGACCTCCTTCTGCTCGAAACTGCGCGTTTGGACGGCGCTAACATCGGAGAAGCCTAACTGTTTCATTGCCGCGACGGCCATTAAAGAGCCTTGTCCGACGCAGAGGCTCTTCGCTCCAGCGTGGAGCAACCGGTTACCCATGAGGCCGGTGACCACCGTAAGGGTCAAGTTGGCGTCTTTCTCGCAATCGGCCGGGACCCAGAAGCGGGTTCGGAGCAATTGAGAAGCGGGGCGGAAAGTGGCGCCGTGGAAACCGGAAACGCAGTCGAAGTAGGTGGCGATAGGAGCGAAATCGAAGAGGGACTGGGCGCGGTAGAGAGAGACCACGGAGATGGCGCAGGCGAGGAGGATGGAGCGTATAAGGAGGCGCCTGGCGAGGGGGGCATTGAGGAAGTGGAGGTTGAAGAAGAGCTTGGTGTCCATTGAAGAAGAGAGATTGATTTGAATCAATAGAGAAGAAGTATAAGCCGAAAGATGAGGGAGAGAAGGAGATTAGCGAGTGCAAAACCTGGAGGAGGTATGGTTCCCACCCACGAGGACTCCCATTGATTTTTGGAAGCTTAACCAGACCCTCTTCGGAACCCTTTTCCCCTTCTGCGTTGGGTTGAACCGGCCCCCACCCATTTTTGCTATTCACAGCTACCTCATTACTTGCTCATCTTGTGTCTTTCTGCAGTGTGTAATTGGTAGATCTGAAGCAGAGCTTGGAAGGAAATGGTGGAGAAGAAGAACGATGATGAAGTGAGTTTGGAGTGTGTGGAGAGCAGATTTAGATCTAAAGATATAGCAGAAGATGGTGGCGCTATGCGAAACGAGTGAAGGTGTTATCTGTGATGTGATTGTGACCACGCGTCATCTTGGTCCCATTACCTGTCAACCCATGGAACTTTCACTTCTGTTTTGATCACTTTTTTTTTAACTGCTTCCTCCATTAAAATAACTTTTACATCCAATAGCCACTGTTTGTTTAGTTACCCTCGTAAGAACCCAAAACTAGGAATCCACATTGTTTTTTCGAACATCATATTGTAACTTGTTATGACCCAAAACATACTTAGCTTTTATTACTCTGATTCCTGTTTAGTAATCATTCAAGCTGTTTTCCACATTTTTCAGAAAATAGTTATCAAAGTTTCTCAGTTAATTCTTTTATATTGACATTCTACCATAAATATAAATTGGCTCTTTTCATTTTTACTTTCATACTAAATAAGTAGATCAATTTAAAAAATGTAAAAAGTGAAATTGTGACTCAGAAAAATAATTTTCATTTATTTTCAACTTGAAAAATTCAAGATAAATAGAAATATAAAAAATCCAAAAAAATTTCGCATACAAAAGTACCAAAGAGGGTATTTCGATAGAAGATTTTTTTTTTTTTTTTTTTACAAATGATACAAGAAAAATGTTAACAGCATATTTGCTAAAGTATTATTTTTAAGGTCTTAGCTGTTCTTGGTTGAAAATGATTGAAAAACACAATTTTTAGTCCTGCTTCTCATTTAATAGTGGCCTCTTGATTTTATAGATTTCAATTAATTAACTAATTAGTGTATTAAATATAAGTTCTTAACAACACTCTTTACTAGAAAAAGATTTATTGAAGTTATTGATACTTGAGGAATAATTAATTAGGGCATTAAGTTGAATTGAAATGAGTAATAAGTTATTAAAACATATTCAAATATGTTCAAATTAACTAAACAATAATGTACTGAATTAAATAGTAATCTAAATGACAATGTACTAGGTACCAAATGTTTAAAATGCTGACAACTATATCCTTTAATTTAAGTACAATAAAAAAAAACTGTTCATATTACCAAAACACTAATCCATGTCTAATTAATCAAATTAGTCCAGCTTATAATTCATCAACCCCATCTGAACCTAATTATAATTCAATCAACAAAATAAAACAAAGGCAACTAAGTAACACAATCCCAACTTACTAAAATGAAATAGAGTTTAGTTGAATTGATATGGTTCACCAGTTAATTACATCCCTTTTTATGCTATCATATATTTATTGAACTCGTATAAATTTTCTCTTACAATAAAAAATATTTTTATTTTTATTTTTAATTTTTAAAAAAAATTCTGAAAATATTTATGTTATCACTGTACTTGTCTTTTACACTGTGGAATAATGATTAATATGTTATAAGTGCCATTATTGATTTTGATACATAGAAAGATTGCTAATGGAATAAACACTACAGGGAACCATACACCAAGACCTACAAAGTGAACATTCATAAAATATTATTATGCCAGTTTGGAAGAGTTAATGCATAGTTTATTTAAACTATTTTTTAGGAGAAAATGCTTAGTAGAATTTTATAAAAAAAATAAAATTGAGTGGTCATAAAATATTTCTAAGCATATTTTCATAACCTGTCAATTAATAGTGTTGTAATTTGAAGAAAAAGACATTACACCTAACAGTTTAGCAGCGGTAAGGAAACTCTCTTTAATTGAGGTTTGGAAATGATCTTATTCCTTACAACATTAAGAAATAGTACAGAAGTGTTTTTTTTATGAAATTGTGTGAATATATTTTATTTGTAAATTAAAAAACTATTTTTATAGATTAAATATATAGACAAATAAAAAATCAAATTTACATATAAAAAAGAATAAAAAAATTGATAGCGTTAAAAATAAACTTATTTTTCTTAACTGTACAAATAGCGTATATGAAATATTTTCAATTTCAATATACAAAAGACAAAAGAAAAGAAAGATTGCTTAGTTTCTCTTACCCCAATTTTTTTTAATATTTTCTGAAATTCATCCCTTAACCAATATGAAAATCAATCCATCAAGAAATCCTAAATCACTTATATAACAATTCAAAGATTTAAATTTAGATTTTAACCATTGATATAACTTATGTTCCATCAAAGAAGTCATCTGTTCAATGGATTACATGATAAGGTTCATTAGAAAAGTCAAGAATTTAATGGTCTTTTATTTTTATTTTTTTGTTTGTGCTTAAATCCAATCACATGTATAAGAATAGGAAACCCTGCTACAATTTTTAAAAATTAAAAATTTAACATTTTCTGTCATCATACATTGCCCTATTTTGTTTTCATTCGTTGATGAAAGCTTCATTTTTCATATAATTTTAATGAATTATGTTCAGTATGATTCTGGCTTGAAATGAGAAGTACTTGTAGCTTTTATTTTAAATCTGCCTGTATTAGCTATGGAGTGGTTGTAAGCATTAAAATCTTTATAAATTATTAAAAACTGATGTAATAAATAAAAAGGTCAATTTAAGTTGGTGGAGGAATATTGCTCTTCTTCAGAGCCAATAAAGGTATAAAAAAAGGGCCAAATTAAAATAATAATAGAGACAAAATTGCAAGAACAATTACGAAAATAATTAGTACATCCTTTTTAATTATATGTATTTTTCATGAAAATAAATTTTTGAATCTAACCAACAAAGAAACATGAGTGAGAATTCTTCTTTCCTTTAGAAGAATAATAATTTTTTTATATTTTTATAAATTTAAATAAAAATATTCAATATAAATAGTTGCTTGAACCATATTTCAAAGATTTTCATATTTTCATAGAGAACAATTTGAATTTTAAGAAAAAATTAATATAAATAGTTTAGAAAAATAGAATCTTGCAACTTGCTATACGGTGTACTGTCCGCACACTGAGCACCGACACATTGAGCCTATGCAAGACCAACAGATATAATAAATGCTGAAACCAAAATGCCAAATTGAAAACTTCTAAGATGCATATTCAACTATTTTTTTATATTAGTTTTTTTTTTCAAAAGCACTTATCAAGTGCTTTTAAATGACGAATTTAGGTTGAAAAAATATTTATTATAACCCTTTTTTTATAATGGTAAACAAAAGCTTTAAATAATACAGAAAACATAAGTAAAGAAATTACAAGAAATGAAAACAAAGCATAATACATTTTCAAGTGCCAAAATGTATTTAAAACTATTTTTAACCATCTTTTCTTTTAGATAATTGATTTAATTTTTTATCGTTGAAAAAATAATATTTTTCACTTTTATTTCCTATAATTTTTTAGGTTTTTATTTGTAGTGCTTTCGCCATTAAATTACTCGCATATTGCCACGTGGTAGTTTCTTATTACAAATAATCAAATATGATCATGTGATAAGATGAGTTAGGATTATCTAAGCATTTTTAATAGCAAAATTGACAATAAAAGGGAAAAAATATTAAAATTTTATGCATGATTTTGGACAAAAAGTGGAGCTGCCAGATCACACATGTGGCTGGCAGGCACAAAATAATGTATTCACAGATCAGGCTCCTTCCAAAAATATTTAATTTACATCACTAAATATTTCTTAATTTATATATGTTTATTTTGAATATTAGTAATTGCCGAAAAGAGATTAATATATAGTTATAAAATCAAGTTTCTGATAATATGTGTTGTTATATATTATATTATATTATTTTATATATATATATATATATATATATATATATATATATATATATATATATATATATATATATCAAACTACCGTAAAAAAATTATGCTGATAAACAATTAATTCTATAGTGAGTTTGAATTTTAGTTTATCTTTTTGTTCTTCAAAGATGGAAAACATGTGAGAAATCAGAACAAACAATAAATTTATTTTTTATAATTGGAAAGTTACAAGAGAATGAACTGAGCAAATCAGAAAAGAGAATATAAAAAAATATTTTAATTCCCTTCTTCTATACATTTCATTAGTTTTTTTATTCTTTATTATATTTAAATTTATGTTTTAATATTTATTAAAATTAAATGACCCATGTTTAAAGATAAATTAGAAATTCTCCTAATTTAATTATCATTATTATATGGGAATTTTTAAAGATAAATTAAAAATTCTCCTAATTTAATTATCATTATTATATGGGAATTCTAAAAAATTTGAGGGACCAGAACATCACCACCCCTTATACTTATAATTATCCATCTCTACAAAGCAGGTTATCTTAAAAGAATCAATATGTCATGATCTAGGTGACCAACATCATCTTAGACTACAAACTATACATTAAATTCCAAGTTCAAAAGATTTACTTGATGAAAAGTCTAAGTATTGAAAGGAATTTCAATTTTTTTATTAAGATTACCCTGAGTGTCATTCTTATATTATTCCGTAGGTTTAAAGAGGTTAATTATGTAATGAAAGAAAATTTCTACTATTTTCTTTTATCAAAATTACCTCGAATATCATTTGTACGTTTGTAAAATAATTTTAGAGTTGATCTTATTAAAGTTAATTGATCTATCATTCCATTTCATATTAGTTGATAAATATTTATTTCCACATTAGAAATGGCTAGTATTTAGCAGTACATGTTTAACACAGAAAAATTCTTCTAGAAAAATTCTTATTGTTTATAAGAATGTCACCATATTATTTTAACGCTAATATGATTTTTGACCAACCAAGATCTACACAATACACATTATCATTAACTTTTTGCATTTTTGCATTTTTACTAAAGAAGGTGATTTAACAATGCACATAATCATTAATTTTTTCATACTTAAGAGTATTATCTCCCTTTTATGTACTATATTAATATTTATTTATGTATTTTTTTCACTTGAACACTTATACTATAAAAAAAGAGGATTTTAGATATAGTTTGCTTATAAATGCAATAACGAAGTAACTAAAAGAGTTTGTTTTTTTTTTTATCAACTCTTCCTAATCTTCAAAAGGTCACCAACAATAGTTAAAATATTAAAAAATTAAAATTAATAAGGAAGAATGCAAGAATCTCATCACAAAAAAAATATCCATTTTTCATAATTTTTTTGAAAACAAACTAGAACTCCGATCTTAAATCCGATCATCCAAAACAACGAACTGCAAGTGATAAAACTTTAGTAAAAATTTCAGAGCAATTGGAGAATATTTTACTGTTGGATTTCCAAAACAGCCAAGACTGAGGGTAATAGGAACTTCCTGCCGACAACAGCTCTTCACAAAAATCCTGACGCTTCTACAGATCTCCAGCAGACAATCCCATCGTCAAGATTGAAGAAATGTGAGTGAGAAATCTCTAATAAAAATTGCAGCTCGATCAGACAAAGTTTTACCATTGGATCTTCAAAACAACCAACACAGGTTACTATAGGAAATAGTTGCGAACTGTGTTTGCCTCTCATTCTCTTTTTTTCAAAGCGGTTGTTCACACATTTCTCCATACACACCAATGCTCTCACGGTTGCACACACAGTTTCACACACTTAGGGTTAGTCTTTTATCCTAATTATAATGATGTATTATATTGGGTTTGTCATGTGTCATAGACACACCAAAACATAATGGGTTTGGGCCTCACAAGGAGAGAAACAACCCAACAAATCTCCTCCTTCTCAACTAGGTTGAGGCCTTAACAAATCTGGCGATAGAGCAACAAGTTTCATGTTCTTCCTAGGCAATGCCTTTGTCATTATATCAACACTGTTATCATCAGAATGAACCAAATCACCTATATCTGATTTCCTTGAAGTTAGGTGACTCTTGAAAGACGCTCTATTTCTCTTTCCAACAAAGCAATAAGAACTTTTCAGCAAACATGTCTTTTCAATATCAGACAATACATTCTTTCTAACTAAAACAAACGTCCATTTCCCACTTATATGACATCACCTCTTATGCCACAAGTCAGTTCCATTAACAAAACCAGTTGCATGAACTACATCTTTTACAATTTTAGCCTGAGTTATGTAAAGTGTAGAGTGCTTAGTACTTCTACCAACAATCATGGAACCCTTAGTGAGCTTCCAACTATCACCTGAAAATGAGTTGTTATAGTTTTCATCACACAACTTACCAACAAAAAGTAAGTTTAACCGGACATCATGAACATGCTTCACATGCTTCAAAATTAATCTCGAGCCATTGGACATCTCCAAGCAAACCTGTCCAATACCAATGCATCTTGCCACACCTTTATAGCCATTTTCACACTGCCAAAATCACCAGGAGTATAAGAAGTAAACAAATTCCTCCTGGATGTGATAAGAAAAGAAGCACTGTTATCAATCATCCAACTGGTTGTGTTATCCACAAGATTTGCAGACTCAAACTCATGAACTAAAAGAAAATCAACAGAAGTTGCATTGATCATGTCTTCATCTTCACTGTTATCTTTACCCTTGCCATTGTTATCCTTCTCACTTTTATTTTGAACTTCCAAAAATATTTCTTTATGTGCCCCTTCTTATGACAATAGTTGCACTCAACATCTTTGTACTTGCCTTTAGAGTTGCTCCTACTTTGATCTCTTTCTTTTGGAGCACGACTGTTGCTTCTCCCCCTATACTCAGAAACCAAAATATCTGAATGAGTTGATGTACCTAGTGACTTTCTTCTCATTTCTTCATTCAAAACACTACTCTTGGCAAGGCCTATAGAGATGACACAATCAAGAGCATAATTGGACAATAAAGTTCTAAGAATTTCCCATGAATCTGGTAAGGAGCCAAGAAACAATAATCCTTGAATTTTTAATCAAACTTGATACCCATAGCATATAACTGATTCATAATTCCCTGGAAGTTGTTCAAGTGATTTGTCATTGATGTCCCATCAATATATTTTAAAGCTAACAAATGCTTTATCAAAAACATCTTATTGTTCCCAATTTTTCTAGCATATAATTGTTCAAGCTTAATTCACAAAGCATGAGCATCTATCTCCCCAATAATATGGTTCAACATATTATCATCAACCCACATTCTAATATATCCACAGACCTGTCTATGTAAGAGATTTCATCCTTCATCACTTATATTACTAGGCTTCTCATTACCAAATATTATAATTTCATTTAGAATAACCATTCTACTAGTGTTAGTTTCCATTGTTCACCAAACCACAAGCCCAAAATCGATAAGCTCTGATGCCAGTTGCTAAAAATATCCGAGGAGGAAAACATCGGGGAGATCTCAAACAAAAATGAGAATAGGGCCAAACATATAAGGGAATGACACCACCTTCAACCCCAAAATTTTAAGGCATTGGGTTTGTCGGTCTTTTTTCTTATATGTTGCTCAACAATCTCATTTCTACTCCATGTGAGACTTAGACTCACACTTGGATACCTAACAATCTCCCCTTCAAGTGAGAGTCCCTCTTTCACATTGGTACACTCCTCCTCGAGCGGAAGCAATTTCAAACACGAGTACCTCACTTCACAAAGATCTTCACTTGTATTGTTGTTTACACACTTAAACGGAACACGCTTGCTTGAAACCTTCGTTAGGAAGACTTTCGATACAGAGATCAAATTGTACTCATCTGAACTGGTTGTTGTGCAAACCTGGCTCTAATACCAGTTGATGGGAGTCAGGCAGCGGAAGCAATAAGATTCACTTTTACCAGAACAATATGAAAACACCCTAAACTCAATCAATAAATCCAAACAAAACCAATATGCGGTCAAAAACAAAAGAATAAATTAACACCAATAATTAACATAGGAAAAACCTCTCAATAGATATCAAAAAACCCACAAGATGGTAAATACTCCAATAATACCAAAACAAAGGTACAATAAGTCTCACAAAAACTAATCATAGAATATATCAATACAACTCTTTCTAATCCTCAAAAGGTCACAAATAATGGTCCAAAATATCAACAAATTGAAATTAATAAGGAAGAGTTCAAGAATCTCATCACTAGAAAAATAGCCATTGTTCATATCTCCCCTATTTATGCTCTTTTATGTGTATTTTTTATATACTATATTAATATTTATTTATGCATTTTTTTCACTTGAACACTTATACTATAAAAAAGATGGTTTTAGATATGGTTTGCTTAGAAATGCAACAACGAAGTAACTAAAAAGATATTTTCTTTTTTTTCTTTTTATGAGGTGGACAAGTGACAAGTTTTTGTTTATGCAAACAAGGATATTCATTTTTGTTGGTATTGTAAATGATGATGGTTTTTGTGTTTGGGATGGCGAATAGTTAAATTTTTTTAGGTTGATATTTATAGTATTTTTCATTCGATGTGATTATGTTGTGACTGGTGAAGTAAAGCGGTGAGATGAAAGTTATACTCCAACATTTTAGCTTATATGTAAATACTTCGAACAACATATTTGATTGGCTTCGTATTCTTTTGGCCTACTTTTAGTTTAGGTCTGGATAATGAGCTTAATACTCACTTCCTAATTTAACTATTTATTACTAAGAATTTATTTAGATTGCTAAATTAGTAACAAAGTATAACATCATGGTGTGCAATAATTTCATCCCAAAAAAGTTATAGCTTACAAAAAATTAAAAAACTGAAGTGGATTGGCAACTTGCTATAATGACCACATCCCTAGAAGTAACAAATTAGTGATACTGATGGCAAGTGTTAACACTTGCAAGATAAGATTGAGAATATTGTTCAAGAGAAAAATTTGGATGGTTATTTTTATATACTTTTGTTGAGGTATTCATTCAGGTTTCAATCTATGATAAAGGAAATTCTTTATTTCTTAGGTTTGGATCTACATTTTGTTGTTCACCTTTTGGTTCTTTTAATTTGTGTTATGTTAAAGTTAGATTAAGAAGTTGTCTTTGTAAAATATAAAAGAAATAGCAGAAAAAATAGAAAAGTCTACTATCCAATACCGAACAATCAAAGACCAAAGAAAGAAGAATAACTTAAAAAAAATGACTCTAAGAGAAGGGAAAAAGAACTTTGAAAAACTTTTGCTCTCAAATTAGTTTCACAAGTGAGATAACTACTTTATTTATAGTAGTAGAACATTCTAGACTTCAAATTCTCAACTACTCCAACTATCCTAGACATCTCTAGAGTATTATAAAATTCTCCCAACAATCCTATTAATTATAGAAAACTAAAAAAAAAATCAACTTTATTTTCAATAGTCTTTAAATATGAGATCTTTAATTGATGTTAAAATTCAATTTATTGCGTTAACTTTCACATAAATTATTGTCAGATGAGATGTTTATCATTAGATAAAAATTGTAACTAATAAATGAAGTATCTATTTAATTAAGAGTGTAGCATTTTAGTGTTAACATTTGATTTTAATTTATATCATCTACCTTTTATCATGGACTTATGTACTTTACAATCATTATCATATTTTAGGGGGAAAATATCATACTATTAAAAAACAAATCAAGTGCATTAAGAGATCTTAATAATAATTAATATAAAAATCAAACGCCTTAATAATAATTAATATAAAATTAAATATTGTGATGAAATTTGGTACTACCACTATAATAGGCAATGTCTAAAATATTTAGACTTGAATCAATATTGTATGTTATTTTCACGAGTTTGAAAATAATAAAATTATCATCACATTATAAGAAAAAATATCATACTAATATAAAAAAAGTCAAGTGCATTTTGAGATAAAAATAAACCAATGAAGTTCCTATTTAATAGAAAATCCCCTGCAATATTTTTTCAAAATATTATTTTTTTATCATTAATATGTATTTTATTTAAATAAAATATTGAAAAATATACATAATTAAAAAAATACAGTCTTTAGAATAATTATTTTAAACAAAATATTGTCTATAGAATAATTATTTTAAACAAAATTACTTTTAACTCTTAGTTTTTAAAAGTAACCTTTTTTATATTTTTTAATCTATCATTTCAATATTATTTTATTACTTTAATTTTAATATTAAAAAAATATCAACAATCAAAATCACAATAATTTTTTATCCAAATTCATTCTATTTCGATACAGAATTTTTGTATTTGACTGTACACACGTCTCATACTCACTTTTAACCTTATATTCAATTTTAAATTATTAAAATATTATGAAATAATTTAAAAAATTTATATTAACTTTTCTTTCTTTTTAATTTCATAACTTATTTCTATATTATATATTTAAAATTTTATTTTTTATAATTATTTGACATTTATTTAATTATTATTGAAAAAAAATATATCATTTTGACATTAAATACTTTATAATATTATATTTTTATTATGATCTTTATTTTTTATACAAAATATTTAAGTAATATTTACAAGATTAAGAAAATAAATAATTCTTCAATAAAAATGAAGACGTTTTTCAAATGCTTACGTTTATTCATATATGATTCAATAATATTAAAGTACAATAAACATGCTTAATAAATTATTTGTAATAAATACATAGATGTTAAGCAAAAATTTTCGGAAAACCCAGAAGAGATCTTATTAATACTAGTTAAATGAAAATTATTGATTTGCAACTAATATATAAATATTGTAAAAGAAAAATAAACGTCTAGATCAAAAGAGTAGCAAAAGTCTTCGACTAAAGGATTAGTGAAAGTCTACTAAAAAAAGTAGTGACGGAATTATCTGATTAGAAAGAGTTAAGTTTTAGATTGTCCTAGAAATGAAATTAAAAGATGTGACTAAGAGTTGTTGATTGTGAATTTTAAGATTGTTTTAGAAAAATAAATAAAAAAATAAAAGAGGCAAAAATCACGCGTAAATGATCAAGATTCATGGGCCTCAATAAAATGAAGCACCACAAAAAGAAATGACAAACCAATCCAAAATTATGTTTTAGAAAAGAAAAAGGATAAATATAACCCAGAGAGGAGGCTTAACAAAAAAAAAAAAGCTCCGCATAAACTCGCTCCAAGTAGCTTTTTCTAAAAACTACTTTTTTTAAGAGATTTACATTATAGAATAAGTTGCTTAAAAATTTAATAACTTGTATATAAATGTTGTTTGGGCCAGCTTTTTCCTTTTAAGGAGAAGAAAAGTTAAAAATAAGTTGGACCAAACAGTCTGAGTCATTGTTTGTAGGCAGAATTGGTGGTCTTGGTTGAGAGGGAAGGCTTGTCCTTGAGGCTGGTTGCTAACAAGTTTTCAGAGTTGCTTGATTGGGTCTCAGCAGCAACCCCTGGCCTCATCCAGACTTTAATGTGGCCCTCCCGGCAGGCAGTAAGCACAGATTCCTGGGTAAATATCAAGCCAGAGAGTGGTTCAGTATGCACACGGTGAGCAACCAAGGGAGAGATTTTTGGAACATCCCGCATACTGGGAGCAGGTTGCAAGGTACCCAATGGGACAATATTGTCCCAGTGCGATGACTGGCTTCCAGTACTGTAAGTTGGGGATCCACCAGGAGGCCGCCTCAATGGCACTACAATCTCGTCCATTTCCAGGTCCCATAGAAGCAATTGTGTATCCTGACACCAAAATTTCTAGTTACAAACCCATCACTCATCTCAATAATTACTCCAGTCCCACTATCAAAATATTTGAAACAAAAACTATATGGCAATCTGCAATTTCTCAGCAAGCAGATACATCAATCTTGTTTTAAAACTGTCAAAAAGTAACAGAGGCTAAGAGGGCAAAATCATGAGAAAATTTTTGAAGTAGAACAAAAAGGCTACACAAAGAACCGAGTTAAGAATATCTACACGTTTTACATTGAGTGAAAAGCTACACAAAGAAAAGTAAAATCTAGAATGCAAACAATTTTCTGAGTACCTGACCAACAGAACCAAAACGATACATAACGGTCTCTCCATTGTCATTTGAATTTGGTGATGACCAATATGAATCGAAAGCAACTCCACTGACCTGATCACAGCATTTGAAGCGAAACAAAATAAGCCCTATATAGCAAAAGTTGCCACTGCTAAAAATTAACGCGCAACTTACCCATGAATTATGTCCCTCACCCCATGCCACAACCTTGCGATCTTCCATGCTCCAAACTTGAACTAAATCATCTTCCCCTCCCGTCAAAATATACTTTCCATCCATGCTGTCAAAGCAGATTTTTAGTTAAGAAATAGTATATAAAAAATAATAATCAATTAAAAAAAACAAAGAAAAGTATTGTTATTTTACAAGCTCTAGAGTAAGAGGCAAACGAACGAAATAGGAACAGATCCATAACTGCCAATTTCATTAATTAATTGACTAGAGCCAAGCATGACTAACCTCCACGCACAACATAACAAAGCACCGTAATAACTTTTTCCACCGCAGATAAGTTGTTCTTTTGAGTAATCAAACACTCGCAAATAACCTGGACGCAGTAAGTAAAATAAATTGAGATGTTATCTTTCTAAGGACATGGAAATGAGTAGATATTTCATGCTGTGAGGATAACATTGGATAGAAAAAATATACCATCTCGTCCAACAGTAGCCAGGTATGCTCCATCCATTGAGAAGGAAATACTGTTTATTGAACCCTGGCATATATGCCATCTGGCTATCGGATTACTCTGTAAAAATCAATATTTTTTAAAAAGGATAGATATAAAAGTGTAAAACATTCCCTAGAACTGCAAGCTGTAGAGTTCATATCATTAATTATGCCTTGGGTGTATTAATAGTATGGTCAATCAAGTATTTACTGAGAAAGTCGCAAAATTCTACAAGAACTAAGCAGTCATTACTAACAAGTGATATTGGCTGAATTTACTAAAGAAAAATTAAAATATTTAGATAGTTAGACCAAAAGGGGAAAAAAGTAAGCTTTATATCACTAAGTTATTTAAAAATCAAAACGCCATTAAAATCAATACCTTACTGTAACGTGCATGGGAAACAGAAAATTGAGTTTGATCTTTTACAACTGGAAAAGAAGAATCACCAGCACCATCTTTGTTCTGAAATGGGAAAGAAAAGCTACATATCTTCTTAACTTACTATAAGAAATATCACACCATGAGTGAACCATAAAATAAGATTCTCCATTGATAATTGAGACTTACCTTCTCATACACGTACAAATTACCATCAGAATGAGAAACAACGAAAGCACCATCACCTCCAGGCACCCAAGCAATACATGTACAACGACTGTTCGATTCAAAATGCACCAATTAAGAGTTCCAATCAGCATCTTTGGCATAACATTCCAACACATTAATTTAAAGCTCTTGAAGTTAGCCATACAATAATAACGACTCACAATTCAGATATTAATCTCTAACTTCTCTACCACTCAATTGAAAGCATTACAACCACTGAAGCCAACTACATATCAACATTCACATACTTTACCCAGTAAAAGTAATACATTTAAGACAAACCAGTAATATTCGTGCATACCATTAAACAAACTTTTCTAGTGACTGCAAAAACCATGTTCTCATGTTTGGCTCTATTCAGAGCATTTTTTTGGGCCAACTAATCTACAGGATTTTACTAGCACCCCTATTGAAAAAGAGATCAAATAATCTAAAAGAATAAATCCTTAACCATAACAATTATCATAAAAATGCTTAGACATAATCAATTATCAATTTTTATATTTATATTTTATAATTATTTCTGGTCGAAATTTAAAGAACAAACAGAGATGGCAAGGATTAGGATAAAAGAATGCTCAAATTGTAAAAAATGAACATAGATGAAAGATTTAGAAGGTTGCTCAATCACTATGTTTCAGTTATACATTAAGGAAAGGTAAAGAATTAAAAATCCATGAAACTAATATCTCATAAGCATGCTTCCCCTCAAAGTTGTCAAACTTGAGAGTTTAAGTAGATTTGTGGAGCCTCCATAAACTCAACTCAAAGTCAACTCATAAGTTCACCTTGTGTAAAAAATAATATTAATAACCTATAAATAGAAATTATATAAACAAAATATTATATCATAGTTTATAATATTCAAATATTCATAATAACACATCAGAAAGAGATTATATTATAATTCTTCTTCCAAGAAAAAGAGTTGAAAGGGTTGCAATATTACACAATAGCTTTCTGTTATTAATTTAAACTTATAATTTAAAATTTCTTAAGTAAAAATATATAAGCTTCCAAAAAATATGTTGCTTTAAAAATATCTTAAATTAAATTTGATTAGAAAATAAAATGTGATAATAATTGGATTACAATGTAACTAGATTAGAAATTAGAATTTTGGTCTAAATCTTGATTTCTTTACTTCTCAAAACTTTTATTAGAAGAAATTAGAAACTTAAATGAGTAAGGTCTCGTAAGCATCCAATAAATAATTGGTGTTGTGCATCCAAAAGGAAGCCTGTGAGTTCCAAAAGACCAAAAGTTGCTACAGTTGAGAAAAATAATATGGTGTCATTTAGCCTTAGGGTTCTATCTTCTGTGAGCATCAGCAATGAGGCAACTAGCAAAAATGGCAGAGAAACATCTAGCAGCAGCAGCAAGAACTAATAGCATGGGATACTCAAGAAGTGGGGTGCGAAATGTGCTGCTCCAGCCAAGTGCGACAGGCAAAAACTACTTGGAGAAACTACATAGTGCCGCAGCATTCTAAAATGGATGTGGAGGCAGACTCAACAACTCCCACATGAACTCGGAATTTTAAGTGATCTCACCTCCAAGTTCACCAAGAAATGATTTTACAATCAATTCAGCTCAATTTGCAGGTGTGAGCTAGTGAACACGTTCATGATTTGACACTATAGTTTAACAACCATGCTTCCAACCGCATTAAACGGCATGGTACCTGAGCCTTGGGATCATGGTTGTATTAAACCTTCATTCACATAACAGACAAATCACCATTCACCAAGACATTCAAACTAAAAAATTATGCATCTCAACAAGTTTTCACTAACTGAAATAGTATCCTTCTTAGTTTTCAGAATATCATCCTGTACAAAAAAGGTTTGAAAGAAATCATAACAAAAACCTTCCATCTACTCTTAAAAAGGTCTCAATTGGAAGGAATCAGGACATATGAGTGATAATGAGCATGTAAACAAGGTAATAGGCAACTGCATTATTGGCAACCACAATAACATGAACAATAAATAACCTTGCATGAATTCTAATGAGTAGTCTTACGTCACTAGTTTAGGAAACAAAATTAGAAAGTATTTTGATGAAAAGGAAAGTATTTATTATATCAAAACACAAATTAAGAATACTTAATTTTTAAGTAATTCAAATAATTTAATAGATATAGCAAGTCTTCCTTAACCAGAGTCCTTAGAACACCCATTAAATTAGCAACTAGCAAGACCACTATAACTTGTTCATTTTGATTATAGAGAGACAGTCAAAGCATATAAATTATCTAAGTTGAACCATAATATTAACTATTCGTTTCTTATAAATTTATAATCTATTCTTGAAAACTGACACTACGAGATCAATCAATACCCAAAAATTTCTAAAGAAAAAATGTTTGTTGCTTATAAGGTTGAATTAGAATCAAAATTCAAGAAGGAATCTCTCCCTCCTCATTGAATCAGCAGACCATATCACTCAAAATTCAAAATTGTATCTAATTTCCTAGTACTCTTTGCCTAAAGAAAAGGAGTTCTTCCAGATTAAGTCATTCAACAATTCTGAGAAAAATTAGTACTCCTAATTAAAACAGCACATCGGATAGAATAATCATATCTTGCCTATTATTGACTGAACCGTCTTTGTTGTAATGTTGTGCCCCAACAAGCTTTTTACCAACATCCTGTAATTGCTGTCTCAGTGACACTGAGTAGACTACAATAATACACAGGAACAATAAATTCATAATGCTTAACTTTTCCTTAAAATATGAAATTTAAATTTTAGCAAAGATTTCTTTACCATCACCAGAGTTCAAACCAATGAGCAAATCATGCCCATCCTTAGAATCCTGATCAAACGCATGGCACACTGGATTCGAGTTACTGAAGTGAATAGACTTTATTGGGTCCTACACGCAACAGAGAAACGTCTCATGAAGCAAATCCAAAATTCTTAAAAACCATCAAAGTCCGAATAATAATATATACCTTATCCTGAGAATTCAAATCACTAATGAAAATTGCATCACCGACGTTGAATATTAGGTACGTCCCTTTCCCATCAAAATTTGGATTAGCCATTGAATTACTTGTACTCGAGGCTCCAATGGAACCAATCCTACTGTTACCTCCATTACTCTTGCTGCCACCGTTGCCTCCAACAAAACTAAGTGCCCGACTTCCGTTGCTTGCTCCCAATAATCTAGCTGCCGCAGACCGTACCCCACTGCTGGCACTGAAAGTTGAAGACGACGCAGTTGGTGTAGAAGGTGCAGGCTTGTCCTTGAGATGTGCCAGGGTTACCTAATCGTTCAATCAAGCCAACAATGCACACTCATAAACCAGGACAAGCACCATTTTGACTCAATAAACAGTAACGAAAGAAAAAGCATTACAGAATTCCCCGAAACTGATACAAAATAATAACTAAAAGACAATAAAATAACATTTGGAATTGAATGCTAATGTCAATTACTCATCCCAAAAATGCCAACATTCCCCTAAAAACATCGCCACGATTGAATTTCGAAGAGAAAATGAGAACTCGCATGAGTCAATATTAGAAAATATAATGAATATCAAGGAAACTCCTACGAATGAATCAAAGCAGAAATTAAAAAAAAAAAGAAAAAGAAAAAAGAAAAAAGAAAGGATGTAAAAAGATAGATTATAAATTTACACATAACAAAGAAATGAAGAAAGCGAGTCTCTACAACCCTAAGACCAAAAATCGCAAGCAACAGCAACCCGAGCATCAAGCATCATCGCAAAGAGAATTGAGTCAGGTTGAGAGCAAACCTGAGTAACGGTTTTTCCATGGGCGTAATGAAGAAGACCAGAAGGGTGAGTCTTCTCGTATTGAAGCTTATATCTTCCCTCGGGGGTTTTGAAATAAGTTTTGAGTCCCGGCGACTGTACCGTTCCCGACGAAGATGACGGTGACATCATGCCGTTGGCTGAGTTCATCATCGTGGCGTGTAGCGTCACGTGTGCACGATCATCACATCGCAATTGACTGCGTGACTCTGCTAGGGTTTGGAAGGTCCAGCAATGGCTTCTTCTCTGCCAACACGGATCAGAGCGCACGCGAACGAGAAGAAGCGACTAAGGGTTTGCGGCTGTTTGATTTGATGTGTGCGCTGGCGATGCCAATGGGGATGGCAAGTGCGAATCGCGTCTTTTTTATATTCATCGGTCAACGTAACCGACGGTCACGATTGCCATTGGCGAATTAGTTACAACTCTTTTTTTTTTTTCTCTCTCTCTTCTTATCTTATCTGATCGTATCAGCTTGCACTTTTTGAACAGAAAAAACACGATTCCGGGATACGCCGATAGGTTGGATGAGCTAATTCCTGCAGGCAAGCAAGCAAGCAAGCTAGTCTAGTCTACAATGAACCACGCTACCATTCTTCAATGTTTGTTATGTTGTTGTTTTGTGTTGTGTTGCGCAATCTTTCACTATCCATGCTTTGTTATGCGTGCCAATGTGCCTTCGGCATTTCCGTTCACGCCAGCCCATGTTTCGGCCTTTTTACGAGTCCATGCCAAAGGCCCGTTAAGGCACTAAATGGACTCCCGGAAGCCCGCTAAGCCCGTTAAGGCCCGTTAATAGACAGGAATGCACTCTCAATCAGATTTCACTTGAGAGGGAACTCTCAATATTAAAGTTCTTCTCTTATTTTTTTAAGAATAATTATAATATCGTTCTTTAAAGAAAAAATAATTATATTTAGAAATTGAATATAGTGAAAAGGTTAGTGTCTTATACAATGAAGTCCAAATATAAGTTCCAGGTGCGTGCCTTATGCAGAATCCTGAGCCTGTTTGCTTATTGGACCAGCATAGACTGAGATTTTGGACTTATCCAAAGGTTGGGTTGGGTCAATTCAGTAATATCAATATTAACGCACACAATATTAACTGAAAGTGGTGAAACCGTCCACAAAACAAAAAAATCAGTATTACACATTTCATTTCAAAATAAAAATGTCAAAAACATTTTTAATATTTTAAAAAATTACATAGTGCAGGTTAAATTTTGTATAGTTTAGGAAGCAACTACCTTAACATTACTTCTGTGTTTAAGGTCATTTCTTTTGCATCCTAATTATTTCAATCTGTATCCTGAGAAGTGGTGAATTAACCGTTTGTCCTTACTGAAATATAGATATTAAACCTAAATTCTCATTTTCTCTTCTTCGTCTTCTTCTTCTCCAAAACATTCGTGCACCAACCTCTCCACGATCCTCCTCAATTGTTGCTTCAGACCCACTTCGTCAGTTTTTTGTCCTTGTCAGCAACCGTTTTGGATCCATTACTCTATTGCAGTGGTTAAAGAGGTTGATTTTCATTGTGATTGTTGTGTATATTTATTTTGGATTTTCGGAAATTTTTTGAATTAGACAATTTAAATTTTTTTTTTCTGAATTTGTATATATTTTATATTCTGTAATCTAAAATGTATTTTCAAATTTAAAATTATATTTTAGATTATACCGTTTAAAATAAATTATTGTATTAAAAATATATTTTAAATTGTGTAATTTATAATGCAATTTCAATTATAGAAATGATTGCACTATATAGAATGTATTTTCAATCAAATAATACATTCCAAATTGTGTAATTTAGAATGTATTCTTTTATTTAGAAAATAACTTATGTTTCTTATTAATATAAATATAAGAATTATGTAATAATTAAATTATGACTAGAGGACATTTTGATAGTTCTCTAATGATGAGTTTTGTTGTGTTAAGATTATAAGAGGATGAGATAACAATGAAAAATTGAAATTAATTCTGATATTTGGTCATGTAGTATTATGTATATTATACACACTCATTTTGTTTTTCTTTGGAATAAGGGAAAACCTCACAACCTAGATTGAGATAAGTTGCTGGATGCATTTAATAATTTAATTGAATGGGAGTGTGTCCAGAAGAAATTTGTAATCTATTGTGGCAACTTAGTATACCCATGTGAATACAATTATAATATCATTAACTATTTTATTTTTATTTTACATCTTTTGTGTGATTTCATATATCCGTTTATATACTTGTTTTAATATTTTTTTTCATTATTCTGATTTAATGTAAATAATATTTTATTTTTTTACTTTAGTCTTTTAATCATGTCAACAAACATAAAATACTTATTAGATTTTAATCAGATAACATAAAGATGATCAACTAATTAATATATATATATATATATATATATATATATATATATATATATATAAGTCAGATTATGATTATAGCTTTTATATATTAACTTAAATAATTATTAATACTTTTTTAATTCTTTTTTCTTTTCAGAGTGAGTACAAAGTAATATACTATCTAAGACTATGTTACAATTACATCACATAAAAATAAATTAAAAGAGAAATAATAAAATACATTAAAAAAATGTATTCCATAATGTATAACTCATAATATTTTTTTTTCTATAATTTAAAATTCTGAATGTTTAGATTCCAAAAACCCAAAAAATATTTCTGTTTTGCAATCCATATTTTGCACAATATAAAAGTAAAACTAAAATTACAAAATTAGAAAAAAAAATATTTTAAGGGAGTCACCAATACACCAATCACAACCACTAAACATTAATTTATAATATAGTTTTTTACATCAAATACACAAAGTTTTTCTAAGTTTTGTAACATAGAATCCAACCTAGTTAGATTTCCCAATAACACATACTCATTGTGTTCTTATGGAAGTTCAAATATGTTTGGATGAGGTAGGTTGAATCTGATATGATCTAAATTCGAGCACTTGTTGATTCAAATTGAAGTAATTTTGAAAATCGAATATAGATTTACTTGTAAAAATAATCGGACACTTAAGTCAGTACGTGATTAATGAGAAGAGTGAAATAGAGTATAGGTGAGTATAAAAGCTGAGTAAAAAATGGACTCAGAATAGTCTGAACGCACTGAAATTTTAAAAAACTTAAATATAAACTTAGATATACCAACCCTTGAATCTAAAAGATAATCATAATCGACCCAAAAATATGAAATAGTAATAATACACATTATATTTTGATTTTTAGTATTGTTCCACACAAATTAAAATTAGGATGAAAATTATTGAGAAAAAAATGAAAAAACAAAATTTTAAAAAATCATTAAATAATTACTATAATCGAGTCCATCAGTACAATTAAAAATATTTAAGTCAATACAATGAAAATTCAATTTGTACATACTCCTTTACAAAATTTCAAGACATATGTGTCACCTTCAAAAAAATTAAAGAAAATAACATAGAAATTCCATATCTAGATATGTTAGAAATGTAAGATGCATTAAAATTATAATTAATAAAGAAAATTATGATAAAAATAATAAAAAATAAGCCAGATGAACTGAAAACATAAAATTAAATCAAATATGTGATAAATCTAATTATTATCATTTAAACGGAAGGAACTAAAAGCTAGAAATAAAATATATAAAAAATACTGCAATATACAGTAAAATTATAAATTTGTATATAAAATATTTGTCACTGAAAACTACCATTAACCACCACCACAATCAATGCTTAATGAATGTAATTGAAATTTTAAAGTTTATGGGAATGCAGAATGAAATTATATGAATTAAACCTCTAAACGTGACACATTGTCTAACGAATAAGAAGTTTCTCTCACATTATTATCTCTCTCACAGTCACCTACCTAGTATGAGTGTAATGGCTGAGTTCGCATGCATAATTCATTCAATCTGGCAAGAGAGGTTGCCCAAATAAATACGTAATGTATATATTTTTTTTCTGCCTCCCAAAGCAATTATCTGTTTTCCTCTCTATAATGTTTTGTTATTTTTTATTTAAAAAAATATAAATAAATATATAATAATATTTAAAATGAATTTGTACAAATCTATACTGTTGAATAAATTGGCAACACTAAAACAAGATATTCAATGAATCATAATACAACGTGCTTTTGAGTAATTGTATTTTAAAGCAATGATGAATGCAAAGTACACTTCTCAGATTTTTCACCGTGGCAGGTCCAAAAATTCTGAAACAAACAATCAATTCGTACTACAATCGGCTTCAATTTATAGCTTGAAACAATTACTCTTTACTATAATAGCTAGCTTTTCAACAAATTTTATGAACACATTATTGAATAAAATTTATAAAAAATCATGCAATTAATTGGTCCCCAGTTATTAGTTAAATCTTCTACCATTCGTTAGGAGATGCCTTCAGTCTAAAAAATATATTTTATACATGATTAAATTATAGTGTTTTTCTATCCTCTAATTTAAAAATTACATGATTAAATTGAATAAATGAGATGATAAAAAAAAAGTTGAAATAAATCTTAAACAATTTTTCCTTTAAATTAACGGATCATCAAATTGTAATTGACACCATAATAGTGATTCGTAAATGATAAGGCACGAGATGTACTTTTAAAGGTGAATTACATTATACTAATTATTCATCTTTTACAATTACACATGAACTCTCATTCTTCACATATGCATAAATTAATATAGGGTTGTAACATTTTCAGTCCCTGCGCAGTGTTAAGTTTACTTATCTACTTTTAGGCTAATTAGTATTTAATTAATGTAAAAGCTTTGCTCGTTTAAATAAACTTAAGTACTCGTTACCTTATTTAGAAACTTTTTCTTAAAAATAAGATATTCACTTAAAATTATAATTTATTTTGAGTCTCGTCTTTAATGAATCTTTATAATTACGTTTTTTTAATAATGATTAACAAACATATATTTAAAGTTTTTAGATTTTTATTTTTTTAAACATGATTTTTATTTTAGAATTTACATTTTTTTATTTTGTCTTTATTAATAAATAAAAAATTGTAATGATTTATAGTTAAAATTAAACTAAGAATTTTTTTTTATTAAGTAACATTACAAAAGATTTGTCTAAAACACATATTTTGTCTTGAGCGTGACAACATGAAAAAAAACTAGAAATTTATCTTTATCTTCTTATTTTTGTTTTTATATCTTATAATTTATCTTCATCCTTTATTTTTATCTATCTATCTTTTAGTATTAATTTTAATTTTATTTTACATAAAAATATTTAATTTTGTAAAAGCTAATGAACAAACATTGTAATAACTTGAATGCTTCGTTAGTCCCTTGGTAGTTGATACTAAAACTTAAAAATTCAACTTGACTTGGTATATATGTAAAAATATTTTATCCAAATGAAAGTTCATGTCTAATTAATGTATTTATCCAAACATTTTATTGTGTATTTGACTTGCTTATGATAGTCATTGTTTGTCTCTTACAATGTTTATCAAATCTTGTGCTATGAAACTACATGGAATTTGTGTAGTAGTGAAAGATTCTTGACTTCTATGCCCTAGCTTTTATCTTAAACCAAACTTAAACTTAATAGCATCAATCCAATCTATTATCTTTGTTCATTTATATGGATCTAAGTTCTTGCCATAGAATCTAACTATGAGGTGAACTTTTTTCTAACCTTTCACCTTCTCAAGCACAAAATGAGAGATTTATGTAATTGTAGCATTTTTTTAAAATGAGTAAATAATAAAACCAAAAAGCAATATTTGAGAGATAATGAGAATAGACAGGATCCAAATCCCAACTAATAATTGGGATCATTATCTTTTTTACAAAAGTAAAAATTTAAAATATATTATTATTATCTTAATTTGGAAATAATTATTTATAAATGAGTAAATAGTCATAATTTTAGAAAAACCTAATTGAAAATGACTAAATTATTCTTTCATTACATTAATATTTTCTTATCTCACTTAATCAAAAATACTAAAATAAAAATATAATTAAAAGTAAATTAATGCATTACAAAAAAACTATTCACGTATACACCAACCAACCAGAAATTTAAAAAATATTAGTTGTTAAGCTTGATATTATTAGTATAATTTTTAATAACGGAAATGAAGTTATTAGTATATAAACCCGTATAGATTTATACTAATACGACACGCTAGTTTAATAGTATGATGCAGGGAAGCAATGTCTTAATTTTCTAACCAAAAGCATTGTTGTGTTGTTAGTATAAATCAATCCAAATTTATTAGCTTAATTTTCGATAGACAAAAGTTATACTAATATAAACAAGTACAATGACAATAATTTTTTTTTGTTAGCTTATGACTTTTTCTACAGTGACATCTTCATAACTTTTTAAAAGATAAAAAAAAAGTAAAACAAAATAAAAATAGTTTGATACCGATGAAATTAAAAGAATAACATATCAGTGTTAATGAGTGCACTAATTAAAACATTAATTTGTTTGTATTGAAAAAGCACCAAACAAAAAGAAAACTTCTAGGTTATCATGTATTTATTGTCTTTCGATTTCTTCATAAATGAACAGAGTACATAGTTTCACGTGCACCAAAAACAGAGCATTCTTAGTATGCAACATAAAAAATGAGGAAAATAATATCAAATGCAAAATACCTTGAGTTCAGAGAACTAATGAAAGGCAGTAATAGGTTACATAGTGCAAATCCTAATCATATTTAAAGCGTGGACACCATTAATTATTTCAGTCTATTTCTTTCTTCTCATATCATATATCTTAGTATTACATTTACACTTCCTTCTATCATATTTTCATTTTTTTTTTCTCTATTGCAAACAATGTCCATGAATCATTTTCCATATCAAAATGGAAAACCTATTTCTTACGGCAATGGATTGATGACAGATTCAGCTATACGGGTATAGTAGATGAATTAAAATTTCACTACTAACAGTTGCAGCTAAATATGTATGGTCACTTATCACTAACTAAAGTTTTCATACCATTAACTGTGAATCAATAACAATTGACCCAAATGTGTGAGAAACTGTTACGGTTACCTGGAATTTAAAGTCATCTTTGTATTGTGACAACCACCACAGAAAAGGAAACGGGACAACATCAAAATGACCCTCCTTAACTAACATCCACCTCATCATCACTTCTTCACAAAGCAAAAAATTTCTGTAAAGCACATTGCTTTTCTTACAAGCATCTAGGAATGCCTTATTAAGCATTTATTTACCTAAAACCACACCATTAGCAAGTGGTCCCTTCAACAAAACAACTTCCTCTAACAAAATCATCACCCATTTCCCAATAGACCATTCAAAGGAAGCAATTCTCCCTCCCTGTAATGTCAAGCTTTTAGAAAGAAAATTGATTGCATGAGGGCCTCTTGCCACCTTATACTAATTGCAACCTTTCACCTAACCTTTTACCTTTGGAATCTCCATGCACCCTCTTCTTGATATATATATATATATATATATATATATATATATATATATATATATA
>Ga0209489_100365_pt1 | contig 80481 bp, 40 predicted proteins | sample SiratrowhiteBW_FD_187527 | JGI IMG/M metagenome (GOLD analysis project Ga0209489, IMG submission 187527) | Root nodule microbial communities of legume samples collected from California, USA - Siratro white BW (SPAdes) (version 2) | ecosystem: Host-associated > Plants > Roots > Nodule | place...
AAAAAAAAAGGAAATTCTATAAACTAAATTTTGGAAACCCATAACTTTCTAAAAAAATAATGCAAAATTAGTTTAAAAAAAATTATGATAAACTACAAAAAAAGGATATTCGTGGGCTTAAATATATTTTTTTTTTCAAAAGCAATTATAGAAGACAAAAATAACACTATTTTTAGTAAGTTAAAATTATTTTATATATGAATTAAAAATAAAATTTGAAAAAAAAATTGTAATTTAATTTGTATATAAACTAACTTTAGTTTATAAAGAAGTTTTCATTTAATTTTTTTTAAAGAAGTTGATTTTATTTTTTCTAAAAGTAATATTAAAGAGTTTTGCACAAACATGTTTAGTCATTGTTTGAACTGTGGTTAGGACCAGTATTGGGCTTAGACAATAAAGGGGCAAACCACCTTAGGCCCAACAAAGGGGGTCCCAGATTTTAAATCTTTTATGTAAATCTACAAAAAAAATTATATTATTTTCATAAATAAATTAATTTAAAGAATTAAAATGAGATATATGACTATGTTGACTATTAGGTTTTACCGATTTTTAAATATAAAAATTAAAATACATATTTAATGAATATAAAGTTTCAATATATAACATGTTTACAATGATAAATTTAAAGTGTTTATTTTTCTTATACTCATAGATAAAACCCTAAATTATAGAAAATATAAAAGTTTCGATACTAATAAAGAATAAAAATGTATGTAAGCTTTAATATTAATGGTATTTTATTAATAATTAACAATAGCGATAGAATTAGAATTTTTATTTTCAGGAACAAAATAAAAAATCAAATTATAAATATAAATTAATATTTTAAAGTATCCCAATAAATTAAAATTGTAAAACAATGTGAAGAATTTATATCGATTTATTAAAATATGATACAATTCATTGAATATAAGTTTTAAAAACATACATTTATTGCTTTTAAATTCTGACGATTCTTTTTTTTTAATACCAAATTCGAATGAATAAACTGAAGTGAAGTATGTTCTTAACTTTTCATATTGGTATCATATTATATGTATATAATTGAAAATTAGTATACTTTTTTAAGATTTATTAGTATTATACAATTTGTTTAATATAATAACATATAACTTAAAAGTATTTAAGAACTTTCTTAAGCGGGTATTAAGAGTTGGGTATATGAGTTCAAGCCCACGGACCAAACAGGTCATAGGCCCCACATTTGTTAATGTTGGGTCTTCGTCAAGATTAGTGGGTTTCTATGTAAACTCCTTCATTTAAATTTTCGTGTGCATTTATAATTTATACCAATTAATATTTTCAAATTTATTTTATGTTGTTAAAAAACATATGAATACATAAAAATTCAAAATAAAATTGTTTAAATTTTGGTTCATGAACAAACACATTCTTTTTCATCCATTACATAGAATATTGGTTAGTGAAATTGCTGTTAACAAACATACATCATCACCCTTTCAACTTTGTTTTTAGAATTATATATTATTTATATACAATAATTTCTAAATATTAATTTCCGGAAAGGGGTATTATTGTATGAAGAAGGTACATTTAATAGTAAAGAGAGGTACATTTAAGAATTGTCAATTTGAAGTAGTACATTTGGGCCCAGCAAATGATAACTCATGATGACTCACGGACATATCTGGGCCTCGTTTCTGAAGGTAAACCTTGTGACCTAACATATACTTTTTCTTCTTCTATCAAAAGGTATTTCGATTTTGCACTAGGTGATTCCATTTCTACACTTGTAAAATGGCGAGATAAATTTTTTTCGTTGAAAACATAAAAATATTTATTGATCATATTTTTTACTTTTTATTCATTAAATGATGCATAATTGTGTATTTTAGTATACATATTTTTTTATTTTTATATTGGCAAGTGTTAGCTATGGATAGAGAGTATTATAATTGCAATTAGACGCAAAGATGATTAAAAGCAATGGAGTGCTGATATTGAGAGTTAATTTAATATTTGGTTGAAAACATCAAAGTAAAATGGGATCTTAGTTGTGTATTTAAAGATTATTAAATTCACAGCTGCATAACTGAACATGTGTGTGAATATATAAAGTCAAAGTTATTGGGTTGGGAACTGAGTTGTTTCAAGAAGCAACCTATTTGACTACAAATTGAATCATAATTAGTTAGCTGGCCACATTGGTAACCTATTATCAGATATGGGATTCAACAAAAAATAAAAAGGTTTTGGATTCAACTTCAACGTTCAATTAATGGCGGCATGTCACTGTTAACTGTTGCAACTTCCATCACTCTCAACCAAATCTTCTATTTTACATTGCCCTATAGTTTTTTTTTTTTTTAATAATTTTTCTTGTAGCATCCCTTTGTGAGATTAAAGAAACCTATTAAAATATTATTTATTGAGCTCGAATTTGAATCATAAACATTCAACGTGATGGTTGAATTGGAACAGTCTTAAATAATAATTATAAAAAAAAAGTTGATCGGTAAAACGTGACAATATCAGTGATTGCATCTGCATATGATGGAATAAATGTATTTTATTTAATTTTTTCTGCTCCAATTTTAATATTAATTTATCACTGTCTAATTTTCAAGAAACAACGTTAATCCTTTGAACAATTCTTGGTCCTGTTTTGTTTTTCAAAGTCGTAGACAAGGCGCTTCGCATTGAAAAGAAATACCAACAGCAGTTGGATTAAACAGTTTAAGAATTTCACGTCTTTTGAATAAACTTTTTTAGTAACGAGATGTATAATACAATAAATATGCTGATTTTCTTTTTCTTGTTAGAGTTAATGAATTTTAATTAAATTTCCAAAAAAAAATCAATGAATATTCACACTGTATTATGTTATAGAAATTATGTATATAACAGTGTTCACATAATATAAGAATAAAATCTATGTAATTATATTCGATTTTCACTATATATAAAAATTTATTGACTCGTATCATTCTCTGATTCAATGCGCTTAAAAAAACATAAAATATAAAACAAGATAAATGAAATGTATTTTTACGGTTCAGAAATTTGTTCTTCTCATATATTTCTAAATACTTCTCTTAAAATATAAACATTTTACGTTTTGTTTTTACATGTCAATGTCATATAAAATAAGAATATGGAGTGTACTTGTTAAGTGAGAAAAGTATAACTATACTTGGCATTAAATTTAAGAGGAATCATATAATTAGTTTCATAAGAAAACAGTGAAACGTATATTATTTAGTAGGATTTACGAAATTTCTGCATAATGATAAAACATTATTTTTTATATTATGCCTCTAGCATACGATAAAAAATGAAAAAAAAAATTATTTCAAAAACCGTAGTGTATCTAAATCATGAAAACATTTTTAACTTATTAAAAAAGAAGTAGATGACATATATTTATTGAAAACAAATACATTGCTGACGTTATTATGTAGCTTATATGAAACTAATTTGAATATGTACTGTAATGTATTTTATTCTAACATAGCCACTTTATTACTCAATATTAAAATAAAGTTTATATACTATTTTATATCTAAAATTCAAAATAGCCCCTACTATACATGTACTATATTCTTTTATGTGTTTAATATAAATAGTTTAAAACATTATAATGAAATAAACATCACAAACCTATTTTAAATAATGTTTTTTTATTTCTAACAAGCGTATATATTTATTAATATAGTTTTTTATTTATCTCTTTTAGTCTGTCAATGTTATTATATTTTGTTTCTATAATTTAAAAAGAAACTATCAATAATTAAAACATTAGAATATCATAAAATAAAATAATTACATAAATTCAAAATATTATTTATATCTAAAAACAATTATTCATTATAAATTTTAATAGAAAACAATTCGTATTAAATTACATTTCACAAATTTATATATACAATAAATATTTATTTTGTGTAATGTTCCGTCTCAAACATCTGTGCCTCTAAGGTGACGAGTGCTACCTACTCACTTTTAATTGTAAGTTTAAAAGACGGCTTTAATGGCGGCCACAGACACAGAAAAGTAATATACCATTATTTTAATCCACAACGCTCACTCTATTAATAAGTGTTGCTCTTCAAATCTTTCCCTTTTGTTTATATTCTTATAAGGGGACATTTTAAAAAGATAATTAATTTCTTATAGAAATTTTGAATATTTTATTATAAATATATTATTTAAAATAGAAATTTTTTTAAAACAGTCAAATTCTAAAAATTTATGAGAATAATTTAATTGTCTAAAATTATAAAATTGTAAACTTTATTCTAAGTAAAACTAAGAATATGAGTTTTTTTTTTAAATTTAAATTTACATAAGATTGTGCTTGATTTATGTTAATTAATTTTTTATTTAATGATACTATTTATTTATTTATTTAAATTATATTTATCATTCACATTGATGAAATTTTTTTATTGATATTGTTAAGTTTAATTTTTTATCTATATAATAATAATAATAATATTTTTTAATCAGTGTTGGGAAGAATTTTCTTCGTTAAATGCATAGGACGTTTTTATTTGTTGTCGTTTTTTAGAGTTATTTTTTGTTAATATCATTAAAATAATTATAATTATTATCAAGTGAAAAATAATCTAAATTAATGTGAATCAAGATAAATTCTTATTAACACAGGAAAAAATCTCGATAAATTTTGCTAAAAAATAGTCCAAACAAACATTTATTAAAAAAAACCACCAATTTAATATTTTAAAATATTAAATATAGTTTTATATTAAAATAAAAAATTATATTTTCTGATAATTGAAACATTTTTAAAAAATCATTATTAATCTAAATAAAATATTTAGAAGTAAAATAATTTGAATCTAATGCATTTTAATTTTCCTAAATTGTGATTTTTTATCCAAACATATTATTAATATTTTTGGAAAGGAATGATCAGACACTTACCATGTAATTGATTTAGAACTAATATTTCCTTCATTGGTGTGAGGCAGGGAAAAAGTGGTCACCTACTTGCATTGTGCCCTATTAATTGTGCTGCTCCAGCTTGCTTCCATTTTCATCTCTATTTTATGGCTATCATACATTTATATAATCATGAAGATTTTAGTAAAATGAAACACTGGTCCACATTAATGTCATAATACTAGATAATGCACATAACATATCATTATTATAATAGTGTTACACTGTGTTTAGTATCCCTTAATTATTTTTTAATTGTTCTTTTAGTGGTTTCTTAAGGGTACATGCATCATTGCTTCTGTTTTATACATCTATAACTCCACCTCAAACTCTTGTTAATTATAGTTATCTCATCTAACATGGTGCCAACTACTTGGACTCATCTTGGTTTAACTACTTCCACCATGATACCCTGAATGTTCTAGAGTCTTAATTATGAATGCATACTTTACTTCTAAAGTTTATGATACATGAAGACACTTTTTAAATTCACATGGCATGGATATAGATTAAACAGAAGAGGAACAGAAAAAAGTAAACTATTCCAAGAGGTGATAGAATATTCATTCGTTGACCTAGCTACAACTATGAATCAACTTAAACCTATTCAGATCACTTCAGGTAAAGGCATGTGTCACTTAAATTTATTTCACAGTTTCTTCCCTAGTTTTAGATGTTTTATTTATTCAATTCAGTTTTATATGGTCAATAAATTTCTTTTACTGTCAATGAAGATGCATGATTTCTTCTCTATACCCTTTTATTAAGATTGTCATAAGAACACACAATGTATTTTTAATAGACTTTGTCACTAATTTAATAGATTATATTTCTTTTATAGAATGAATGAATTTTTAATGTTCTCAAATTCTTATTCTAGAAAAATTATTATATTTATAATATTTTTTTTATGTTATTCAAATATTTGTTCTGCAGTTCATCAAATCTTATCATTTATACAATGATATTATTTTCAACACCTGCTATCTAATACTGTACATATACATTGTTATCAAATCACATTACTTCTAAAAAAAAATTGATGATTCGAGTTAAGAGGACAAAGACAAAAAATAATAACAATGACAATAATATTAATATACATACACATTAATTGTATATAGGTTATATTAACACATAGAGACCTATTAATTAGAATCACAATGAAAACTTGATATAATTTTTTAAAATACATTCAATTAATAAAAATTACAATTTATTAATAAAATTTGAATTAAGTAATAAAAAATTATTTTAAAAATAAATAATATTTAACAATTGTTTCTCTCGAAAATACACTAAGAAATCTTTAATTTATCTACTGACACGGTGACAAATTCATAAATAAAATTAACATTAACTACGAATTATTATCTATAAATATTTATTTATGGATAAACTTTTAGTTGTGATTTACCTATTGATTTTCATTAGCGATTACTAACGGATCAAATTGATAGATAATTTCCTATAAATCAAATTCGTAACTAATTATCTATAAATCAAATCTCTAAGCAATTATTTATAGAAAATTTATAAAGAATATCAATATTGATAGTAATATAATATTCATATTATTAATAATATTTATTAATATCAATATCAATATTATTATTAATGTTATAATTAATATTATTATTATTATTATTAACATTATCATTAATGATAATAGTTACAATAAAAATAATAATAGTTAAAATGTAATTATAAAATAAAATAAAATTTATTTGATATAGTAATTATAAATTAATGGTGTACTTACTAAAGTACTTATAATTCGAGAATGTGTAAGTACGTCTTTATTATTTACGAATTTTGGAAAGTTGATAATTTGTAAATGATTTTTATTACTTGCGAATTCTATCTATTATCAACATTTCTTTTGGTAAGTATATTTTTCCTTATACTGATAAAATTTATTACCTTATTTATTAAAACTGTATACAAATCATATAACAAATGAAAAACACAGACAAATCCATGTTATTATAAATTTATATTTTCAAGCAAGATTTATATGCAAGAGTAATTTTTCAAAATTTATCTATTTCATAATTTTCATATATTTAGAAAGTTATAGGAAAAACTCATTGTAATTAATTTAATATAAAAATAGGTATAAAAAATCATATTCAGACCTAACATAATTATAAATAATTCAGTACGGAATGGAGCAAGGGGATCGACAAATAAATGTTTATAAACCAAACGTTTGTTTTTTTAATAGAAATAATATTATATAATTGAAAGACAAATATAATAATAAAGTAAAAATATAAATATGCACGTGACTTTAAAATTTATATAGTAAACTAATAAGTATAGTCCAATAGATAAAATTTTTTAGAGTTTAAGCTTCATACCCGTTTAAAGTGAAAAAATTCTAATAAAAATTGTTTTTTTTCATTTATCATTAGAATAATATTCTTATTTTATGTGTTGTAAAATTTCTGTGATTTTAATTTTAATAAATTAATAAATAAATTTATTTTCAATATTTATTACAATGATCATTCATAAATTATAAGTTTAAGATCTAAATTTGATAATGTCTCTTATTAAAATATATTTATATACATAATATTTAAAATGTAAATTTTAAATAAAATTTTGAGTAATAAAAAAATATTTTTTATGTCTTAGAAATATATATGTCTATTATCCATCAAATAAAATATAAATTAAAATATGAATTTTATAATGATAATAAGAATGAAAAAAAAAATCTTAAAATTAATGTAACATAATAAAACTATAATAACTGTTATAATAGAGATAATTTATCGTCAATTTTAATTATTATGGAAAATATTAAACTGCAATAATTTAAATATGAAAGGATCATTGTGGATATAACTTTTAAATTAGTTATTGTGAAAAAAAAAATAACAGTGTTATGCTTTTATTGCATAAACTTTATATATATATATATATATATATATATATAGAAGACGACTTTATAAAAAGTGAGTCAAGAGACAATGCTAATGGTACACCTCAGCATTGCTTTGATGGGATGTCAGCAGCAAAATAATGATTACGGATATTGAATTGTATTATCATATTAATACTAGGTGGTAATAAATTGCTAGACTTAGAAAAACCTAATTTAAAGTCATTAAACAAATATTTAAATGAAATTTAATTGAAACCTAATTTAATAAAAATAAATATGGTTTTTAAATTGTTTACCATTTAAGTAAAGCTGGGTATAATTTCTTAAAAACTGTTTTATTTATTCTATTGTAAAAGATTATATAATGTATAAACAAATGTGTTTGATATTTAGATATAATGCGAATGATTTATAGTTCCGTATGAATCTAAACAGATAGGTAGTATTATGGAGTTATTTGTAACATTAGTTGAAAACTTGTAATATTTATATAAATATATGATGAAGGAGAGCTATGCATAAATAAATTATTGAAAATAAAAAAGTATTATTAGCGACTTAGAACGTGCTTAGAATAAAGTTATATTAAATATAATTAGTTTTTTTAGATAAGTGAAATTTTCTGTGAAACACGTTATTTATACATGTGCAAGTAATGTAACAAAAGAATAAAATATGGAAGTGGCAGTTAATTACTTGATTGAATTGATCCGCTATGTTCAACTACCAATAAACAAATAAATAATAACGTCATTGAATCGAAAGCAAACTTTTTGTAAACTGTTTTTTTTTTTTTTGTCTTTTAATGGAAATTACCCATTTCTTAATATAAATACAAATTTCTTTCACCTTTTTCCGAATTTTATCACCAAATTTTATGAAGGAATTTAGAGAAATAAATTAGTTTGGTGGTTGAATTAACAAAATGCTAGAAGCTAGGTGGGAATTTATTGATGTTCAAGTCGAATATAAGTCTTTAGGTGTGAGAAAATTTCCTGCACAAAAATTTAAGTAATATTTAACTAAAAAAACTTATCATTAATAAAACTATCTTACCCAAGCAATAATGAATTAGTCATTTATTGTAACTAAAGAAAAGAACAATGCTTTTAATACTTTTCTCAGCCCCTGTTTAACTGTTCTTTTACCAGCTAGGCTGTTTAACTGTATTATTATATTTTTTTTTTCATGAATTCATAAATTTATTATGCTTAGCTCATTTATGTAGAAATAAATGTTACGAATGAACCGGATTCTAGAAACTAAAAGCTCTTTATAAGAAACAATGGCCAACTCCTTTGGTATACTGTTTTTTCTTCAAGTAATATTTTTAAAAGTACTATGAAAATGATTAACAAACTATTAGGTGTTTGGATTCTTCTCAAAGCTATTTAAGGGATAGATCATCAATTTTGATGAGTTTATTCAGAAGGAAATGTCATTATAACTTTGAATGATTTTTTTTTTAATTTCTTTTATGATTTATTTTTAAAAATTTTGCATCATCTAAGAGATAAATTATTAAAACACAAATTGGATGATAAAAGAAACTTGCAAATTTTATTATAGTAGTTTATTTCATTGTTTTGTTTATGTTTAGGTATCACTTGAAATCCCCTTAGATTCATCTACTAAAAAATCTCATATGTAGATTCATCTACGTTTATTTTATTAAGAAGTAAATATCTTAGGTTGTAAGTCTACCTAAAGAAAAATAATGAGAATAATTGAAGTTGTAAAAATGGTGTCCTTTTGACGTACAAATCTGCAGCTTCTGTTTTATCACAAAACCTAACTATTTGTACTCTTTTATTCACTCAGTCTAAATATGTTTTACTGTTTATTTGCGAGGGAAAAAAACTTAACGAGTCACGCGGCTACAACCCTTCTCGCAAAAAAATAAATATATAAAAAAATCTCTTTCTTCACCATTTTTGGACCTGCACTATCGTCCATGAAAATTTTGTCGATTTCAGAGATGAAAGATACGATGGCAAAATCAACCACAAAAACAGGGTTGACCTTTAAATGGACGTTGACTCTGCTTCTCAACGGTCACAGCTTCATCATTGTAATAATCATTATCTCATTTCCTTTTGTTGACTTCTGTATCTATCTCTATTTTTTTTTTTGACATATTTTTTATTTTTATGGTCATATATAATGCTATCAAAAATGGTTTCGTGTTTCAGAAGCCACCAATTGTTTGACCAAAAATTTAATGTGTAGCTAACTATTGGCACCCGAAAATAAATTAAACAAATATTCACGCTTTCTTCAACCCACAAAGTCATTCATATATGAAAGCATCGCATAAAAGTGGCATGGTTTTAATCAAATAAATTGTTTTAAAAATTGACTTCATTTATTTTATACACAGGTTTGGAATGAATTAATTTAGACTGGACCATAACTTAAAAAGAAGACAGAGAAAAAAAATTGTTTCCTTGTTTCAGTTCTTTGAAAAATAAAAAATATATTTTATCTCAAACCATCGTATAAATTAAAATAACTATATTAAATGGGAGCGTTTCAGGCTGTTTTTTTTTTTTACAAAAAGGATTTTTAGAATAAATTCTTAACCTCTTATTTATTTCTTTTAATAAGTAAAATGTCTAAACTTGTCATTGTTTTTTTGTGCTCTATTTTTTTTTTAAGTAAAAGCTAAACTTTGGTTTTTCCTCTGCACATACTCTTTATTATAAAAAAATAAATAAAAAAAAAACAGCACAACCGCACCTATATAAGCTATTGTCTTTAACACAGCAGCTAAAATTACGAACCATGTATATACTTCTAATGCAAAAATTCAACTACTCAATCATTTACTTTTACGCGTTTCTACATCTTCAAGTTCATCTACACGTTGTCCTCAATTATGAATTTTAACCAAAAGTTAAAAATCATTACTCTTGTTCATTTAATTTCCTTGTATTTTTTCTTGTGGGTTTAGGGTTTGTGAGTGTAGGGTAATTAAGGTTTTAGGGAAGGATTAGGTATTAATCACCACTTAGGATAAGGGCAATTATTTTCTAACCCTAATTGGAGTAAAAGGTGGGGAAAGACGAAAACCAGAAGATCTGATTAATTTATTTGTTAATTGTACTATTACAAGAATAGCATCAATCCCTATGTACGATACTATACTACTATTATAAACAACTGGATTATATTCTAGCCCTAAAATATTAATGCTGACCACTGTGCTATTAAAAAATTAAAAAATGATTTTCACATATTTACTTGTAATAGTTTTAATCATTTTCATTTTTAATCTACCAGCCTTTTTTTTATTTTATTTATGATTTATTAGTTTAAATTTTGTGTTAGAGCAATTTTATACAACCTTCTAACTTTAATTATAATACAATAACATTTAAAAGTACAATTTGTTATTTAACCACACAGTGCAAGTTTTGTTGCAAAAGTCGTATATGCAAAGTTAACATTTTATAGAATTTATTACTTATAGCTTCCATTTTACTGTGCCTCCATATTTCGGCTTTTTCACTAAGATGGTATAATCTTATCACAAATTTGCTGATTTGCCTAAAATTTTTAAAAATATGCATTTGATTGAATAAGTCATCACTAAATTGATAACTTTATTTCTTTTACATTAAAGTCCTCACATGATTTTATATATTTTTAAATGTCAATAACGACTGCTCTATTTTTTATATTTTTATTATTTATATTGTCATAACATTATTATAAATATATAAATAAGCTTTATTTAAGTTATTAATTAAAAAAAATTGATTTATATTTTTAGTTATAATGCATACATTTCTAAAAGAAATGTTTTTTGTATTTAATTTTTTTAAGATGTACTCAATTATGTTTTATTAGATGATAAATTTTTAATTTAGATGATTTTATTATAGTGAGTTTTATTGGTGTAATTTAAAAAGCAATTTAAAATTGAAATAAATTAAGGTAATATTTATTCAAAAATAAAAAAATGGTTAAAAATTTAAGTATAAATTAAAAAATTTACAATAATTAAAAATAAAAAAAATGACATAAAAAAATTACAAACACTTATATTTAAGATTTTGAAATAAAAATAATGTCATAATTTATTATAATTGATTTATGTTTCATTTTACCGTCTCTATCTCTTATAAAACATTATATCAGTGATATGAGCGGTAAAAGACTTATATATCCTATTAATAAATCTCAATATTTAAAATGTCTTTAGATAGTAATTTCTAACTAAACACTTATCTTAAAAAAACACAAGGATTATGAAAAAACTAAAGAATAACCTCTTTGCCGTTCTGAAATTAATATATGGAAAAACATATTTTATTATTTTTAACTACAAATGACAATCAAGTTAAAACTTTGATTATATGAAGCTGCATTTAAATATTCAATTATCCAGCTGATCTAACATTTAATGTTATTAATGATATATACAGGGGTGGCTCAAGGTCCAAGCAAATAAAGCAATCGCTTTAGACCTCATGATCTTAAAGGCCTCAAAAAAATTTAATATGCTTTAGGCCTCAAAGCCACAAAGGTCCCAAAAAAATTTAATATGTTTTAGGCTCAAAGTCTCAAAAAAATTTAATACTCACATATTATTATAAAATAAAAAATATTTAATTTTAAAATTATACTAACAAAATTTTAATTAAAAATTTAAATATTTTAACTAACTTTAAGTTTACATTAGTGCTATAAATATATTATTTAATGGTTTTAAATTTACATTGGTACTATAAATACTATTCAATGAATAATATTTTTGAAACTTTCTTATAATAAATTAATAATATTAAAAAAAATTGAACAGTCAAGAAAAAAATTCTTTGTATCAAAACTTTATAATTTATCTCTAAAAAAAATTTGAACAATCTAAGGAATCTTTCATATCAAAACTTTCTAATTTATCTCTTTCCTATATTCTAACCTATTGATATCATCTCTTTTTATATGTCCTATCATTGTCTCACTCTTCTTCCACTTATCTTCTTCTTTCTTCACTTATCACCTTTTTTCTTATGTCTCTTTTGTTCCTTTCATAATATTATTTTAACTTGTTTTCAATTTAAAATTTCTTTCATTTCATATTTCATCATTCTATACTATGCATTTATGTGCGAGGAAGAGTTTGTATTCACTTTGGCTCTTTTAAGGACATCAATGTTAGGTAAAAATAATATGAGATTGATCAATTGATCCTACTTTTTTTATTTTTATTTTTCATTATTGTTTAATTAATCTTAAAATAATTTGTGTAGATTTAAGAAAGAGAATTTAGAAGTTACAAATTATATTTAAAGACATACCAAAGGACATGATCGAAAGATAAATATAATAACATAATAGGAGACCTGAGACTCTACGATGATTGTCTTGACAAACATGGTTTATCTTTTTAACTTAGACTTATTTTATATACTTATAAGTTATATTGAGTGTAATATATGTTATTTGCAGTTGCAGTTAACTGGATAGTAAAAATTTACAATCAAAAGATATGTGTATTAATATGGTCATTGAACAATTAAAAGGTCTTCTTTCACTTTTTGAAACATATAGAGAAAATGGATTTGAAAATGCATTTACTTAAAATTGCTTTTGAAATGGATGTAGAGCCTAAGTGGTAAAAGAAAATATTGAGAATGAAGTTATTAAATCACCTCAAGAGTCATTTAGAATTGATTATTTTTATTTTTTTTTATATATTGTATATAGATAAAGCAATTGCCAAACTCCAAAATAGATTTGAACAATTTAAAATATATGAAGATATTTTTGGTTTTTTATTTAGTATTAAAAATTTAAAGTTATTGGGTTGTGTACTTTTGAAAAAAAAATGCTTAAACCTTGAAAAAGTATTTGAAACATGATAATTTATTGGATCTTTATGGCTTAGATTTATTTTTAGAATTAAATATCTTAAAGGAGATTATAGGATTGAAAAAAAATTGACATTCTTAATTATATAAAAAAAATATTTTTTTTCCAAATACATATATAACATATATAATAATGTAACAATTTTAGTATCAATTACTTCAACTGAAATAAGTTTTTCAGAACTTAAATTAATAAAATCTTATTTAAGATCGACAATATCAACAAAGATTAAATAAATTAGTTTTATTGTCTATTGAAAAAATATTTTTTAAATAAATTTAATTATGATAATTTAATAAATAATTTTATATCATAAAAAGTTTAAAAAATAAAATTTAAATAAAAATATTATAATTATAATTATTTTATTAATTTAAAAAATCTCTTATTTTTTTATTTCCTTTAGACTTGATAGACCCTTGAACCTCCACTGGATATATATTATACTTTTAATAAATTTTCCTACATATTAATGTTTTACAGTTATTACGGTGTGAGTAGAACCACACATTATGAAACTTTTAGAACACCCCATATAAATATACTTTACCTTATTAACGTTTAAATCTTTACATATTTAAGTAAAAACATAAATAACAAACAACACGCTTACAAAACCAAACATATATTCTCAAACAAATTACAAAATAATAATAAACCAAACTCTTATATATCAAATATAATAACAATAAAAAATAAATGAAAAAAAAGAGAAGTGAATCATTTAATAGTTAATTAAATATTCAAAATAATCATATATGTCATAAAATCGAAAACTCTATTTGAAACAAAAGAAAAAAATATAAAAAATAGAGTAAAATATATAGATGTCTTTTAAAAAATTTATATTAAACATATTCCATTAAATACTAAATCCTAAACTCTAAAAATACTAACTAATCATTGAAATACCCACATTTCACATGAATATTCCTTAATTTGAACTTCTCAAACTTAATTTAAGTAAAATACATTCTGAGGCATAGTTCAATCACACAATCGTATGAATGTGTAAACAGAATTAAACCATTCTACCAAGTCTTCAAACCCATATTATGCATGGTCCCTAAATTATGCGAAAACCTGAAAGAAAATAAATCTAAGAGAAAGAAACGAAAAAAAAAAGTTTTTTTTTTTAATTTGACTTTTGTATCATTATTCAAGTTTTTTTAATAAAAATAACAGACTTACTATTATTTAATTACTGAAAACTAAATTTCTAGAATCAATTCACTGTAATTTTTTTGTGAAACATGAATATAAAAAAACCGACAACTGAATTAGAAGTTTAGAAATGTGCTTAATTTGTTAAATATAAAAGTAAAATGAAAAAGGTAGTAGATATTAGGAATGAGTTCAGTTTTCATCTTGAGAAGAGGTTAAAGCAAACAGTTTTAATAAAAAAAAAAAAACTCTTAATAAATATCTTTTAATGGGTTAGTAGGGTGAGTTCTTCGTGACTTATACGAATTTAATTTGCCTAATTCCCCCTTTGAATCTTAATTTTAACGTTAAAAAAATAATTTTCAATTTCAGTGTTTTATTGATTTATCTATTAAATAATTTTCACGGACTTTAAGTTTTTAAGATTATATTCATTTATATTATGTCTTGATAAACTTCTACATTATTTAAAAATATACCTTTTTTTTATTATTTTTCGCTTAATGAAATAGATAACTTTACAAGGCGAGTAAATGATGAAGTTACAAACGTTTGATACTTTTAAGTATTTAGAATTTTTATTCTTTAGTCTTACTTTAGACATTTAGGTTTTTTAATTTTAATTATTCACATGGAAATATGGTGATTTAAAAAATTAAACTTTATTAAAAAAATATTTTTTAGATAAAAGCTAAAACGTGCTTTTATTATTTGTTAAATATTCTTCAACACACACATACATTTTTAAATTTCTGCATATGTAATTATTTTATATTTTTTAAAGTATCATTACACATTAATTTATTTATTTTTTAATATTCTATATTTCATAATTAATAACTCAATTAACTAAAATAATATTATATAATAAATGTTAAAAATAAGAATCAATTTAATTTTAAAAAAATAAAATTAAGTTAAATGAACAATATAAAAAAATTATAATTAGGATTAAAACAACTCATTATTTACTTTAACAAAACCTTATCTTTCTGAAAATCTAAACTCTCTAAACATTTATTTTTATAAGATTTTTGACTAATTGTTCTTTTCGTAATTAGATTACACCGAAGAGACAATTATGATTAGATTAAGATAAATTACTTGACATGAGTAAGTTTTTATTTCTCTTGTTTTATATTCTATTTTTTTCAACCAGTTTTGGAATAAATATATCTTAGTAGTAATTGATTGTATATGTCAAAGTTCTTGACATTCTACCATATTGTTTCGATTTATTTTCTTAAAAGGCAAATTATCTCTAGTTAAGTAAAAATAATAGTTTTATGAAAGTTATTTCAAATATGTTGATGATAGGATGAATGTTGTCTATTAAGTTGAATTTTTTTTTTCCGATTGAAATGGTTAAATTTACAATGATATGATTCGTTATGTGAAAGTTTGTTTTAGATTTAGATGAGAACTTGAATTAGTTAATTTTTATTTCAGTTGGTTCATAGGTAAGTTTGGGTCTAAAATAAATTTATTATGGTATGTGTTATCGTTAATTATTATTTTTTTAAGCATGTATTGTTAGAGTGTTCGATTTTATGGTGATAATGTTCAAGCAATGATCATCTTGTATTGAGCACTATCACTAAAGTGTTCTAATAATTCATTAGGTAATAATATTCGTCGCTAACTCAAGACTTGAGGTTTTAGCTAAAAATATGCTAAATCAATTTTGTTTTATTTGAGACTCCCAACACTTAAGCCAGGAAGAGTTGAATTTTTGAAATGTATTATGGAATTTAGTGGTTTGATGCAACAAGTAATTTAATTAAACAATGGTGTAGTGTTTGAGTGAGAAAGTTAATAATGTTTTTCTTTTTATTGAGAGTTGGGGCACTTAAATGCTAGTTAGATATCTAACAAAAAAGAAAAAAAACATATAAATTATGTATTCTTTAAAGGAGGTATCCAATCATTACTTTAGCAATGTGTAGGAAACTTAAATGAGACATCCTCTCAAATGAGGTTGTTTTGCTCAAAATAATTAAGTTGTATGTTTTAATTGAGATGATGTTTATATATGTACTTTTATGTGAATATATAAAATAATTGAAATAAATATAACCGAGATATGTGACTATTTTAAATTAGTTTATTCTTATGTTTTGTGTGATGCCATTATCATCATTTATACTATTATAAAAATAGATGACATCAGATGTGGAGACAGTAGTATCAAATTAGGGTATGATTAATTTAATTTATAAATCTTTAAAATTTATATCATTTAAGAAATATAAAATATTGTTATTTGAACTTCTATAAAGAACATTTTTTTTTTAATTTTTTATAGATGTTTTTTGTAAAAGGATTTTTTTTAATATATTTGAATATTTCTAGAATATTTGCAATCTTTATGATAAAAGTTTAATATATATTTTTAACAAATTTTTTAGTCAAGTTTTTAATTTGATTTTTGTTATATTGTTTTATTAAATTATTTTTTAATTATTTATGGATTTTTTCTAAAACATATTAAAATTATCCAATTCTGTTTGAATAAATAATTTTATTCTCTTATGAAGGTATTAATGAAAAATAATATAATTTTTAATTATTTTATCTTTGTAATTAATACTTAAATTTATTTAATTGATCTGATATATAATAAAATATTCATATATCACTACTAAAATTATGATATGTATATAGTAATTCGGTGTAAAAATATAAGTTAGAAGAGAGAAAATATCAATATTTTATTAATTAAATAAAAATTTCATAGATAAAAAAACTTAACTATTTATACGTTATTTCATTTAAAGCACTTATAATTTTATAACTTTAAAACAAGTTATACGGGCCTCACTGTTATTTTGTTATTATTGAAATAATTTTTTATATTTAGAATTTTAAATTTTAAATGGAAAAAGTTTGCTATTTTTATTTTATTTTGACACATTTAAAATACATTCATGGTAAAAAAAATTAATTTTACATAAATTTTTAGTTTTAACATGTCTAACATTTTTTCTATCAAAGAGATTTTACTTTAAAAGAGCTCAGAAGATGAGTTAAATAAAATTTGTAAACAAAATTGTCTTTATTTTTAAAACTTTTGACTTTAATTTTAAAATGATTTTTAAGTAAAAAAAAAAAAGGAGAAACTGAGCCAGAGATAATGTAAGTCAAAAATAAAATTATCTTATTTTTCCAGAGTAAACTTTGTTTTCAGGTAAAAATAGCACCGAATTATGAATTTCAAATAACTGTTATTAACAGCCCTATTTATTAATAGTTGATTTGCTATTAGTTAAATTAACTTTTTTTTGCAGCACTAAATATGCTTATGTAAGTTGGATTCAAGGACAATTAGTAGCTCAACTAAGTAGGATTCTTTTGACCCAAAAAGTTAACCTCGTTGACCCCATAACTTTTGAAAAAAAGAATATGAAATCAGCTTAAGTTTGAACCCTGGTTAAAGTACAAAACCTACTTTTCTTAATTACTCTAATCCTTTTCTTTCTACAATGATTAAATGACATGAAATCCTTCTTGTTTAAGATGGGTCAACACTCAAATATAGGAGAGACAAAAGTAAGAATAATAAAATTAACTCCAAACTTCATATTTGTCAGCTTGTATTGAGTTGAACAAATTCTCAGAGAGTTTACCTAAATTAATTATACAACTTTAAAAATAAATTACATATCAAATTATTAACGGCATTTTAAATTCATATATAAAAATTTTATCATTCACATCCCACTATCAGTGAAGAGAAATTTAATGCATGTTTGAACGTTAATCTTAATCAGAGATCACAATTGCGTGTGATATATATATATTTATTTTTTTTTTTCTCTCTCAAAACTAACCTTTATACAAGACACCAAATCATTGTTCACATTCCACTATTGGTAAAATAAAAACATTAATCTTGTTAAAAAATTGTACCCAGAGAGCTACAATCTTCAGTTACATTTGTTTTCAACAAGAAACATGTTATATATTTTGACAGTTAATCTTAATAAAAAATTATTGCAGAATATGAACAATCTTTCACCAAGATTATTATCCATTGGAGCTTCACCAAGCCCACCTTTTTGTAGCTTCCCTGGATGAGAAACATTTCAATTGGTCAAATGCACTTAAAGAGGGGCACACAATTAATTTGCAAAAAAAGACTCTTGTAATACCGCTGCAAAATAACGAGTGAAACAAATTTTGGTGTTCGATAACAATAAATTAGACCTGGTAAATTAGTCATGGAGCGTTGAATATATATAAATTGAAATTTGGCTTAAATTTATTTGGCAAAAGTTGGGGGAAGAGAGAGAGGGGAAGAGGGAGGTTAGAAGAAACTGGTGTGGTGAAAGAGATGGTACAATAACATTAACATATAACGCAGAGAGAAGAAAAGGGAAGAGAAGAGAGAAGAGAAGCTTGCAGATTAAGGGAAGAGATTAGAATAAATACAGTGTTAGCGTGGCCTTTGCTGGACTTGGCGGGATTTCCGGTGCCGGATTCAGTGTCGGCTTGCATTCCTCACTTACTGCAATTCTCTCTCTCTCTCTTTCTCTTTCTCTTTCTCTTTCTCTTTCTCTTTCAAGACCTCACAGAGAAAGAAGAAAGCAGCCACAGCCGCAACCGCAACCACAACCGCAGAGAGCTACCTACTACTCTTGTGTCCGTGTGGCTAAACTATTCTCTCTCCAATTTGTTATTTTTCTCTCAGGCCCCCATCGTCATAGTTATAATATCTTTCTCTTTTTTTTATTTCTTCCAAATTTTAAAATTGCCCTTTTCCCTCTGTCTTCCGTCAACTGAAGGAAGATTCAGACAGAGAGATAGAGAGAGAGAGAGAGAGTAGGTAGAACAATATAACCTCAGATACAGAAGAAAGGAAGAAGCACAGAAAGCAATACAGATTTGGCAGCCGAGAGGCGAAATAGAACAAGCCCTGTGATTCCGGTAAGACTCGTTGGGTATTTGTTTTTGTCCTCTTTTTATTTATTTAATTTTTTTATTTGGGGGTATGTGATATATTAGAAAGTTGAAGACTTTTGGGAGAAAGAGAAATGTAAATGTGTTGGGTGTGTGTGCAGACATTTGATGGAAATGGATGGATCTTTGGGTCAGCGTTGGTAAGAGATGGGGATAGTGTGGTTTGGGTTGGTGTTGTTGCTGGTGGTGAGTCAGGTGACATTGGAGCAGATTGAGCCACTGAGTTCCTCGGTGGAGCGAGAATCGTTACTTGAACTGAGGGCTTCTCTGGGGTTGAGGAGCAAGGAATGGCCAAGAAAACCAGACCCTTGTTTACTCTGGGTTGGCATCACATGCCAGAATGGTCGAGTCGTTGGGATCAATATCTCTGGGTTTAAAAGAACCAGACTTGGGAGGAGGAACCCGCAATTTGCAGTGGATGCTTTGGCCAATTTCACTCTCTTGCAGTCCTTCAATGCCTCCAATTTCCTCCTTCCTGGCCCAATTCCTGATTGGTTCGGTCTCTCCCTTCCTTCTCTCAGGGTCCTTGATCTTCGTTCTTGTTCCATTGTTAATGCTATTCCCTCTACTCTTGGCAATTTGACCAACCTCACTGGTCTCTATCTCTCTGACAACAACCTCACTGGGAATGTTCCTGAGTCTTTGGGTCAACTCTCTGCCCTTTCGGTTCTTGATCTTTCCAGGAATTCTCTTACTGGCTCCATACCAACGTCTTTTGCCTTTCTTGGGAATCTTTCATCCCTTGACATGTCTGCCAATTTTTTGTCTGGGCCGATTCCCCCTGCCATAGGGTCTCTTTCCAGGTTACAGTACTTGAATCTTTCCAACAATGCACTTGCCTCTTTGCCTGCTCAATTGGGGGGTCTGACCAGCTTGATTGTCCTTGATCTTAGTCAGAATTCTTTTGCCAGTGGAGGTCTCCCTCTGGATTTGGTTGGGTTGAGGAACTTGCAGCAGATGATACTCACAAACAGCATGCTAACAGGAGTTCTGCCGGATAGATTGTTTACTGGTTCATTGCAGTTGCAGTTCCTAGCACTGAGGCAGAACAATTTTAGCGGCTCTTTGCCTGTTGCATTGTGGTCTCTGCCAAGATTGAGCTTCCTTGATGTGTCTGCAAACAATTTCAGCGGTCTGCTTCCTAATTCGAGTTTGACTGCTAATGCTACTGTTGCGGTGCTCAATATTTCGCACAATAAGTTTTATGGAGGCCTCACTACTGCTTTGAGAAGGTTTGAGTTTGTTGATCTTTCCAGCAATTATTTTGAGGGCAAGGTTCTGGATTTCATGCATAATGTGTCTCTAGATAGCAATTGTCTCCAGAACGCCACAAATCAGAGGTCAACGGTGGAATGTGCATCGTTTTATGCAGAGAGGGGGCTCAGTTTTGATAACTTTGGACGCCCGAATACAACAAAACCTCCTGTGTCCGAAAAGTCTGGAAAGAGCAATTTGACTAAGATTATACTGGCAGCAGTCTTGGGTGGATTGGGTTTAATTGCATTTTTGGTGTTGCTAGTGGTTCTGTTGCTTCTGTGTGCTCGTAAGAGGGGTAATTCAAATCAGAGAGGAAACGGTGTGGGTCCTGCTCCTGTTGGCAGCAGTCCTCCAAACCCCGGTGTACCAATTGAATTTCCAAATGTAGGAGACTCATTTACATATCATCAGTTGCTGCAGGCAACCGAAGATTTCAATGATGGAAATCTCATCAAACATGGCCACACCGGGGACTTCTTCAATGGTGTTTTGGAAAGTGGTATTCCTGTCGTCATCAAAAGGATTGACATGCGTTCAGCTAAAAAGGAGGCTTACCTGTCAGAGTTGGACTTCTTCAATAAGGTTTCTCATCAGAGATTTGTTCCATTGTTAGGTCATTGTTTAGAAAATGAGAATGAGAAGTTTCTGGTTTATAAGAAGATGCCAAATGGGGACTTGTCTAACAGCTTGTACTACAAAAACACTACATCTGAAGATGGTACTTTGCAATCACTGGACTGGATAACCAGGTTGAAAATTGCTACTGGAGCCGCAGAGGCCCTGTCGTATCTACATCATGAATGTGTGCCACCCATTGTTCACAGGTATTTTCAGATTTCCTTCTTGCTTGAATTTTATTTTTATTTCTCTGTTGATTGCTTTAACAATCCATTGTATTCTGGAGCCTGATGCAGTGCCTAATTTCATAAACTATGAACCCTCAACTGCTCATTCCCACTTAAATCACCTTTTTCCATACCGTTTTGGTTATTAAATTTGAGGTTACTGTCATAAGTTTTGGCATTTGTTTTTTTATATCTTTTGGGTGACTGAATATAAATTTCCCTTGAGTCTGGACTTCGTCATTAGTATGTGTTACTGTGCATTTTCCATCTAATGAAGCTGTGAAATAAGGGTTGGGAGAAAGTCCCACTTGTGGGTGCATTCCCTCTAATTGATTGGGGCATCTCAACCCTTCATGGGATGAGTTAATCACAAGTTTTCATATCAAAAGTTCTATATAAAATCTAAATGCTATGCTAGAAGTGACATATTTATCTTCTAATTATTGTAGGGATATTCAAGCAAGCAGTATACTTCTTGACGACAAATACGAAGTTCGGTTGGGTAGTCTAAGTGAAGCCTGTGCTCAAGAAGGTGAAATTCATCAAAGTAAAATCACCCGGTTTCTGCGGTTGCCTCAGTAAGTTCTCTACCAACAATGTATTCAATGAATCTCATGAAAAATGTCTGACAGGTCAATGAAATATGCACAGACAATATTGTGCTTCTTTTTGACTGAATCCTTTTGGCTGTCTGTTGGAAAATGCTTGCACGTTGAAACTTTTGCTCTTGGATTATTTATCCATTTCAGACCTGTCATGTTGTCATTTTTAATGTGGGTGTTTTTAAATAATAAATCAGTCATTTGGTTTTCGTTAATGACTGCTCCAAACTTGAAATTGACATTTTTGGTCTCCAACTTTTGGGTGTTTGTTCTCTCGCAGATTCTTCCACTATGTCATTAATTCATGGTTTGGTTGCATTATGATTTTTGAACAAGTTCTCTATTCCTTGTTAGAAATTAGGAATGCATTTTATTTGTTATAAATTTTTCTAATTTCTATTTTTTAAATGTGCAGGTCCTCTGACCAAGGCCCATCTGGTAAGTAGAAACTCAATTTTAGGTTTTGGTTTAGATTCGTCATCTGTTTTGCCCTTGATTGCATGTTTTTGCATTCATTGTATCTATTGCAAACGTTTCCTGCATGCTAAGAAAATGTTTTGTCCCCTAGCCGAAGCTCTGTAGTACTGATTCTGAATATAAGCTTCGCATTTTGAATGGTGTGAGGGACTTCAGGAGCACACAACTTTTTGCAGCAGAAATTGTTGTCAATTAGTTGATGTTCATGGTTTGTGTTTTTATGGAGCTTCTAAAGTAGTTAAATGGTCAATATATATGTGAGGTGATTGTACGTACCAAACCAATTCCTGTTGTCTTGAGAAGTTCTACTGTTTCTTCATACGAAAAGCTCAGTAGAACTCCGAATGCTTTGTGCTTGTCTTTCACAAGTGCAAGTGTATAAATTTGAGTACTTTCGTGAATCATTTATATTATTAAATTGATCTTGTGGTTTATTGTGTGTAGATTTGCATGAATACAGAGAAATCTATTATTTTGACACGGATTTCATTCACTGTCAAACAGGTTATTCAACGACAATTTGTGCCTATGACGTTTATTGCTTGGGAAAAGTTTTACTTGAACTGGTGACTGGTAGGCTGGGAATGAGTGCAGCCAGCGACGCCGAAGTAAAGGAATGGTTTGATCAGATTCTACCTTGCATTAACATGTATGAGAAGGAGCTTGTGACGAAAATTGTGGATCCATCGATGGTTGTTGACGATGATTTCCTAGAGGAAGTATGGGCTATAGCCATTGTTGCCAGGTCTTGCTTAAATCCCAAACCTTCAAGGAGACCCCCAATGAGATATATTCTGAAGGCTTTGGAAAACCCTCTGAAGGTGGTGAGGGAAGAAAACTCCAGCTCTGCACGGCTCAGAGCAACCTCTTCTAGAGGTTCTTGGAATGCTGCTACTTTGTTTGGGAGTTGGCGTCAGAGTTCTTCTGATGTAACCGCAACTCCAGCAGCCTCTGGTATAAAACTAGAAAGAGCTGGTAGTTTAAAACTGTCAGGAACTACTGGCTCGCAGTCACAGGGTAGTTTCCACAACGGTGGCGGCGAGAATTCGTTGTCGCGGCGGCGACAGTCGAAGGAGATCTTCCCGGAGCCGTCAGGCGTTCATGATGTAGAGAGGTTGGAGCTGGAGTAGAGAGTTGAGTCGTAAAGTTAATTCTTTTGGTAATGAGACTGCTGCCCTTTTCTTCTTCTTTTGGTATTTGAAACTGGAAAGTGTTGAATGTACATGTGAGTAGAGAAAGAAGCTCCCAATTCCTTGATCTCATGATGAAACCTCTCTCTCAAAGGGGGTGATTTTTTTCTTTTCAGTGATTTTGGATACAAAGTGATGGAGTGGAGAGATAGAGATACAGAGAGCAAGAAGACCAAGTGTTGTGGTAGATATGGATACTTCTTTGACTTGCCTTGTTTCCGACTGAAACAAGCCTCATTTTTTCACCTGTAATTGATTTTTTTACCCTTTGTCTCGTCTCCCCTCATGGAATGTAAATTTTAATGTCTTAGGATATCTTCATTCAGATCATATTTGTTTTTATTCTGGAAAAAAAAGGAGACACCGTCAAATTTCAAAGAATGAAAAAGAAAACAGGTTATACTTGAGTTTGTTTTTGGCTTTGGAATTAGGAGCGTGTATGGTAGAGTATGTTTATTTTTGGAAATTATAATTTTATAAATTATTAAATCTTGTTTCGATGTCATATTTATTCTTAAGGGTTTGTTCGGTGATGAGGGTATATGATAAGATAGAATACACTATAAGAGTATGGTAAGAGTAAGATAGGCTTTAATTTTTGGTATTTGGTAATGTGACAAAAAGAAGATTAGTATATTGATATATTGGTGGTGATTATAATGAAAAAATAATAAATAAAATTGATAATAATGATAATAACGAATTGACTAGGATAATCCCATAGTGATAGTAAAACTAAAGTGGAAGTATTGGTAATTTTTATGATGATGAAGCAGTTTTAACAATACTAATGGTGTTAATATTTTAAATTAAACTTTATTTTATAAAATTGATTTGTAAGATGAAGTTTGTATTTATTATAAATTATTAAAAAATTTGTTTAGTCAAAATTATGTGAGACTCTTAATTTGTGTGTGAGATTATATGTGAGACTCTTAATTTGTGTGTGAGATTATATAAGAATGATTCGATATCTAATGATAATGATGATGAAAATAATTGTAACAAAGATAATATAAGAGTGGTAATAATAATAATTACAATAAGACAATAACAATAATTATAAATAGTGAAGAGTGACTAATATTGTATGGACAATAACAAAAATTATAAATAGGAGTGATAATAATAATACTTACAATAAAACAATAACTATAATTATAAATAGTTAAGAGTGACTAATACTATATAGACACTAACAAAACTTATAAATAGTCAAGAGTGACTAATACTATATGGACAATAACAAGAATTATAAATATTTAAGAATGATAAATACTATATAATAATAACCATGGACAACAATAAAAATTATAAATAGTCAAGAATGACGAATACTATATTGTAGTAACCGTAATAATAACGACAACAATAATTATCAATTATTCATGATGAAAAATAGTTATAACAAATATGCTATTTCAATTATTCATGATGAAAAATAGTTATAACAAATATGCTATGAATATGACGATGTGATAATTACATCAACAACAATTATAAATAGTTAAAAGTGACTGTTATTATATAATAATAGAAATAATTCTAATACCACAACAATCATAAAAGTGATAATAATAGCATGAATGATTATATAATGACAAACGCCATTAAATAGTAATATATTATTATAAAAAGTGATAAATAATAAAATAAAAATAATATTATATATTTACACAAAAAATTTAACAAAAACATAAATAAAATGTTAGCAATATATTTTTTGAAAACTTTAACTTATCATGTTCAATTATTCAGTAAGAATATTTAGTGTATTTGTTTAAGAAAGGTTATTAAAGGAAAATAGTCAATATTATTTGATGCTATGATAGGCAAAACTTGAAAAATATTTGAGAAAAAAGGTCCCACCGAGATTTGAACTCGGGTTACTGGATTCAGAGTCCAATGTCCTGACCACTAGACCATGGGACCTTCTTACTTAATTTAGTATAAGAATCCTATATAATCAAGTTATAGTAATCTACACTGCATCTACCATTTGATAATTTGTTATAGGTTTATCATATTTTTGTTTGAGAAAAAGGAAATTTGTTCTATCAATTATAAAAAAAAAATCCCATTAAATTGAGTACATGTCAACATTCACTCCAATAAATTAGTATGATAATTGCCTATAAAATGAATATTTATTCCAATATAAAAGGGAGATTTTACAGCAATAAATAACATCTTTAATGTAGTAATGAAGATGTCTCTTTAGATTCTCTCAAGAAGTGTTAGGATTGTGTTTCTTCTTTCATTTGATTCATCACTTTAAAATCTAAACTAGTTAAATATTGATATTGAGTTTATAATTTATAGTTTTTATATTATTATAATTTTTAACATATATATCTATTATACTTTTGTTGTAGTAAGTGCATCTATATGTACTCACATAAAATAGTTACAGAAAGTAATAACTTTATAAATATATTTACATGCAGATATAACTTAAATATATACATAATTTTATAAGGCCTGTAAATAAATAGAGATTATTTTTATTAATATTTTAATCATTGTAATTCACGTATAAACTGATTTTTTAATAGAAGAATTGCAATATCATCAAAATAAGCATTAAAAATATATAAACATAAATTTAATGTCATAATAACTACATAATCCTTTGAATATATTATAATTCAAAATATACAAAAGTTTTTAAAAATATTTGAAAATACAAATATTTCCATAGTTACTCTATTCATTTCATGATACTTATACTTATGTAACATCATATGTTTTTACGTGGAAATATGATCATAATCATCAAACTAGAAACATAAAAAAATATATAGGATAAATTAACTAAAATAAATCAATTAAAAAAATAAATAATCATTTAAATACATCTCATCAATGACATTAATCAACGTATTTTACCAATTCATCACTAATTACATAGAAATGGATAATTTTCTAAAAGATTGTAGCAAGTAGAGACTAAAATATGTCTCATATACTAACTTGGTTGAATATTGGGTAACTTAACACTTTAATATTTAGAGACAACTTAGATTATTAAGGTAATTTTTTGAAAACTCTTGGAAAACTTTAAACATTTTTCTCAAACTCTTGTAATAGATCTTGTGTTATTAAAACTATTAGTAGAATTTGAAATTTCATTGTTCTTAAAGGTAACTAAATTATATTATATTAAAAATTAACAGTAAATTCATATATATTAATAGTACATTTATATAAATTATTAATTTGTCATATAATATCGATTGATACCTTATTACTTGAGTAATTACCTTTTGTTTTAGTGACTCAAACTTTAGATGAAATAAAACTAATACGATATCTTTTTTCTCAAGTTGGGCAATGAAACTTCTCAGTTAAATAATATATGATACTCTTAACAAAATAACAAATTATACAAATCAATTATTTTATATTTTAATTAAACTAAAACAAATATTTTCAATTCAAAATAATTTTATTTTTATAAACTACTTAAATGTACTTATTTTAATTTAATTAGATTAAAAATAGTAACTTATCAAAATAACATAACATTTAAATACTAACATCAGGTATGATGTTATCATAACAACAACAGCATTAAGTAACTAAATTAAACGAAAACATTTCATGTACAAACTACTTTTTGTAATAAGTAAATTTATCCTTGGAAATTGTAACTAGGAATTAAAATTAAAATTTTGAAAGCGTTTTCCATTTAAAACTAAATTTTAATTATGAAAAGTTTATTTCGGCAGTCAACAATTACATGTAATATTAATAATATGAGCAATAAATAATGTATGAATTTTTAGAAAAGAACCTAGTTTTTGTATACAGTTAATATTTCTAATGGTGTGTTAATTTCGTTTAATAGCATTTCTTTCCGTATCTTTAATTCTGAAAATGAATAAAGACCATCACTGTCAAAATAACTATCAAAATTAAAAATATTTTTAAGATTGGTACAATATTTTTTTCAATTCTTCTTTTCCTAAAGTTTAATTTATTTTTGGATCAAATAAAAAACCAACGTCAAAATTATTCAAATAGACTTTTAATGCAATAACCAGGAATGAAAGAGAAATGAAAGTGATGGCTGTTTTGATGGAAGAAAGATAAATTTTCAGATTTCTATTTCACCCTCACATACTTAGTAATCTCACCCCTATTCAATATCCTTTTTCATTACAATTCAAAAGAAAAGTCCAAAAAAATCTGAGCACTATCTACACTACCCAAAATACTATTTTCACCTTTCAATTTAAAAACAAATATTATTTTCCAATAAAATGTAAAACTAATCCACGTACTTCTTAAACATATCTAAATACATAATTAAAACAGTTTAAACTTTAATGTACATTTAAATTTAGTTATCACTTTTCAATTTATCCTACATACTTATATCAAGACACAAAAACATGGATTGTAATTTTATGATCTTATATTTCATTTGTAAATGGGATATTCTAATTACGACCAAGGTTAGTCTTTTTAAGTTATAATTATTTTAATGAGATTCTCTACTTATCAAAATTGTATATTTTGGTTCTATTAAATATGTCTTAAGTAAATGTGACATAAATAATTTCACGGTTGAAATCACAAAATTGTGATTCATATAGATCTGTATGACATAGCTATGATTAAGACATTGGAATCATAAAGTTATCAAGAAAGAAAAAAAAAATTAAAATATAATAATAAATTTAATAGTAAAAGCTATGCTATAGAGACACCAAAAGTGAAATTAAGGAAATAAATAAAAGGAGGAAGTTAATAGTTTTGTTTTCTGTTGCTATGTTTATAATTCGGCAAGTTTTTTTTATTGTAAATTATGATAAAAATGTACTTAATATGTTTAATATTATATATTTTTCAACAAATTAATGTTACTTTTATTTTCTTAACGATAAAAGATACATTAATCATATTAACTATATTTCTAATAAAGTTTTTTACTATTAATTAATTGTTGATAGATAGTTAACGACAACCCTACAGAGACATTATTTGAATTATTTTGAAAAATATGGTTGAAGGAAAGGAAATGCAATTCATACCGACACATTTAATATGTATGAACAGATAGCTAACCACACCCAATCTTTTCACGAACTTCCACTTTCCTTCATTATTTGGAGACGCTCTCAATAATTTATCTATTCTCCTATATTTGTAAGGATTACATATATTAGTGGTATTCAAAATTGATTTTAGAAAAATCAAAAGCCCGTTAAAAAGATCAAGAATCTGTTTTTGAAGAATTTAGATATTTTGTACTTTACAATGAGTGCAGATTTGTTATTTAAAATTTTGGAACCCATTTAAACTGAAGCAAATCAAATTTACTATATCATTTACCTTATGTTATTATTATTTTAACTACATTCCAGAGAATGTATATATTAGAGAAAAATTAATGTGCTCAGCTTGCTTAATTTTATAAATATGTGACTGATGGATAGAACAATAGAATTCAATATGATGGAGTTGAGTAAATTTTGTCCTAATAGTATAGATATTATATCATTAATTTTGCAAAGAAAAATGTTAAAGTAAAATAAAAAATTATTTAAAGGAAAATCATACAAAGAAACTAAAAATATTTGCTTTTTTTTTCTTTCCGTAAAAGAATAAATATTTTTGTTATATTTTATTCTAATTCACTTGTAAATAAAAAAATATTAATTGCAGTAGAATATAAAATTAATTAATCTCGTGAAGAGGATAAAATCAAATACACATATTGATAAAAATATGCAATAAAATCGTAAAAATGATTTTGATGTCGATGTATTTTTAGTAAAAATTTATAGACAATGCTTCCCAAGTCCACTAAAATAGTATCACTAATATAAATGGTATGTTCTACTTTGAAATTGAGTTGTCATAATTTTATCTTCAAAAGATACATATTAGTTATTTTCAAAAGATACATATTAAGGTTAAGGAAAAAATGAGTATATAAATTATTCTTAATTTTAATTTTTAATTAATGTAAGACTTATAGAATATTATTGTCAATCCTATTTTGGTTTGTCCCGTATTTGGTATGCCAAAAATAAGTCAGAAAAAGTCTAATCTGCACAAGATTTGCGAATTAATAAATCTAACCCTTCAGATTTGTGGGTTGGCAGCATAAACTAAAAAATCTATAAAGTCCTTTATACTTTTTTTTTTAATTCCAAATTTGAGTATGTTATAAAAATAAAGATTTAATGCAAGTATAATAACTATAAAATTAAAATTTAAAAGATTAATTATTTACAATTTATTAGAAACAAATACGAAAGACATTATGAAAAAAAAATCATAAGTGAACCAAAAAAAAAACCTAAATTTATTCATACATATATGATATTGATTAAATAATAAATAAAAATATTTAATCATATTCAATATACAAATAATATTACAAAAAAGAAATTAAAAATAATACAGATTGCGATCAACCTACACTTTTAAGGTGATGAATTATGCTAGACGTGCTTATGCTAGCTGACCGACTCAAATGAGCCCCTCATAGTTTATCTTACATTGTGACTCTTTTTGAAATCAAGTTAGTTAAGATAACGTAATTAGAATTAATCATTGTATTCAAACATGATCTACTTTAAGAATTGATTACTCTTAAAAAAGTGTCTCTAAACTTGTTAGTTTTAAATTGTTAATAAGTTTTAGCAATGGCAAAGATTGTGCAAATGTGTGGCACATTCTTTAGTTACATTTGTAGGCCATTGGAAGTTAGTTACTGTAGGTGGAGCTAGTTTAGTTGGTGAAAGTAATGGGCAAGTGTGAAAAGAGAGTAAAACACAGCATACTGAAACAAATCGGTTTGGTGGTGAGTTACGTTGATAATTACGTTTACGTCGAACACCGACCCAGTCAATTTGTCACGTACATATAGTATCAACCCTTATCCTTTTCACCAAATCACAATAGATAATTGTGTTTCAACTTCCACCACCTCGTCTCATTCGCTCCAATTCAAAGCAAACCACACCCAATTTTGTTCATATCCATTCTATTAATTCTTTTATCAAATAAATTCCCATGACCCTATTTCATTCTACCTTATCAATACACAACAATATAGAGAGCACAAGCTTTAAATATAGCAATGTTTTAGTTTCCAAAGTAAACTACTTTTGATTTTTAATTTATGAAAATATGTTAAAGGTAGTTTATTATCTTTTTAAAAAATTGTCCATTTTTAATTATTTATTGATCAAGTACTTGAGTTGTAATTACGTTTTAGTCCCCAGGATGAGGAAGTGAGGGGAAGTTGAGTGAGGGTGTGGGAGTGGCATTTGTGTAAATAGAGTCCCATTGGGACCCAAAAAGCAACAAGTAAAATCCTGGGTGTGTCTTGCTTTGCTTTGCTTTACTTTTGTATCCGTTGATGAAAGTTGAAACCTCACACTTTTCCCAATAGTCTCGCTTCTCTTCCTTTTCTTCTTTTCTCCTTTCATTCACTTCATTTTTCATTTCTGAAGCAACCACTTCACTTCATCACAGTTTCAGCAACAACAACCAAACGCCATCAACGCCACATTCTCACATCTTCACTCCATAATAAGTATCAGCAATGGCGGCATCCGCCACTGTCTCCGGCGGTGCGCTGCCGGATCTAACTCATCGAACCCCTTTTCTCGGCCTCAAACTCTACGCCCTGCTCCTCATTTTAGTTCTAATGCTGGTGGCAACGGTGCTCCTGATCCTCCTCTGCGTCCGCCGGAGCTCGAAGAAGAGGAAAATGCGAGTGAAGCACAGCTCCGGCGCGATCCCGCTCGTGTCGAAGGAGATCGTGGAGGTGAATGCTCTGGAGCTGAAAATCGACGAGTTGGACGAGGAAGATCCGAAGAAGAAGGAGATGAAGCTTGAGGAGAGTCCGTCGGTGGAGTCGCCGAACATAGGGTGGGGACGCTGGTATAGCCTCAGAGAGCTTGAGACTGCGACGCAAGGGTTCGCCGAAGGGAATGTGATCGGAGAAGGAGGGTATGGGATTGTGTATAGAGGAAATTTGCTCGACGGTTCTGTCGTCGCCGTCAAAAATCTTCTCAACAACAAGTACGTAGTTCTCTCTATGTTTTTCTGTTTCTCATTTCCATCTGTTTATCATCTTCATTTGTTTCTCATTTTCATTTGTTTCTCACGTTGCTGTGTAGTTTTTCTTATATTATTGTATATATAATGCAAATAAAAAAACAGAGATGATAAACTATGTTCTGTTCTGGGATCCTACACGTGAATTGTGGAACAGGAGTTTCACATGTGTTTCGAAACATAACTAGACAGCAATTCCTTAAATAAATCTTAATATATCAAGAAATTAGAATCTGAATATCGATTAGATTAGAATTGGCGTAACGATGAGTAGTTTTTTGGTCTCCGACAAGGATAGTCTCGAATTTATAATTATGAGTTGTTACTTGTTTTGGGGAGTATTAAGGACTAAGGTGAGTGGATGGTCAATGTGCTCTTCTTCTTTGCTTTTTTCTTTGGGGGGCCAGGGTGATGTTATTTTAGTATTTTACCTTTTTCTTTTGTGTACTTTTGCTTTTTGTTTATTTATTATATTGTTCGTGATTTCTGTTTTTCAACCTTTTCTTTTCTAGGCATGTTAATTTAGCTTAATCTGGATAATACTTTAGTTTAAAGTTTAAACAAACGTGTCAGTGGCTGTGAATTAGGTGGGCCAGCGACAGAACTGATGGTAATATTAATTAATATCTTCATATTACTCTCTACAAAAGTGAACTTGGATCTTCTCTTTTTTAGTTTTCCGAGTAACGTGCGATAATCACGTCAGAAAGTGAGAAATCTAATTGTTGTCAAATATAATAAGTGGATCTTATTGTTGAATAAAAGCTGTATTTATTTTCAATCTATATAGAAGAGATCTTAATCTAACAAAAATGTCAGCTACAAAATTGCATGACGTTTGAACTCGCTGTAATAAATTAAGTAGTATTGTACAACTCTGGACTATAAGGAAAATATGCAAAGGTTGTTTTATCACCATAACTTCGCTGTGCAATACTATAAATCTCTTTCCGGAAGGTTTTTAATATTCTTTCTTCTCCACCAACCTGCCATGGCTTATTGAAATTCATGTGTTATTGTATTGAAACAAAGGGGGCAGGCAGAGAAAGAGTTTAAGGTGGAGGTTGAAGCCATCGGAAAAGTGAGGCATAAGAATTTGGTGGGGCTAGTTGGATATTGTGCAGAAGGTGCTCAAAGGTAAAATATTATGTTTAAGCATATGGCTTTAATTATTTTCTTTGAAGGTCTTTCTAATGAAGAAACTTACTTTTGAATATGACACTTTTGCCGACTATTTGTTCAGGATGCTTGTTTATGAATATGTTGACAATGGAACACTGGAACAGTGGCTGCATGGTGAAGTAGGACCTGTTAGCCCCCTGACATGGGATATACGAATGAAGATTGCTGTTGGGACTGCGAAAGGGTGCGTTTATGGAGTCTCCTGTCTCGTTTTGTTGAACATATAGCTCAAACTTTCACTCATGCCAGCTACCTCTAATTGTAGTATAATGCTTGTCAACTGATATATTTCTATTTTTTGCAATACGTATTTCTAGTACAACTCTTATCATGCTCCGTTATTATGACATTTCTGTTACCTTAAATATTTTTTCGTGGAGTATTAACTAACCTTCCTACATTACGAAACAGGCTAGCCTACTTGCACGAAGGATTAGAACCCAAAGTTGTCCATCGAGATGTAAAATCCAGTAACATTCTTTTGGACAAAAATTGGAATGCTAAAGTATCAGACTTTGGACTGGCCAAGCTCTTAGGGCCTGAGAAAAGCTATGTGACAACGCGTGTAATGGGGACATTTGGGTTAGTTTCATTCTCAAGTAACATTATCTCTTACATGGAGGTGGATACTATTTATCTATTTTATTCAAAGCCACAAATTTTGTGCAGATATGTGTCACCTGAGTATGCAAGCACGGGTATGCTTAATGAGGGCAGCGATGTGTATAGTTTTGGGATTCTACTTATGGAGCTAATCACAGGAAGAAGTCCCATCGATTATTCTAGACCACCAGGAGAGGTGATTCAAGGATTTCTCTATATTTTATTTGTGTCTCCCCTGAAACTCCAATGAGTCTTATGCCTGTGTTTTGTTTGGTGCGCTTCAGATGAACTTGGTTGATTGGTTTAAAGGAATGGTTGCAAATCGTCGTGGTGATGAACTAGTTGATCCTTTAATAGATATTCAGCCTTCTCAGAGATCCTTGAAACGAGCTTTACTTGTATGTCTGCGCTGTATAGATTTGGATGTTAGTAAGCGACCAAAGATGGGCCAAATTGTTCACATGCTTGAGACTGACGATTTTCCCTTTCGTTCTGTAAGCCCTCTATGCTTTCATCCTCTATGCTTTATAAGGAAAAACGCATGTAATACAGCATTACACAGTTTTGACACTAAATGTCACATCCTAATCTAGGATATTTAATTTCACATCCTAATCTACCCACCTCACTGAAAGATCCACAGTAAATTGAGTATAGCTTCTACCACCTTAAATGGGTTGCTTTGCTTTCTTAATAGGAACATCGAACGAATAGAGAGAAAGATCCTGTTCATTCTAAAGCAGCTGCTTCCAGCAAGATTCCATATCCAACAAAGCATGTAGAGCCCACAGATAAATCAAGCTGGAGATGATATGTTGTGCTGCTCATGACAAAACCTGTGATCAAACTATTTTTTCCAACGATTTTCAATTTGTTGTGAAAATATCAGAAGCCATTGTGCATATCTTATAATATTGTAGTTTCATCTCTGTAGGAGAGGTCTTAGCATATTCTGCTGTATGGCATTATCTCGTGAAGAAAACAAGCCTTGTAAATATGAATTTCCCACAACATATAAACTTTATCAGTCTGCATGCAGCATAAGATAATATTGCTGATATTTATTCATATATTTGGTTACGACTCTTGCGCTCATTCGTGCATGTCTTTGATATACGTAGTTTTTAGACGCATGCACTGTCAACTAGAACATGTATATGGTGGTCAAAATAATAACGACCAGTTAATTTGTTTCATATGGTATTTTCATTGAAGTTATTTTTAGAGTATCAATGGATTTCACACATTTTTCCTTTAATTATAAGGTAATGGTTGTTGTATCCTTCACTTTACCTCACTTTCCAATATTTGCTTTTGTAATCACTACATCTACACTTGCTAGTCACCTCAGTCCTGCACTATGCTGTAATCTTCTTTTCGTTATGCTCATATCACATTGCATTCTATTGCAATCAATTTTCTCCGTATTATATGAATCATATAAGAATCCTGATGCAGTTTTTTTTTTTTTAAATTTATTTAATATTTTTTAAATTCGTGAGGGAGGGATAAAAGGGTGTAAAGGTCATTTAATATTTTTTAAAACATACAATAATTGGAAATTTCTATACCACCTGGCACCTATCTCAACATAGTCATACACTATCTCAACATAGTCATACCTCACTTGATAAACATTTAATGCACTTTTTCTTTTTCTTCTATCAGGCACCTCCTATTCTCATGTTGGGTGCAACCACAGTTACGTGGGTGAACCATTAATGCAGTTTTTTTTTTTTTTTTTTTTTTTTTTTTTTTTTTTTTTTTTTTTTTTTTTTTTTTTTTTTTTTTTTTTTTAATACTAGCACTTTACATAGCTTTTTTGTGAATATAAATGTAACTCTATGTTAAAACATCTGATGTAATGTTCTCTGCTGGCACGTTACAATACTTTTGTCGGCGGCATCTACGTGATGAATATCTAATGTAAAGCTCTCTTTTAGCCACTTCCCATGCTCTTCTGAACTCAAGTTACATTCCTCCAAATGAATTCTTCATATATTTTATATATAAGTGTGTCTCTTAAGTCCATGTTATTTTAGAATGAAGACCATGTGAAAAAAATAGTACAAATTTTCTAAGCAAAGATATTTATATTTCCATATACGGAGAATTTTCTATATCTATTTGATAAAATACTTATAGGCAATAAATAAAATAAAACTTATATTCATAATTATAAAATGTAAATAACTAATTTCACCTCAACAAGTTCAAATACAAGTCAAATATAAAAAATAACTAAATTAATTTATTTTGGTATATTATAAATTTTATTTTTAATTGCGTTTGTTAAGGGTAGCAATGCAGAGCGATTTTACTCTTCTTTGCCTTGCATTTAATCTTCAAAAAACAGATCGAGGCAAAATCCACATTAGAATTGTAGGCTAGTTTTGTTGGTTGTTGGTTTTGTGATGGCACTTATTTTATTCACAATTTAAATTGCATGTTCTAAGTAATTTTTTTTCTTATTTTTTGTTTTTCTAGAGATATGTGTTTTTATATGTTTTAGACATTTTAATAAAAATTAAGTTAATTTTTCTGTTTTAAATAAATTTTTTTAGTAGATTACTAAGTCATAGATTTGTTAAATTTTTCCAAATAAAATTGATGAAGTTGATGGGATAAAAATGTGAAAGCAGATAAAAGTTGAAATGGGTTGCAAGAAGGAAGAGGTGAGTTGCTAAGAGGATAAATAGGACATTGGCTGAAAAACAAGGGCATTTTCGTCAAAATATAATATTAGAAGTCAAAAAGTAATTACAAGGGCATTTTAGTCTTAGTAACTCTTGTGAACATTTATTACTTACAAAATCATCAGTTAAGTAATAAATTAGGTAAAATCCAACAAATTTGGTTATCTTCAATATCAATCTTAAATTTTACTTTTACAATCGTGGCCCCTTATAATTGAATTTAATACATTTTAATGTTATTTAATGAAGAGTTAAATTGTTTACGTAAACGACTTTTTTCTAAATTTTCCGACGAATAACTTCAAAATATACCAAAAAATGAAAATAAAAATAAATATAATAATAATATAATGAATAGTATTAGTAAAAATAAAGATAAACACATATTAGTTTTTTAATCAATAGTGCTGACAGAATTAAAACCAGAATTCTATGATATAATTAAATTAATGTATCTAAAATATTAAATATATCACTGGATTTTTTTTATTAAAATGAGTAACTTATCTCATGAGATCATACTTTTATTTAAATCAATCGTTTAACTTTATATGATTTTACTGACAAGTTTGAAGTTATGTTATGATTATACTGAAAAATCGTATTATAATTTCACAATTTTAATTGATTTTATGGGACAATGACCAACATGAATGTTGTCAAAAAATTTATTTTTTAAAATTGTGGCAGAATGAAAGTTGTGGACTCTTGTGATGACTTTAAAGTAAATATTATATTATTCTGTGACGACTTTAAAGTGAAAGTCATGTCATGTGTAATAACTTAAAAAAAAAAAAAATCGTATCTTTATGTAACTACTTTATTATTTTTTTTGAATTGTTCTATTGCTAGACAATTTTAGAGTAATTTTTTTTAATGAAAGTAATCTATTCACAACATAATTTCTCAATAAAAGTTGTATAATTATAACATGACTTTAAGATTGTCATTAAAATCATATATGTGTTTTAAATAAAGTCCTGTTCCCATTACTAAATGGTGTATGCAATTCTAAAGTAATTATACTTAATATTTTATAAAGTATTTTAAGAAATAATAATTTCTTATGCGTTCAGATATTTTTTAAGAAAATAAATGTAAACATAGAAAATATGAAATTCAAACCAATGAATTTAATATTGGAGGGTTCTAAAACTAGTATTGCTTGTTATCCTTCCTATCAGTTAAATCGTCTAGACTCCTATTCGTACAAACTTAAAAGACCATAACGTTAATACCGAAAATCCCGAAAAAGCGCAAAATCAATCACAAAGTTTTGGTAAAGGGTAATCACTTTCTTCGCACAACAATATCTAAAAATTTTGTAAAGTACCTTTTTCCACGTATGTTTGGTTGAAGCTTTTGAATAGGGTACTCTGTAAAATGAAGGACAAAAGTTCTAAGCTGCCATACCACATCTCTGTCCTTGGAATAATGGAATGTGTTTCTACCGTTACAATATTATTATTATAAGACTCTTATACTCTACTCAGAAGTCTTAGTTTGTTGCTACACTATACACTCTTTTATTTTATTCGGTGTGGGTTTTGCTTATCTCCTTTTATATAAGAACAACACACCTTCTCTTCTGTCACACACTTCCAAGCAATGGCTTCAATTCTCCTCTTCCTTCCTCTATTTGCCATTGCTCTCTCCCTCGCTAGTTAGTTACCTCTTTTTCCAACTGTTATTGTTTTCACTGTTACCTTTTTTTCCCCTCTTCCAAGAAAAGGAATGTTAATTACTTTACTTACAAAAGTGCAAATGTAACTGTTTCTGTTACTCTCCTAATTTCTTTAATTTTTTTTTTGTTCTTGCAGGCTCCGAATCTTTCATAGGAGTAAACTATGGCCAGGTCGCCGACAACCTTCCGCCGCCGGACTCCACGGCCGCGCTTCTCAAATCCACCTCCATCGGAAAAGTCCGTCTCTACGGCGCCGATCCCGCCATCATCAAGGCCCTCGCCAATTCCGGCATCGGAATCGTCATCGGCGCCGCCAACGGCGACATTCCGAGTCTGGCCTCCGATCCCAACGCGGCCACTCAGTGGGTTAACGCGAATGTGCTACCCTACTACCCCGCCAGCAACATCACTCTCATCACCGTTGGGAACGAGATTCTAACCCTGGCCGACCAGAGTCTTGTCTCGCAGCTCGTGCCGGCGATGCGAAATCTCCAGAATGCCCTCAACGCGGCCTCTGTGAAGATCAAGGTCTCCACGGTGCACTCCATGGCCGTGTTGACTCAGTCGGATCCGCCGTCGTCCGGGCTGTTCAACCCGGCGCTCCAGAACACGCTGAAACAGTTGCTGGCGGTTCTGAAGGACAACAAATCGCCGTTCACGATCAACCCATACCCGTTCTTCGCTTACCAGAGCGACCCTAGACCCGAAACGCTGGCGTTTTGCCTCTTCCAACCCAACTCGGGCCGAGTCGACTCGGGTAACGGAAAGCTCTACACGAACATGTTCGATGCGCAGGTCAGTACAGTAGCTGTTACTGTTTTTTCGCCTTTAAAATATTTTCTTATTATCAAAAGTTGACGTGGGAGTCAACTAGACACTCATCCTCTGTTTTCTACATTCCATCCACGTGTCTTCACACACACACACACACATATATATATATATATATATATTTCGTATCTTCCTCTCAATTCACGCTAATCTTGTCTTTCAGCCTTTGCATTTGTAGAAGGACGTCAAGGATTAAAATTTAATATGTTATTAGAGATATGTTTTATTAGTATAATTAGAGATTAATAATTAATGCCGATTTCATTCTCACCCACTGTGTTGGTGCGTGTAGCAAAATGCTACTATTTGTTTTAGAGTTAGAATTTATTCTAATTAAATTATTGTTAACTGCTACGCTTACTTAAATTGATTTCGTCTGTCCTAGATCTTGATTCTTGAAACAGTGACACGCATTTATCCATGACGTGATCTTTTTTGCTCTGTTAGCGATGACGGTGATTTCTTTTCATTTTTCAAATTAAAGTTGTTTGATTCGACTACGTACATGATTTAATTGTTTATCTAACGTTTATTCTTTTGCCCGTGATGCTGCAATGAGAGTAATGTTGCTTACATTTTTAATCAATTGAAACTTTGTCTGACAGTATTCAAATCTTTATTCAACACTGGATGACTTTAACTTTCCGGACTAAACTAGAAAGTAGATGTAGTTACTAACACTTAAGATTGTGCACAGTTGTCAAGAATACATTGGCGTAGCGTAAGTAGGACTGAATATATGTATGTATGAGTTGATACGTAAGAGTAAAGAAAAATTTTGACAAGGATTATAGGATTGACCTTAAGATAAGAGTGGAGTTATTCTTATCTCTGTGCAACTAGTGCATACCCTAAATTCACTCTGATTGGAGACAGGCTGGCTACACATCATGTGGTCACAAAACAAGTTCTTCCAAAGCATCAATAATTGTTGCCATGTTGGGTCACACTGAGTGAATATGGTAGGTAAACCCTTGTCTTTTTTAACCTGTTGGAATAAAAAGGTAGGAAAATTTTCAATGTCCAGGAACACCTTTGTTCTATACCAACAACCACCACTTGGTTCAATTCATTTGCCCCTATGATTTTAGCATATGCAATAACTCTAAATTTCTAATACTTCAAAATTTGGTTGGTGCACAAATTATGCTGCTAATTAAATCAAAATGGAAAGAAAACCCTTTAATGATCTCATCTGGTTTGTTAAATAGTGGCGTTTTCCTTACTGAACTTTCTTGTGCTTGGGTTTGAATGTTGTGCAGGTTGATGCTGTACATTCTGCTTTGAGTGCAATGGGCTTCGAGGACATCGAGATTGTGGTCGCTGAGACTGGATGGCCCTCACGTGGTGACAGTAACGAAGTAGGACCGGGTCTTGAAAATGCAAAGGCCTTTAACGGGAACCTGATTAGTCATCTTAGGTCATTGGTTGGGACACCTTTGATGCCTGGGAAGTCTGTGGACACTTACATTTTTGCACTCTATGATGAGGATCTCAAACCCGGTCCAGGATCTGAACGCGCTTTTGGGCTGTTCAAAACTGATGGTACCATGGCATACGATGCTGGTTTAACCAAGTCTAGCCAGCAGGTGAGGAAATTGCTACTTTTGGCAGGAGCATAGTGTTGATGTATAATAAGTTTCATTAGATTTTTCATAACATGCAGCCTTTTTTTTGTGTCCACAGAGTCCATCAACTAGTCCAAAAGTTGCTCCAGCACCTAACACTTCTAAATGGTGTGTACCCAAAGCTGAAGTTTCTGATGAACAGTTGCAGGCCAATCTTGACTACGCCTGTAGCCAAGGCATAGATTGCGGACCAATTCAACCAGGAGGTGCTTGTTTTGAGCCTAACACAGTAGCATCCCATGCAGCATTTGCCATGAATCTCTACTACCAGACATCTGCCAAAAATCAATGGAACTGTGACTTCTCCCAATCAGCAACACTAACATCCCAAAATCCAAGTAAGCTTTCTAGACACTGAATTAACACCGAAATTTCAATTTTTAATGTTGTAGCCTCCATTCCACTTTTAACGAGTGTCTAACAAACACTTCTCTTATTCTAACGTGACCCTTAAGCTTAATCCAAAATGAAAAACTAGCCATGAGAAGTTCAAATGGTTAAGAGCACTATTCTTTGATGGGAATAGAATCGGGAGAAAAGATAACATTGTCTGAGCTGGCACAAATGTGTGATGCTAAGTTACCAAAGGCCCTTTTGGCAAAAGGTTACTTTTATGCAAGAAAAGACTAATACTTTTTGACATTTTAGGTGGCTTATGTTGGGTGAATGATTGGAAATTGAATTATATAATATATGCCGATGTTCTGGTTCCTAAATACATAATACCTATATGGTGTGTGTGGGTTGTCTAATTCGATTTCCTCTTCTTGGTAGGTTACAATGCTTGCATATACTCTGGTGGGAGCAGCTGAAATCAGAGGCTTCAGCTTTGTCTGAACTAATAAATTATGCGGATGGATGTGTATTTAGGAGTAAATTAATGAATAAGGGCATGTATTTTGTTATAGCCTTTCATATTTATATATATAGCTTTAATTGTAGGGGCATGCCCATTCTGGTTTGCATCTTTTGTCCGCTTCATAGAGTGCCAATAAACAATTGTTTCCTTCAATTTTACCATCCCCCAACCCTCTCCCATTTTTTCAATGTTAAATAAATGTCGTTCCAAATTTTATTATTCTCATGATTTCTCTTTTATTACTTAGTTTTGTACATAATTTTTTATTTTCCTACTTCATAGTCAATGGTTAAGAATATAATAGAAAAAAATACATATTTAATTTTTTATTGGTATTATATAGTGATAATCAAAGTGCAACAATTTTTTTTTTATTTTGCTAAAACATAAAATAAAATGGACAAAAGGAGAGTGTAGTGTATTTTTGGTGTGGATCTGAATAATTTTATCCATACTAGTCAACGAGTTTTTAATTCTAGATCTCTGGAAAACTTTTTGAATAAGTTATTCATTAATTAAGATTTTACGAAGAAATTTAACCCCAAGTCTCTAAAAGAAATTGAGAATTAGCTGCAAAAACTTGACTTTTGTGAAAAAGCCTCTCCCGCTATGGTCTAACCAGCATCAAATCTTTGTATGCCTGGATCTTTCCACATCATTCGCCGGAAATTTTCAATGAAACCAGTGAAGCCACCAAAATAATGTGATTTACGATAATCTAGAGGATTGAGGCATTTAATAGATCAGTTGTTAAAATTCTTAACACTGCTTTAATTTGGAGTAAAATAAATTTTTTTCTGCTAAAATCTTTTCCTCGTTAATACACTCAAATTATGATTTCATATAGATGCTGCGTATCTGTCTATATTTGTAAATAAATGTTCAATAATCCGTTGTCGTCCAGCGGTTAGGATATTTGGCTTTCACCCAGGAGACCCGGGTTCGATTCCCGGCAACGGAAATTTTTCGTTTTTGATAATAAATTAAATTACACAGTCTTAATTAGAACTTTCATATTAATTTTTTTATCAAATTGTACGATTTTGATGCTTTGACATGTGGACTGTAGGTAGAACCTTTTACCCCTACCATGCACGTTCTTCTTTATTAAGCAGGGATCCAACTAATATTTTTTTTCCACCTGAGTTTCAAAATACATACGCAAAAAACTTATAATTAAATTATACATGTTTTATGTAAAGGATACAATTTAAGTTTGATATAAATAATTGTTAGCTATGTTTAAAAAAAAAATACAATTAATATTTTCTTAGTTTTCCAAAATATAACTATTGTAAATCAAATTACTAGCAACGAGCTCTCTATTTATGCCACTTTTAAAACTTCTTTAGTATAAAAGACGATTTCTGAATCTTATCCGGCGAGCACTGGATTTGGGGAAGTACTATGAAGTAGCCCTATCATTCTGGTCCCCAGTTTTAAAGAAGGGAAATTGCCTAGCTAGTGTATGTGTTGTGTTCGTGAGTTCATGCTCAGCTTGTTATGCTGCATAGCTGCAAACACTGCGCAGAACACTAATTTTAATTATTTACTTGTGCATCTTTTTGGTTGTTTTGGATGGAATGTCACAAACATGCATGTGGCATCCTTGGAAGAATGGGTGGCAATGACTATGAAGTGATTTCTGGAAATGAAAATACGATAGAATTCATCGGAGACCTTTTGTTGCAGACATTAGCGTAACAAAAGGTAAATAGCTAGGTTGCTAATGCTTTGATGCAACCATCTCGATCTGGGGGAGTGCTGACTATTAGGTACACTTTTATGTTTTTCTGTTTGAAAGGCAAATTTTAAGAAATGCTTGAAATAGCATAAGATATTTCTGTAAAAGGCAATATTTGTTTTTAACTCCTGCAAAAAGAAAAAATCTCTTATTAACTAATCGTTTACGCAAATATCACATGCAAGTGATTTGTATTTTAGTAGAGAGAATTTCTAATCGGGTTTACGCAAATACTATACTTAACACATTTTTTATAGAAGATTGAAAAAAAAAACCTTCTAGAAATTATAAGTAATTACTTACGTGACCCGAATAAAAAGAAGCATTTAAGTGTAAAATATATTGAGATAAAGTATAGATTGAGTGTTTTAATTAATTGACTTTTGCATTATCAAAAAATTAATTGACAACTTCTGTAGAAATTGAATAAAATGCATATATAATACTGATGCATGTTTTGTTTGTCATTTTTCATATCTAAGTTTAAGCTACTCGAAGTAATTTTTACTTTCCACATCATATAAGGCTCCATTAAAAATCCTAACTTCGGAAGTGAAAATATAACTTTCTAATAAAAAAACTTAAACATAAGGTCGATAGGGTAAAGAAACATGTCTCCTGTACTACACAAATTCTGTTCAACAAAATCCAATTCTTTGATTACACAAATATTATCCTCAAAAATTCATCTTAGTTTAACTAGTACGCGGAAAAATAAAGGGTATTTATGAGGAAGTGTAGTGCAATTGGGCGGAGGCGATAGAGTTGCAGTATCGTTGCTAGTCTAACAAGAATGCAGTGAGTAAAGGACAAACAATTACAATTTTGAAATTCTTTACAAACGTCAATCTATATGCCTGCTTAACTCCAATCTCATTAACCAAAAAAGGGTTGAATTGAGTCAATATTTCTTGACTCAATGGATTAGCCGCTTGCGACAATCTCATGAATGGCATCGCTGACAGTTTCATCCTCCGATCTGACAGACAGTTTCATCGCAACATCCTTTGGACCATCAAGTCCAAAAGACAACCGTACAAGCACCTTTACATTACCTATGAATACACCTGACAATAAGCATGTGTGTGATCTTGAATTGGGTGGAACCTCCTCCGTTCCCTGCACACAATCATTAGAACAATCATTACGTTACGGCATCCATCATAGGTTTGAAATGTTTGTGTTAAACACTATGTCCAATCGTTATAAACCAAACAAGCAAATATGCACTACTTAAATAAAGTGGTCTCAAAAGAGTTACCAAAGCAGCAATTGAAATAATGGGCTTACCTCACAGGGCTGCAAGCCAAGCAGGTTGATAACAGTATTTACAGCTTCAGCCAAGCTCTCTCTAGGACCAAGACCGTACTCATCCACTCGCTCAAAATCAGGGCCTAAGCTTTCCCAAGCATTCCTAAAATTAGTCACCCCCACTTTCAGCACATAATCTGCGGCAACAACCTCCAGATCCTCCAGCTGGTATTCATCTTCAACACCGTCATCTTCAGCCTCGCCAGTGGAAGGGTCAACCTGAAGAAGGTCCAGTTTATCTATGGATGAGATTGCTACGAAAACATTATAGGATATTGAAAAATTAAAAACAAGCTACATAAAAATAATCAATATATCAAGATAATAAAAAAACTAGAAAGCTTCCGAAAAATAAAGAGAATGATACCTCTTTAACAATAAATTTCATAATGTTAGAAAATTTTCCAACAGCTGATACTCCCTCTGGCTTCTCAAATGCCACAAAAGTCTGTCCAGGTGAATCATAAGGAAGAGACCTGATAGGCTTGGAGAACACCTCTGTGAATTCATCTGCTTCAGAAGCATCCACATTCACAATAACCTGTAATAGGGGAAAAAATAATTTCAAAGAACTGGGAGTTGGATTATTTTGTGAAATTTGAAGCATCTATAATAGTAATTACATCTTCCAATAACTGCTCTGCTATTGTGTTGGTGCAGTTGTACTGGAACACAACATGCCTATCAAAAATGTGTTTAACGACATTAACTGCATATTCTGTCTCAGCTTCAGTGAGCTCCACAGGTGCTGAGGACTGGTAAAAAGAATATACTGCGTTAGATATTGAAAGAACAACACGATATATTGAATATGAAAGAATCTAAATTTGTCTTGTATTTAGCATATGTGTCTATCTATATATAGATACATATGCTAAATAAATACACGCATTTTGGTATGGCATTGATATTAAAGCAATGATGTATATATTAGATAAAAAAACAAATTAAGAATTTTCTTTTTAAGAATAAAATGAAAGAACCTTAAAAAGCTTCCCAAAGTTTGCACACTCTGGAATGGTCAAAAGCATCTTCTCATATGCATCAACAGTTGATACGGGACCACTTGGAGGAGCACCCAAACCAGATGGCTTTTTACCAGGGGCCTTCTTTTCTGCAAGTGGCTGGGACTTGACCTCCTTGGGCACAGAGTTAATATCAAAAGCTTCTTCTGAAGGCTCCTGCATTCATATTAAAAAACATGAGATGATGCACTCTGTGGTAAGCAAGAAAGATGCTGAGGACTTACATAATTTTTCAAACTATTCTCCAGATTAACAAGTGGGATATCAAATGACCCAAACAGGAAGTCCTTTACATCTTTATCAGTCTCAACAACTGAACCATCACCTCCAAGTGTGTTCAGGTAAAGTGTTGCCCTATCACGAACCTGCAAAGAAATCAAAATGGCAAATATATATTGAAGTGGTTAACAATTTAAAAAATATGAAAACCTTTCCTTGTGTGTGGTGTGAGTAAAACTGGACCAAAAATAGGATGAGTAGATTTTATTTCAGAAACAATCTTCATCAGTATCCGAACACACAGACTCTTTCCAATTCCCACGTATTTGACAGACCAGGATCTCCCTCCCCAAGCAAATGTAAAACCTCACCTTTATTACTTTTCCTCCTATTCTTTATTTTGCGCACTGTTTTAAGGGACTAACTGTTGATACAACAAGCATTCATATATTTCAAAGATTTAAACAATTGAAAATTAAAATTTTAAAATTACAGGTATGAGCAACAAGATGTACAAAATACTCAAACAGCTAAAACATCTCAAGCCTCATAATTCACATAAAGCATTATACCAAGGTTAAGAAATTCACCTCATCGTCACTGTCAAAAAGACATCGCCTTAGCAGAACAAATATACGGGGCTGAAACAATAAAATGTGAGATTCAAGTTAGCACCACATATCCCCAAAAATATTATAAAACATTTAGAGAAAACCATTGCAAAAAAAAATCAAGTAACACCTTCAATGCATCAACTGCAGCACCAAATTTTGCCAGTGTACTCACGGCACTGGCCCTAACAATTGCATTCTCAAGATGTACTCTATTATAAATGTAACGAATATATTTGCTTGGATCTGATGTTTTTGGTCCTTCAATTCCCAGGAAGTGAAGTATCTACAGTGCAAGGGAGTAAAATGGTTAACAACAAAATACAGAATTCTAGACAAAAGAAATGCAAAAACTGTGAACAATGAAGCACGGGATGGAAGCAATACCTGTGTAGACAAATAAGTGAACTCACAATCTTCAATGAACTCACAAAGATGAAGCAACCCAGCTTCCTTAGCATCAGGGATATCACTAATGAGAATCACAATTGAATCAACAATTGCCTTCTTGTAATCAAAACCACCTTCTTCCCTAAGAATATTACTCAGGAAGTTCATCCTGAAAACAATAGCAGAATCCAAACCATCAGCAAAACATTCATCTAGGAAATAACTATATAAGATGTAACATGCCATATGTGGGAGCTGAAAACAATATACTAGAAGACATACAGAGATCGATATTTTAAAGGAAACTTCAGGCACAATGATCTTATTGCTTCAACAACAACAATTTTGAACTCATCAGCAATATCAGACATGAAATTTGTGATCTGCTTCATAAGACGATCCACACTAGATTCATTTCCTGTTTTCAAAAGTGTAGTAATCGCGAGGGTAGCAATGCTTCTGTTCTGGTCAGAGATTAAACTTTCCATATCAATGTTGCAGTTGGTGACTGCCATTGGATGTGTCATTGCTACCTGTAGAGTTTCAAAGTCACACTTCATGGTTATACCTTTGTCAAGTTTGACCATCACAAACCCCACTAGAATATTTAGCGAAAACTGAAAGTATAGATTTTCTATCAACTCCTCCAAATCACAAAAGGAAAAGGAACATGGGCAGGGAGGTTTCAGACTTGAGTGGCATTTCAAATATCCCATTATAATTGCAGCAGCATAAAGATTACTTCAGTGACATTTGAGAAATTATTACCTTGTTCAAGGTGCGGACAGCAGCAAATCTCAAGACTGGCTTAGAAGAACTTAAAAATAGTTGAAGAACAGTAATTGCTGGAGTCAATTCTCGACTTGTTACACCATTGAGCTCTGTTATTGCTCTAGCAGCTTCAAAAATCACCATCTCTGACTTGTGACGAAGGCAACTCTCAAGATAATCATAGAAGGGGCGTTCCCCTGCCTGAGTATTATTGCTTGATTCATAAATAACCTACATAGATGATGGGAAAAAAAGATTAGGAAAATAAATAACATCCCAGTAACAATGTACATAAGGAAGGAAACACACCTGACTAGTGTAACGGATCAAAAGGCACTGTGCTAAAGGTGAGCGAACAGTCCCCCTTGTCAAACTGGTAACCAGCTTGCTAACTGCCAACCGATCATTTTGTCGTATCTGCAATGGTTCAAATCACCATGTACCACTAACTGTCTTTAGATTTTATACACATGTTTTATATGACAAGAGTCAGCTTCCAAGAAGGCAAGAATAAAGTGACGCTGAGTAAAAGACTTATAGGAGGGTTAAAGGAATAGAATTTCCCATTATGATCCAGCCTAAACTAATTCTACAAGATAATTACTCTAGACGTGTAAAGAGTCAGATGGCACCAAAAATTACAGCACTATACTATCAGTGCAAGCAAATTTCAACTTGTTTATCAACATGAAGTTCAAAGCATCTAAAACTTGGTTTAAGTTCAACAACGACAATACAGAGATCTGAACAGAAACTCTACCCTGAAAACTTTTCATGTCCTATAAGAAGCAACCACTTCTAATTGATGCTGAAGTTGAAGCTAGAAGTATAACTATGAATACACTAAAAATTTCAGCTGTAGATGACAATGTGATAACATAACATGGACCAGAAACCAAACAAAAAAATATTAATATCTTCAGGAGAAATTCAAGAAGTTTTGCTTTCTCTATGTATAGTCAAATTCGTAACCCACATAAGGAAACATAGGTTAAGCTGAGAAAGAAATGTACTTAATCAGTGGAAGTTGTAAAAGTTGTAAGAGGAAAGCACGAAGATAAGCTCATTCATGACATTTAACTGTGATAAGTCATGAAGTGTAGTGATGATTCAAGAAAGTGCAGTGGCAGTAGAAAGATACAGGCCACCACACAAACCTTGCCACACTAAATGACCTAGAATGATGACAAAGTTTTGAGGTGCTTCAATACAGCAAATAACCTGTGCATAACCAAACTTATTTGCAAAGCCTACCTGATGTAGCAAAGCCAGAGCATGAAATTGTACAAGGGCTGCCCTTGACTGAACAGCTTCCTGAACCTCATTGCTCCATCTTTTTACAATTTCAGGATTTGTCTGTAAAGGGGGACACAAAATAAGCGAGCACCGTACAATTCAAGTGTTTAAACAGTTGAAAAAAGAAATATATATGATTATTACCTGGAGAAGATGAAAGCCACTAATTAAAGCAGCACTGGCAACAACTGGATTTTTATCTACAATAGCTTGTTTTAAATACCGCTCAATTTGGGAAAGGAGTGTTCCATCAGTGATTCGACAAAGCACTCGAATGGCATTGGCCTTATACATGTCAATTTTGCTATTCATATCTTTCATTAGAGAGCTTGTGACAATGATAACCTATTTTAAAATTAACGAGATAGAATAATCAAAATCTAAGCTAATAACACAGATCACAGACGATAAAAATGAATCTTTAATAAATGAAAAAGTTGCATGAGAACATGTAACCTCGTCTGCAGACGGAGATATCTCCTTTATCATCAGGTAGACCATTCTCCTTAATCCCATATCTTTGGACTGGAAAAGCTTAGTAACAGCAAAGAAAACTTCTGTTGCTTCAACCTAGCAAAAATACAATTTCCCAGGAAAGGATTAACAGTTGTGTCTAACATAATTCCACAATAAGCATGGTGATGGGATATCATTCTAGACCTTTGTAAACGTCTCTCCCTGATTCAGTAGGTACAGGAGTTTTGTAATAACCTGTAAATAAGATAACAAAACAAGCAGAGTGAGAATTCACCACTGAATCATTTACAGATACAAGACGAAAACATACGAATCCTTTAGTTCACGACACAAACCTGTGAACACCTCCTAGCATCTAGTTGAGGGTCATTAAAAACTCTGGCCTCCTGAAGAACAGACCCCTTTTCAATTCCCAGAAAGGGGGAATACTCGGCTGCTCAACAACCAAAATCACATCACAATTAGTAACATTTACAATTTACTCGCAATTAAAGCAGTCATTACGAGTAGGATTCGTCACAATGCACAACCCTGACTCATTCGTAACAAAGAGCCAAAAATCTACCACTATCACCTAATCACCGGAAACTTATTCCACAATCTGCATTGACAATTATCCGGCAAGATCAATTCGAGTTTTTACAAACCATAAGGAATCGAAACCAGATCAAACTAGAGACCGTTAGGAAAGTCAGAGAGGAACAACATAAGATTCAATAGAAGGATGTTGAGAATTGAGATATCTAAGTACGCGGAATTTGACAACTGAAATATCTAACTAGGCGAACCCTACTGTAGTATTCGGAAATGGAAATGAAACACGGATCTGGAAGCAAAAGAGATTGATCCAACAGTAGCAATGAGAGAACGGAAAACGCTAAGAGCTAACGAGAGAGAAAACGGATCGAAGAAGAGAAGAAGAGCACCTTCGTCGTCGCGGTCATCGTCCTTCTTCACTAGCGGCTGAGCCATCACCAATCACCGGTGAATCTGTGAGATCTCTGTTCTGCGAATGCACCACTCAAGTTTGTGAATGAACGAACGAAAGAACGAATCAGTGGTGAATGCTGAGAAGAAGAAGGAAAATGCTGTGTTTAAACGCACGAGTTGTTTTGTACTCTACGATGCAGATCGAGTTCAGATTCCAATTAAAATTTAATCACATTTTATTTAAATATTATACTCTTTTCATATAATCATATTATTTTCATATTTAAATAGAGTCGTGTAAATATTTTTTATACTTTTTAATTTCGTATGGTTTCTTATTTAATCTATTTGTTTTTTAGAAGTTGCTTATTTAATGAAAATTTATAATATTAAGTGTAAAATTGTTTACATTAATCACAATATCTTATAATTAAATTAAAAATTAGAGATACTATTTGAAAATTCTACATTTGGTTAATATGTACCCACTCTTTTTGATAAATTTTTAAACACTTTTAATATGTAGTAATGATAAATATAAAAAACATTTAGATATAATATTTGTTATTTTTTATTTATCTGTAAATTCAATTAGCTTTAAATTGACTTTTAAACTTCTAACGAAGAAATTAAAATAATGTATATTTAACCTGATTTATATGTGTTTCAGTAATAGTAATTTGTATTTCTATTTGAATCATATTGCTGGATTTATAAATGCTTATAAAATAATATGTTGGATAGAAATCTTACATAATACATGATAACGTAGTTTTCATTTAATTTTAAAATTTAAGAGAGGTTAGTTTTCGTTTCATTTTAAAATTTCAGAGAGGTTGAATTATTTTAATTAAATTAGCCAGAAGATCTTTCGACTATTTTGAAATTTTAAATTAAGTTTTTAAACTAAAAAAAGTCTAATTAAATTGTTGATCTTATAAAGAAAAGTGGTAATTTGATCCTTAAAATTAATTTACGACAATTTGAAAGTTGCAATAATTGTGACGATTTTATAAACTATTGAGTCCCAAAAATTAAAAGAAATAAAAAAACCTTTAACAATCAAAGATCCAATTATATTTTGAAAAAATGAAATAGTCAAGAGAACCAATAATTAATTTACTCAATTATTTTATTAAATAAATTAATTTAAAAAAAAAGGGAAATATGTAATTTTTTTCGATTAATTATAATTAATTATTTCAATTCAATTTTTTTAAATATAAACACAAAAGGTAGTGTCATTTCTTTACACTATTTTTTCTCTCCTTAGATGAAATTGTGTAGATTTACTAATTTCGATGATAATTTTTTTTAGTCCATTTTAAATAATATTAATAAGAATTGCACTAAAAAAATGAACCATGTTGTGTATTTAGAGTTAAAAAGCTTAATTTTTTTTATCAGCGTTAAAACATCTAAATACCCTATGTTTTAATTAGAAACAAACAAAATGTAAGAACATGTTTTTATTAAGAAAAGATTAATCCGAAGTTAGTTTATATTTAATGTAAATACGAGAACCAGCCGTCGAGAAAGTTTACGAGTGCTTAAATTGCTTTGTTTTAACAAAAAGTGGTTCGTCTAAGAAAGATGACTAATCTTTAATAAACTGATAAGCTTATATAAAAACATTCAAATGTTCGTCTTTCAACAAATAGAACAAAATAGAAGTTATCAATTCTTATATAAAAAGGTTTATAGAACAAAAAATAGTACACAAAACAATACCTTTGAAAAATAAAATATGATTATTCCAATACATTAAAAAGTGTACATAGTTTACAAAGATTACAGTAAAAGAAAAAAAAGTGTCAAAAGATAGTTCTTAATGGAATTAAATTTTTTATGATCGCATTTGTATTTCACTTGAGTTGTTCAATAAATCTAATATATAAGTGACACTGGAGTTCCTATGTCCATTTAAAAAATATTATTCTCCTTCATACATAGCAGGTGATATTTTGATAAAAAATAAATACTCACTTAAAAAATTAATATTTTAATTATATATATATAATTTAAAATATTAATATATATCCTTAACTGGGTTATTAAATGAGTATTGTTTTTTAAAAGATGTGAAAGTATCATTTTCCTTTTTTCCATTTTAATTCCAACGAGTCAAAAACGGCTCAAGTTTGGGTCATCTATTAATTCTCTTGTTCTTTTTGTAATTTACTCCATTCATTATTTTTATAACACATGTAGAATTAACTATTTTTCCAATATTAGAAATATTTACTTATTTAATAACATTACATCTATTCAGAATTTATATATTCTTCAAAAAAATTCCAACATTAATGAGTAATACTCTTATTTTTTTAATTTTTTTATTAATTTTAATCTCTTTTATTATCAATATTTTTTGCTTTGTGTACATAAAAAAAACACACATAATAAGATTATCAAAACGGTTTTACTTATAAAACAAAGTTATATTCTCAGAGATTCCGAGACGTTAATGTATTATTATTTATAGAACTTAATAAATGTTCATAACTAAAGTATTTCGCAATGAATAAATTAATACACTTGGAATTTTAGGTCAAATCTAATAGAAAATGTCATGAGAAATTTTTAAGACTTAAATGTATTTGTATCTTAAAATATAGTCCTTTATATATATATATATATTTAGTCGAGGAATAAAATTTATTTTTATTACAGCTCTCTGTAAAATATTATTTTTTCATTTGTGCTTCTATAATATTTAAATAATTTACTTTTTGATTTATTAAATATGTTGTTCAAATTTAACTAATTTAAAATGAAAAAATATTTCAAGGATTAAAAAAAGAAACATTTTACCGAAACTAAAATAAAATAATAAAGATCAAAACATAAAAATTACAAAAAGCAAAAATAAAAAATAAAACATTTATTCGAAACTAAAAACAAAAGTATAATTATATTTTAAAAATAAAAATTCATTAAGTCTATTTCTAATTTAGTTTGTTTTAGTTATGAGAAAAAGGAGTGCGATGTAATGTTGATAATAATTCTTCTTCCCGGTTTCTATACCCTTTTTTCGCCTCCAAAACAATGACACCACGAGATTTTACCAATCATTTTTTACAAATTACCCCAAGTCTGCAATCTCCAAAACATGGCACTAACTATTTTCCAAACATCCCTTTGTCACTCACTATGAATCAATTATCGGTGGCAACTTTCAAAAAAACACAGACATGAAAACACCCTTGTTCCTCCAATATTTCCATCTTTTTATATTATCATAATATATAAACATATATGCACAATACTAACCCAATCTACGAAGGATGTACACAGGAGCTTCCTCTAATGCTACAACACGTGCTTACATTACATATTCCCTCCACCTATGAGAAAATCCTACTCAATCAATTAATCACTGGAAGTCATAAATTAAAGAAAGGCGTCTTCGATTTCTTTAATTTCGATCCATCCGGCATTGACTTGTTATGCCAAATGAGAACAATTAAGCAGCTAGAAACACCCATAAGCCTCCATTAAAAACTTGTGACAATATCAGGTGTTACTTTACTAACAAGTTCAGTTAATGATGACATGATATGACATGACATGAAATGGTATGCATGAATTAAGGAGTGTGCATTCGGGCTCCTACCCTCCCGGCATTGGTATATTCAGCAGATGATTGTTCACTGCTTGAGATGGAAGGGTTAAGGCCATATTCACTGGTTGCACCAAACTCGCTGCCACTGTCTAATGCTAGTTTCCGGAACTTCATCATGTCAGCACCGTATGCCTCCGCACCATACTCCCCGCTTGCGCTGAACACTGTACTTTGTCCAGGTTTCACTCCTTCCAGACTAAGCACTTCTACTGACACATCACCCTCCAGTACTCTCACAATCTAATTCATTCATTCATCCATCATAACTTAAGTTAAACAAAGCTTATTCAAATTACATAAACAGCTATAAGTTAAAAAGGGAAGAAAGAAGAGAAAATAACATGTCACAAATTAATGATTAAAACAGGATGAAAGTGAAATGAATGTAAATAATAAGCCATTATTAGTTACCTGACTCATTTTTGGGCGCTTCTTTGCTGAGTGCCTTATGCTAAATGCAGCACAAGCCACCATACCAGCCATTTCCTTCCTGTCATAATTACCCTCTAAACGTGGATCCACAAGCCCTTCAAAAATTCCATCCTCCATTGCCTTTGTACAAAGTGGTCTAGCCTGTTCATGCACACACACATATATAAATATAAATATATATATATATATATATATATAACAAGTAGACATCGTATTATATCCTGTTTTCATTTTATTATATGCTTCACAGTGACAACTAATGAATAATAATATGTATGGGAAACATTCAGAAACTGAAAGGTTCAAATTAGAGATGAAAAGTCATAGAAACTGTGGGAATTAATTAAAAAATATGCGTACCCAGTCGGCCAAACTATCTTCTAGCTCCCCGGTGTTGTCCACAGGGGGCCGACCTGTTATGAGCTCCAGAAGCATAACACCGAACGAGAACACATCAGATTTGTCAGTTACCTTACCGGTTGATGCATACTCCGGAGCCAAATACCTGAAATTTTAGACAAATTTATTGATTAGAAATTAATTCACTTTCATTGCTTAAAACTTGAAATAAACGTATCATGCATATAAACAACGCGAGCATATATAGGTTGGTTTACGGTTTAATTTCTTACCCAAATGTTCCCATTACACGAGTAGAAACGTGAGTGTTAGCGTCTTGACTAAACTTTGCCAACCCAAAATCTGCCACCTGAATGGATAGATCCAATTGTTAATTAACTATATCAAGGGGGCACGCTTACACAATTAAATTTTCAATCGATACGTACTTTGGCTTCAAAGTTATTTTCAAGAAGAATGTTTGCACCCTTTATGTCTCGGTGAATAATACGAGGGTGACCTATTCAATGTTCGAGGTCATATTAATGTTGGCCTCATTGTTTGTCAAAACAAAGAATATGAAGAAAACTTACAATCTTCATGTAAATAAGCAAGTCCTTTGGCCGATCCAAGCGCAATTTTGAGCCTGGTATCCCAATCCATCACAGGTCGATCCCTTCCTGAAATAAAAATTGTGACAGATTTTCATCATAGAGACATACAATAAAAGGGTATAATGACTATCCATGTAAAGAAAAGTATAGACTGAACCAAATAGAATAGTGTATTAGACTATTTTCTGTCCATAAAATTGGTGCAGTTGGGTTAAGATAAAAATTGAAGAAATTAAGTAAAGGAGTAAGTAATGTGTATATGATATAATAAATAGTTAGAAAGAAAGAAAGAGCGCACCATGAAGGTGGTATTCGAGGGTCTTGTTAGGCACAAACTCGTAAACGAGGAGCTTTTGGCTTTCTGACATGCAATAGCCAACAAGTGAGACCAGATGGCGATGATGGACACGGCTGATGATTTCAACCTCAGCTTGGAATTCTCGGTCCCCTTGCCCCCCAGTGGATTTGAGACTCTTCACTGCAATTTCCTTGCCGTTGGGTAGAACACCTTTGTGGACGTATCCGAAGCCACCCTGGCCCAGCAGGTTGCGGTGGCTAAAGCCAGCAGTGGCAGCATAGAGCTCGTCGTAAGTGAAGGAGTTTTGGTTGAACCCGAGGGCCACTGTGGGGTGTGGAGGAGGCAAAACGGGACCTTGGGGCCCAGAGTAACTGGAAGTGCTCATTTCAGTACTGACAAACTGTGGTGCTGACCAAGCTGCTCCTGGATGTGGAGGCATATTCATAACGTGCTCAACCTTATTATTGTTGTTGTACCCATACTCATTTTTGTAAAACCCATCTGCATGTACCCATTCATCAATCACCTTATAATTGTTTGGAGACAGCAGTTCAGAAATTTTAAATGAAAACGTTGTACCAAATTTTATATCAGAAAACACAATAAGCATATTAACCACATTTTTTTTATCACCCTGTTAGCATTTCTTATAGACATATTCTCAATCTATCTTTCATTTATATATTGTATTATTACTAATTATATGAACCAATTTCTCTTATATATATTTTATATAAGAGAAACTATTTTATCTTGCTCATTCTAACTAATAATCCATTCTTAATAGTAAGATAAAAATAAATCAAAATAACTCTCTTAAATTATTATAAGAATAATTTATTACTTATAAATAAATTAGATTTTTTCCTCTTTCTTAATTAATATATCACTTATACATTAATTATTTTTTTATCTTTTTTTTTTATATTTGTCATCCATTCATCTTAATTCATACTATTACAAAAGTATTTTTTATTACAGGGATCATATACTCCATCATAAAAAGACTTGAGTTTTTACAAAAATTTTCTATTGAAATATGTCATTGTAGTATAAGAAAAGAACACTAGAATGATACGAATAAAAAATTATTTTTTTCTTAAAAATACATATTTCTACCCAAACCCTGAACGAAGTAAAAATGTCTTAAAAGTACTGACGTGACACTTAAGCCACAAAAATTAAATTCAAACCAAGAGAATAAATGTGTAGATGGTCTAAGCTAGATGTTAATCAACACTATTTTCGAAATTCAAAGCAAAATGAACTACCTGAGTCTTTCTCTTATTTTAAAAATTTATTTTATTCAAATTTCACAGAAACAAATAAGATTAAATGAGAATTGATATTGAGATCATGTATGGTTTCTAATAAATTTGAAGTGATAATAAAAGAGTGTATAAAATCCAAGTTGATCACATGCAATTGTCTTTAATATAAACAAATACATACCATCAGGTTGACTACCGTAGTAATTAATGGGAGACTGAGATCTCTTCTTTCTTTTTGAACACGCAACGATGGCCATGAGAAGAAGAAGGAGCAAAATCCCAGCTCCAGCTGCAATTACTATTATAATTGGCGTGCTCAATGAGTGGCTTTCACTGTCTCCTGATGAGCTCGAAGACGATGACTTGGGTGGAGACAACCGGTGCTTTGAAGGTGGAGGAGGAGAAAACTGACGCCCAGAATGTGGGGGCGGCGGTGACCGGTGGCCACCTGATTCCTTATCAGGAGGTGGCGGCGGCGGCGGCGGCGGGGGTGGAGACGGTGAGGAATTAGACGGCGGAGGCGGAGATTTCTTATCGCTTGATGAGGGAGGAGGCGATGAATTGTTCTGTGACGGCGGTGGAGGAGATGAATTGTCCTGGGAAGGTGGTGGAGGAGATGAATTGTCCTGGGATGGTGGTGGAGGAGATGAATTGTCGTGCGATGGTGGTGGTGGTGGAGATTGGGAGGAAGATGAATCGGGTGGAGGTGGTGATGGGGAATTGGAATCAGAAGACATTTGGAAGGATGACTTCTTCTCCAACAAAAGGGAAGGTTAAAGAGATGGAGAAGCCTGACCTGCTCCCTCAAGTAATGATTCTGCAACTGGCGAAACCTGCTACAGTAAACAAAGTGTATAAACATATATCCTCGTACATGTACATGTTTTGATTTTGAACGCGGGATGATACGAAGGTGCATGCTGAAATTGTTTGCATGCATGGATGAGGGGGTACGTAAGGAAAGGGAATTGTTACCTGAGAGCGAAGGACAGGAGGGTTCTCCAAAAAAAGAGACGCATGCTGAATAATTATTATGTATTGTAATAAATAACCGAGAAATCGTGTTTCCGCTCCATGTCACCTCCTACAATGCAGCGTAATTCATCTTCACTGCAACGTTTCTTCCTATTTTTAACCTAACTAACCATCCACCCAAGCATGCTTTTAGTTTTTTATTATCTACTTTTAGGCTTAATAGTTAAACCAAAACTTACGACAATCTTCGATATATCGCTTATTATCCTTTTTCTGGACTCTGTTGGTCGCAACCAATTCAAAATTTCTTATTGCTTTGTTTGAGGGCAGTGACTCATTACAAAAGGTTCAAAATCGATCGAGTTAAAGTTGAATGCGACTGTCTGGCACTATGCACGTACCTGCTCAAGTTCATTTTTTTCCCATTGGAGCGCGATGAACTAATATCATTATGTCAAAATAATTATATAAAATAAATCGTTTAAATAGAAATATGATCCTGATTTGAACCGGGTCATAAAAAATAAATGACAACTCTTATATACGATTATTACAAAATGCATATATGTTGCGTGAAAAAATAGATACATACACAAGCCTTTAGATTTCCGATAAACATTTATCTAAAACAACTAACATTTACCTAAAAGATTATAGATCTAAAGTCCAATATACTCCAATAAAGAATTTCAATCTTTTCAATTAATATAGTTCAGTTTAACCATTTATACTGGAATGGATCAGTATATGAATATTAACCTGTTAGTTTGGATTCGATCTTTTAATTCTTAAGGATTTTTTGTGCATGAACAATTTCTAAAATATCCAATGTGGAGTTTATAAGCCGTTGGCTCTCTAATTACAACAACTTGATTTTATGGTGCAGTTCTCCCAAGATTCTTATCAATGACAAATCCTAAATGCAGAAGTCAAAAAAAACACAATAAAGGAGTTACTTGGCATAATAAGCTTAGGCCACAGAAAACCATAATCAAAGAACATGATTCTCGTCGAACAAAGCGAAATTACTAAATATTATTTATCTGAAATATCCTAATTTTTGCATCAACATGCTTCTCTTCCATAATAAGAGCATAAGCATTCCGTACACCAACTTTATTTTAATGAATTTCAATACTTTTATGAACTCTCAATTTTTCAGTGCTTGTCCATTTCTTAATTTCTTTTCCATGTTCCTTGTGTCTTACAAAAAAAGCCGAGTAATTTATCAGTTATTCAACTACGGACCTCTTATGGGCAAGTTACGATGGCTTCAAGTAATAGAAAGTATACAAAAATCAAAACCACATACTCACATTGTCAAGGAGATGGCAGGTTTATTGTCATTGTGATCATTTGATAGATCATTATGATCTAACCTGCATTAGTTCATGTTTCCCTCCCATTTAGAATCACCATGATCCATGCAGACACTATATCAAAAGTCCCTCATCAACATCAATTATACAAATTATGAAACTTTCAAAAATCCAAAATCTCAACACAATATTGCACACCTCTTAGATCTAGTTGGCTTATTATCATCCGGTGGATCTTCCAGAAAAAAGCAGTGCCTTGCAGAAAGCACAGTGCTGGGAAAATTTACAGACATGGATTTTAAAGAGCAATGCCCTGAAGCAACAGCTACACCAGAATCCACCATCCGTCCAAGGAAAAATGCCTTAAGAAAAAAATGCAATGTTAATTAACAAGAGGGATTACATATAATGTAAAAAACAGGAGACCACACAAATACGAGACTAAACTCCTTGAGACTGCAGTTAAGGAAGCCCAGTGTACACAATTAATACAAGCTAAGGGTGACCACAAGGTGATTTTCTAACACACCTTCATGCCTAACGCTATGGGTTTATAGTGTGGCAATGTGGGTAGCTAAACAATTAATATGTATAGAATTTGATACCATCTTAAAATTTTGGACCTAAAATCTAATTCAACTATACAAAACTAACTTATATGGCATGGATTTCCAGGCTTTTATGTATTGTTTAGGCCATATTTGTAGGCAATGTTGAACTAAACATTCTCTTTGAGGCTGCATTTAAGGCAACCCAAAGGTGTCATAATTAAGTCAGGTTAGTATGGATGACCACAATTAACGTGATGACAACAATTGAAGTGACTCTCCAACATAAACACGTCAAAACAAAATATACAATTTCCTTGTCCAAGTTCAAATGTCAAAAAATACAGAGTCCATTCCAAAATAAATTTGGCTCTGTAGAATAAGAAAATTGTTTCGGAAGATAGAATCTAACAAAGCCATAGCTTTTTATTTGAAAGACAGATGCTACTTTTTATGTATATACACTAGTGGGTGCGCCTTCTAACATTAAAAACTTCAGTAATAAACTGTCTTGAGATGTATCCATGGAGTAGCAAAGCTGTATTAACTAGAGATGTCTCAAGCAATTCATTTTTTAAAAAATAAAAAGAAAATAATAATGGATACTTTTTGGATACATAGAGATGTATCAGACGCACATCAGCACTGGATACATATCATACACTGATACTTTTGCAATTTTTGGAGTTTATGAGATTCTTATATTTCAAACCATCCACTAATCTTTGAAAAAACTGATAGGAGCTGAAAGGGGGTAGGGGGGAAAGGAAAATGTGTGTGAATTAAGGACAGAAAAGAGCCTCCCAAGAAAAGAAAAATTCTGGATAATACTTCTCATATGCATATATAAAAGTAATTGCGACTGAAAGGTGAGAGAGAAAATAACAGATTCATAACAAAATTATGGCAGCTCATTATTGGAAATTTATGATAGATTGTGGGATCCAGTGCATAGCTCACCCTTTTAGTGCATAAAGTCCTCCGACCAAAAGGGGTCTTCGGTGTTAAACCTGGGCCTAGTGGTTACTGGCTCATTTGTGGGGACACTTGGTGCCCCAATATTGCTTCCAAAAACACTCAAAATAAAGTTGGACACTTCTTTCCATGCCCCAAAAGAAAATGCAAATATAAGTACTGATGTTAAATAACCCGCATAATCCACATTTCGACTTACCAATGCCAGGACAGGATTACCAACTTCAGCAAATGATGATGGCCCTTTAGGTCCACAACAATAACCAACAGATGTAAATGTTTCCTCAAGGGCATTTTGAGCATAGTTGGTGTCTTCTTCCTGGCCAAATTTTAGTTTAAAATCATCTTCTGATTTAGAGGTTCAGTCACAGGTTTTTCCGCCATCAACATTGTCTTGCTTTGGAGTCTCCTCATTACTTTGACATTATTCACATCATCAGCCTTACCAGTTTCATCTTGTAGAGACCGCACATGGAGCCTTACCAGTCTCCTCAATGCCATCACTAATCTTATTCTCATCAAATTCTAAAGCATCTTTGTGAACTGATGAATCATTGTAAGAAGTAGCTGAATCTATATTTTCTTTGTAACTTGCATCAGCATCATCACCACAATCAACAAAGGCATCCTCGATTGGCATTTGAACAAAGTGTAATATACATTGAGCTTTTTATTTTGTTGCAACGTGTTCTGCAATTTCATTCCAATTTTCTTTATAAGGTTCTAGCGCTTCAAGGAGCAAGAGGGTCTCCTGATCAGTCCACTTACTACCACTAACCCCCGGTACTTTAGATGAATCCATGTGTACAAAATCCAAAGAAGACATGCCAGGGCCAAATTTTCCAGTACTGAAGCAGTTGGTACATAGATCAAAATCTGCCTGTCAGAGACATAATACAACTGATTAGGAAATTAACAATCATAACCCTAGTCTTCCAACAAAACACTAGCAATAGCCAAAAATTCAGAAAAACGTTTAAATAGTTGACCAGCTTGTTGCTAACTAAATGACAGAGCAAAATCAATCAACACAAACAATGACAAACAGCCACAGAACCTACAAAATAAATCAACATATACAATGACCATCACCAGAAAATAACGTCTCTAGAATCTAGATGATGCATTTTGTAAAATTTGGAAAGGCAAGTGGATTTTCCGAGCTATCAAAACTCGTAGAATCTCCAAATAACCAAATTCTGCATATGCTACATGCCAGAAAGATGTAAGTTAGTTCAGAAAATATTTCAACTGATTCTTGCTTCCTCTATTTTTTTGGAGAAATTATACAAAAAATAGTTAATGAATACAAATCCCTGAAGCAAAATATAATAAAAATTTAATCCCTTGATCGTGAAGGGACCTGCAACAAAACAGACCAATATAAATAATTGTACAAGATTCTCAGCCTTGTAAAATTTGATTTGTTGAATATAAATCAGAACTTGAATAAATCTCTTGAAGATCACGGCAGCTAAAGATGTCTTCAACAAATTACTAATTTACTAAACATGCAATTCAACAAACCATCCAAATTATAGGCAAGAACCTGCTTCTGGTAATGGTAACGTTTGCGACAAGTTAGCACTAAAATCTAAAAATAATTGCAATTGGTACCTCTACTATTCCCTTCTTAGTGTTTTGCAGCATATTTTACCCCCAGTAGAAGAAAGGGAGATGGTTAGCTGTGGTATTTTTCTTTCCTTTTTAATCCTAAGAAGGTTCTGATTAAAAATAAATAAATATAAATACTCTGTAAGTGAGCTCAAAGGTCATTATAGTCTTCCTCCCCATTATCCACTAACAGAAACTTATCAATGTAGTTCTACAAAACTATCCAAGTCAAAAATATCAATACAAAGATTGTAACATGACTAACCTTTCCCCTCAAGGTATCATTATTAAGCAGGAAAAACAATATGAAAAAGAAAAGTCGTCATGGAGCCTAAAAACAACATCCCAAGGTGATACATTATCAATAATCATACACCAAAATTTCATAATTAAGAATGACAGTTAAAAACTACAATGCATTGCAATATCAACCTTTATTCTTTAGCCAACAGTACTCTAAGTTAGTAAAGGGACTATACTTTGACAAACAGTATCCCTCGCCAGTTCAGCTGTTGAAACGACAAGTTCAGATGAATCAGTCCTTCGCAGAACACTAAGTAAACGAAAACCACACAAAAATTAAAAAATAATAATGTAAAGTTGCGCTTGTACAAAATAAACTAGGGTTCATGAATGGAAGAGAAGCCTCACCGCAGTGAGTGGGAACCACGTGAGCATTGGAATCACGAGATCTAACAGCTTCAAATTGAGCTTTCAGCTTCCAGAGCCTCCCATTCCCTCTGCTTTCTGAGTTGCTCCGCGAGCGCCGCGTAATCCGGCGCGCGTTCGGACCGTTTCGCTGCGGCTTCGGGAGCGGAAGCAGGAGTGCAGCCGGACGCGGTGGCGATAGCGATTTGACGAGTCCTAGCCAAGTGACCATTGTGGAAGGGAAGAGTTTGAGGAGGCAAAGCCTTGTCGCGAGTAATGCGTTTGGAAGGTGCGGACGAAGAATTCGAGGCGTTAAGAGCGCTGACTTTCCGCTTCTGAGTGGCGCCACAGCGCCTCGAGGAGGCCAGTTCCGACGCCGGCGAATAGGCGGCGTTGAACTGTGGGAAAACGCGCTTCTCTTCCATGGCTCAGTGGAACGTGCTTCGTGGCCGCAGATTAGCGTCGTTTCGAAGTCAATCGCAACGACTAGCATAGACGAAACGACAAAAAATTTGTTAGTTGCGCTTTTCGTGCTTCATCGCTCGCTCTGGGTAGTGTACTGGTACTAACTGGTAAGTAGAAAAGGAAAATAATTAGTTTTATGAAACGTGTGGACATGTGCATCTAATTAAGCTACACCCTTCTTCCTTATTGGTTCCCTTGACTAAAATCGCTTATGTCCTCACATTAGTCGTGATTAATCGATAGCAATAGTTGTATATTTTGACTAAAATTCGAGAGAAGTTATTAGCTTCTATAATTTATTCATATGATAATGCACTTTTTTATTTTATTATCCTCACACCACATTCTGAAATTTGATAAATTAGATGACCATGGCTATTATTTTATATTTATAATTAAGTTGTTTTTTCAGTTAAAAGATATGTAATGAAAGAGGGAAAGTGAATCGAAAAACATAAATTTTTGCATTACAAAACAATTTGTTTTATTTGTGACATAAAAGATGATATAAATATACTACTAATAAAAATTTCATCATCTTTTATACTCTTCTAAACTAATAAGTCATCTTTAAAACTGATTAAAGTGAAAATATAAAAAATAGTAAATCGCTCATAAATAATGTGTTAGTCACTTAGTGAAATGTGTAATTAATTTATGCTTACATTATTGATATCAAGATGTAAATTTATACCAATTAAACCTTAAGCAATATATAATTAACTTGACTTAGAATTTCACTATAACTAAAATATCAAACAGAACACAAACATTTAATGGACTATTTATGAATGATAATTGAATAAATGTGTGTTTCAAAACTTATGTTGAATGATTAAACCGTGTTCATTTTGAATTAAATTATAACATACAATAGTAAGGTAACTATGTATAAGGTAAATATTTATCGTATAGGTAACTATGTATAAGGTAAATATGTTTAAGTATAACGTAAACAAATTAGTCAAAGCATTCGGCAAATTAATTGGGTTTAAATTTGTAAGGTGTTATACCATAGGTCATGTAGTAATCTGCTTTATAAACTCGAAGAAAATAAATAAATTATTTTATTTTATCAAGTTAATGAAATATATCAAATAAAGTTTAATTTATCATGATTTTCATTTTTACATTAATTTTAGATGATGAAATCAATGTAACAAATAAGTTCTAACGTCTATATAATGATATGGTAATTTAAGAATATATATATATATATATAATTGAAAAAGTCTTTTAAAGCATAGTATATAATTAACAAAATTATTCAAAATACATACAAGTTGAGTGATTATTTTTTTATTATTTTGTAATATTTCTTATCCTCGATATTTTATGGTAGATTTTAGATTAGGCTTAGTTCCACATCCACCTACATTAGATATTGAATTTTTAGTTTCAAATATTTACATCATTATAGTATGTTGTAATCTTGAAAATATTTGTTTGAAAAAATATTTGGATTCATTATTTAGGAAAACAATTGAAGAATTAGTTTGTATTTATTGAAATCTGGTGCTCTATAAAAAGGTAAATGTAATATTTACAGTAAAGATTAATTAATATAATAATCGTTTGCTGAGTTGTTTTTTTCTTTATGTTTTGGAAAAAAAAACTTGTTTTTTTACTAACGTCAACAATAAAGGAAATGTTGTTATTTGAAAAAATTAGTCTTATTTTTGTGTTTTTTAACTAACAGTTTATATTTAAATAAGTTATATTCATAATTTTATAAACAACAGTAAGTAATGCAATCAATTATACAGATAATTCATCAAGAAATGCATAATATATAATTCCATATTATTCATTCCATATATAGCACCTTTTATTGATGAGTTATATCATTGATTGTAACGTGGTCCACTTTATTTACTCGTCATTAGTAGAGATATTTCATCTAAGCTAAAAGTCTCTTAATTATCACCATAAGCGGATACATTAGGTCTTGGTTCGAAATCTTCCTTAATTTCTTTCTTTTCTTCTTCATCAATGTCGTTATCACCATAAGCTGAAACATTAGGTCTTTGCTCAGAATCTTTCACAACTTTCTTTTTCTCCTTTGTGTCAACTTCATTGTCTCCATAGGCCGAAACATTAGGTCTTGGTTCAAAATTTTCTGTAAATTCTTTCTTTTCTTTTTCATCAATGTCGTTGTCACCATAAGCTGAAACATTAGGTCTTGGCTCAAAGTCTTTCACAACTTTCTTCTTTTCCTTTACCTCAACTTCATTATCTCCATAAGCTGAAACATTAGGTCTTGGTTCAAAATTTTCCATAATTTCTTTCTTTTCCTTTTCATCAATGTCGTTGTCACCATAAGCTGAGACGTTAGGTCTTGGCTCAAAATCTTTCACAGTTTTCTTCTTTTTCCTTACATCAATTTCATTGTCTCCATAAGCTGAAACATTAGGTCTTGGTTCAAAATCTTTGACTTTATTTTTTTCCTTTGCATCAACTTTGTTATCACCGTAAGCTGAAACATTAAGTCTCGGTTCAAAATCTTTCACAGCTTTGTCTTTTCCATTCATAGTCTCATTGTCACCATAAGCTGAGACATTAGGTATTGGTTCAAAGTCTTCCATAACTTTTTTCTTTTCCGCACAATCCTGATGTTTAGCTACCATTTTCCAATATTCTTCTCCAATTTTTCTTGATTCCACGGTTGTTACAAACTTCTCAAATTTGATAATAAAAACAATTACTATCAGAATGCAAAGTATAATAAAATATATCTTAACAAATAAATAAATATATTGTGTCACTGTTTTCACTCATAAATTGAATATTATTATTTAAGTCACAATTAAAAAATAAATAACATAAGAATTAAATATAAAAATAGGCTGGGGTAAACAATATTTTCATTAATTAAAAAGTCTATTTTAGAAAATTAAAGGAGTAAATATCATTTATCATCTTTAACATAACCTTGCTTGTAGGTTTTTGACATGACTCTCTGAAATTTTCACTTGTCATATTAGTTCATTAAAAATCTTATTTCAGATTATAGTTTTAGAGATGTATAGATTTATCTTTGCACATACTAATCAATTGATAGTCCCATAGAAAAATTCAATGTAAAACAAACTGCAGAAAATTGCAACTGCCACTTGTGGCTTAGGATGAGGTAGAAATGTCTCAATTATACTTTGTAAGAGATGAATCCAACTTATGTTGATATAAGTTTCTTTTTAAGGTTTGATATGAATTCGAGTAATTTACTTAAAAGTTTATTTTGCAGTAAGACCTTTACACAAGCTTATAGGTTTGACTCTTTAGGTTATAAACATGCTTGAAATTTACGAATATAAATAATATATTATTCTAATAAATTGTAAAATATGAATATAAGAATAATACTAATAAAAAACATTTATATTTACTTAAATAAAACGGAAATTTACACTTGAAAGTGCTTTTGAATAATATAAAATTTGACTTTTTATTAAGTAAAATTTTATACAGGTCTTGAATTAATTTATGTCTTAAAATATTTGACGTAGCATAGAGGCTGTCATTCTTATGGGAAGGCTTGACCTATTTATGTGCTACAAATTCAAAATTTAAGCCAAAGTACACATGTAGATTACAACACATAAACAAATAAATAGTCGGAAAACAAGTTTAATTACTTGTTTGTGTGGAATTTTGAAAAACTTGAGTTAATATAATCTCAGGAAATACGAGAGGTGTAAGTGTACTTTACTTTGGAGTTAAATAAAATTTTCATTCATAGGAAAAAAAATTTGTCGAGCATAATTTATAATGCAAAGATTACATAATTATAAAGATGAAATAAATAATTAAACATCAATATTTTGTGTTGAAGACAAAATAGAGCAGAGAAAAGGAAGATATAATTAATTAATCATAGTGCAGCTGGTTATAATATAATAATATTGTTTGTGTTTTATGTTCCTGAAGGAGACCATCTTAGCATAAAAGAAATGGATCTGTCTACAAATTTTAATCTGCGTGATATTGAGAATATGAAACCCAAATGGTTTGAATTGAAAAGGGAAGCATTAACATAAACACATTTATGCAAAATGAAGAAATGAAGAACATACCAGGAAGATGAAGAACAGAGGAAGAACAGCAATAACAGATCTCATTTTGTAGAGTGAAATGCAATGCTTACTTTGTGCAACTGTGAAGGACTTGCAAGTAACCTTCGCTATTTATAGCCAGAGATACCTAACGTCCACACCTAAGACCTTGTAGTGTTTGGAAAATCAATTAATCAAGCCACAACAATTAGGTTAGAAAATAATAATTGCCCACGTTTTACACTCCCTAAGTTTTTAGTGCTGGGATATTTATTTGCTTTTGTCTGCAAATTCATTTGTATATTTAAAAACCAATTTATTTCTTATAAAGAAAATATTTTTAAAATTAATATTTTTTATGAATATGTTTGTTGACTTACTTAAATATAATATTTTATTATTAAAATAAAGTTTTCATGTAATGATTTGCATGATTGACAAAAGATAATTTTCCTTACTTTCTTCTTGTTAAGGAGGGAAAATGAAGAGATTGAAAATAGAAGTGGAATACTATTGATAGTTTAATAAGATAAAAGATATTAAAAAATTAGTAAATTTACAGAAAAAAGAAACTGTGCAATTCAGCAGAGATATATAAACATATTATTTGAAATGCGAAATAATTGGGATCTCATGTTTCTGATGTAATAATCATAACATTTATTATTTATTTATCAAATTAAATCATTTAAAAAACCATTTTCATTTTATTTCTTATCAAATAAACATTTTTTTTTACCAAATAATAATATGTATTTGCTTTCTGATTTAAAACCAAATACTCTAGAAAATTAAATTTTACTTTATATTTTATTAATCAAACCGTTATTTATTTGTAACTTATTATTTTCTTTTTTTTTCTTATTTGCCCACTTTTTCATTTTCGCTTTTAAACACAATCTTAATAACGACTCTAATACTATTGACTGTATGGATCTACTAACGAGAAATTATTTTAACTTATACTAATTATAAAAAAATTGGTTAAAATGGAATGAGAACTTTCATTCATATTCCTTCGATTTCCCTCTATTTTAGTTTATCTAAATAATACAACTTAATATCATTTATAGAAATCCAAACAATTGTTATTTATTTAATGCATGCTCTTGTAAAAAATATTTAATGGTCTTTAACTTTTATGGATTTATTACTCACGAAAACAATAAATGTAAATAAAATAACAAGAACATCTACATTTTTTTCATTCATAAAAATTGAAAACTTACGCAATTGTTTAACTAACTTATCTAAATTCCTTAATAGTTACATAGTATTCGGAGCAACGGAACCTACATCCCTACTTGTTTTACATACAAACGCAACTTGTTTTGTTAAAATAATTTTTTATTATATTATTAATTTCTAAAAAAAAGGTTAAACGGCAGTTGAAAAGGAAGAGAGATAATATCTAAGCATCGTCATATTCTTAAAGCATGTTGTAATTTGTATCTATTTGATTGTTGTGTAAGGAGTTATGAATTACTTAGTGTCACCTAAGAATTTGAAAATCATATATCCAACTTTTAAAAAACCATATAATTAACCTTGGTAATTAGTGATTACATTTGATAAGCAATATTTATTATAGATACATATATATTATGAATTGAAAGTTTAGTAATATAATTAATTGAACAAATAAAGATAATTTTATGATTTTACTGCCACCATGGATTTTCAAATCTTTTTCAGGAGTTTTTTTTTTTTTTTTTTCTCGTTTATGTTCTCTCGTGTGAGTAAAAAATATTAACAGATAGAACATAATTCCAGTGTAACATAATCAGATAGAACATACACATTCAACACCAAGATTCGTGTTACGTTAAATTCAAAACTTGAACATTAGTTTATGGATCAGTTTCAGGATAATTTCAAAAAAGTTTTTTTTTTACAAATGCTTAGAGTTGAACTATTTTGCCAAAGAGACTAGCTCTTTTGGTCCAGTGTAATGCGTAAATTGTTGTAAATTTTCTCTGATCACACATGCAATTTTTAGGCATAAAAAAGGTTGAATTATTTTTTGTATAATTAGTACAAAAATCATAATATTTCGTTACTCCAATTTTTTTATTCCTTCTCCCATACATAAAAGTGTAATGGCATAACAACTTGTCTATTGTATATTTATAATTATTCAATTTAAATATAACTTAAAACAAAGAAGCAAGCTTTAAGCTGCTATGTATGGAGGTATTCAATTTATAGTAAAAAAATAACAATTCAACATCCTTATTGGACAGAACAAACAGACATTTGAACAGAAGATTCGCTGAAAAAAGATCCGATCTAAGTGGACCTTCGTGTAATTAAAATACAAAGGTAATACGTGGACAGTATGAATTAATTTTAAAATATTAACAATTATATGGATAAAGCGGATGGTAACAACCAGTAGCATGAATTTATAATGATTCAATTTCAATATATTTAAAATAATTATTTGAATAAGTAACGTATTACCAATAAAAGAATGTCTCATTGAATAAGAAAGATCGATGAAAGTTTTGTTATAAGAAGGTGTATAAAATATTAAATTCTTCTTCTTTTGTAACAGTGAAGAATAATACTATTTAAGTACTTAAAAGTTTTATCTATATGTAATTGTTTATATAATATTATTTTGTTAGAAATCTTAGATTATAAAATTGAGTTAAAATTAAAATCTATTTAAGTCTTAATCTTAGTCTGAAATAGTTATATTGTCAATAATATTTATTTATCTTAATTATAGGTGATTGAATTTTAAAAAATACTCAATCTTAACTGACATTAATTATATTTTAAAAAAAATTTAATTTTAGTTAAAAGTTATTACATTTTAAATAATACTTTATATTTAATCCAGAGTTATTATAGTTCAAATAATATTAAATTTTAACTAAAAATAATTGTGATCTAAATAATACTTCATTTTAATCCATAATAAATGAAATTTAAATGATATTCATTTGTATTTTTACAAAATTATTTTACTTAATATAATTCAATTAACTGATTGAATCATAAATTAATAGATAAATAAAAAAAAGGCATATTTATCATATTTTCCATGATGATATCCTACCAACTAGAATATAGTTGAACATGTCTAATTGATCAAATTTTAATTTGGATTAAGTTTCTTTTTATTCTAATATATTCCTATCATTACTCTTTTAACTTTAAATATACATATTTCATGATTCACCGTTCACCGTCTTTGTCAATTGATAAATATCATTTTCTAACTAATTATTTCCTTAAGAATGTTCTGTTTGTTTTAGGTTCCTTGATAAGTGTTTTTTTTTTCCTTTTGTCTATTGCTTGAAACATAAGAAACTTCAGACTATTTTAAATCTGATAATGAATTTAAGATGCTATTGATACTTTAGAGTAAGCGACTAAGTCATAGTTTTAGCAAAGAAAATTTTGAAAAATCTATTATATTTATTTATTAAAGGGTGACAAAATATACCGATCTAACCAACTTGTTATGACTCAACTTGCTTAGTCCATTAACTAGAAACTGTAGTGACTTACCAATTTATTATTTAACTAAAAATTAAAATAAATAATTAAAAGATTAGCTTTTTATATTATATTATTTGATGGATATAACTATATAATAATATAAAACTTAAACCATTAATGCATACAAATTAAATTCAAATTATTAATTATAATAGAATAATTTAATTTAAAAAACATAATACTAAAGAATTCAAAAAAATATAGTTAAGTGTTTATGAATTTGATAATTTAAAGTCAAACAATTGAGATGAAGTTAAATAAAATTTAAAATTTTATTCAAAGTACCCATTCAACAAATTAAAATCTCCAGCAAAATTTAGACAATACTTATCTTTTTAAAATGACTAAGCAACATTTTCTTTTATTAAGCGAAATTTGACGAGAAAGAATGACAAACCAAAATTTATTTTCAGTTAGATAAAATATGAATAAAAACTCTACTATCAACGCTTTCTTTGATTTATTAACAAATTTAAATTTATTAAGCTAACTGTGCAAAAAAGAGAAAAAGTTTATATGCAAAACACATTTTCCTTTAAAAGTTAATCATATTATTTTCCGTTGAAAACGAAACTAAGTTTTGTTCCCATTTAAACCAAAGTAAGTTTTTTTTTTTTTTAATTCAAAATGCTTTATTCTCAAAATATACCTTTTTAAACTAACACTTAATTGTTATAACAACACATCCAACACTAAATCCAACTATCACAATATAATAAAAATAAATTTAATATATACAATATAAAAACAATTCAACATATATATAACCTCATTTCAAAATAATTCCACAAATTTCAAGGATTTATCTAAATCTAAGTATCAAAATTTCACTTACTTAAATTACAACTTAAATTTAACAATTTCTTATAAACAATATGATTTTCATTTTCAGATCAAATACCTCAATACTTATTTATAATTCCAGACCAGACCAATATCACAAACAATACATTTACAGAGATCCATCCTAGTGTTTTTTTTTTATTATTTCAAATCAATATATATTCTCAAAAATCCTAATCCTCCTCCAATGGATCAATTTAAGTTAATTTTAATTATCTTTATTTTTGTGCTCTTTAAAAATTTATCAAAAGATTTATGAAAGTTTAGAAAATTATAATTTACTTCCTAAACACATAATTCATGAGTCCAACATATTATCACGAACTTAAATTAACACATTTTAATTTTTTTCTTTTTTTAATTAATTTTATTTTATATTTTTTAAATAATAAAATACCAATTCTCCATTTAACTTAAACTTATTATTTAAATCCATAAAATGAGTATTCAAAATTTAAATTATTATTATAAATTTATTTACACTTTCATTCAATTATAAATTAATATGTAGAGTAAATTTGTCATTTTTCATAATTTTTTAATATAAAATTGATTATATGTTAATTAATAAAAATGACAATATCATGGAGTTATAAAAGATAGATAGGATTTGGGCGTATTTGGATCAAGTGGCCATATATTATAATTATTCACATAATGGTACATGCTGATAGTAGGCCATAGCCACATGAGTATAGGATCCTAAGAATAACATTCACTAAAAAAACAAAATTATCGATGGTAAATCCCTCCAAAAGACTCAAAATCAGTCAATAAATTGATTATATGTAAATTTACCGACAGATTTTTTGAGTCTATCGATAATTATCGACGAATTTATCCGTCGGTAAATCCATCGATAAATCATAAAATATTAATTATATTATAAAAATCAGTAAATATTAATTATAGATGAAGTTAAATCTGTTAGTAAATATATCGATAATTAACAAGAAATGATATCCGTTGGTAAAATTTATCAATAATAGTATTTTATCAGCAAATAAAATTCTGTCGATGATGTTCCGTCAGTATTTTAACTTTTTCTTATAGTGATTGATTGGCTTGGTGGTCTTATTTAAAATTCATTTTAGTACAAATAAATTTAGATATTTGTAAGAGGATTTTTTTTTTTTTTTACAAGAAAAAGAAGTAGAATGACATTATGTATCAAAACTTAATTAGTTATTTTTTTTAAATGGTATTAAACCTTTACATTTGAAATTCTTGAAACATTCAATACAATATTTATTACATAAAGTATGCAAATGAAAATTTAATTTTAACTAAAAAAACATTAAAAGTACTTTTCAATATTTAATTAAGAGAAATTACTCAAAAATATTTTTAAATTTTCAAGTATATTTGTGTTTCACTATAAGTGATTCTTCATTACTTACTTTTAATATATTTAGATACATTATTGAAACAACTAGTTTGAAAAAAAATAAAAATAGTATGCTTTAAAATTTAAAAATGTTTTTTTGGAAATCATCTGTTTTTTTCTAGTATTGATGGAATTTAGTGTTATCAGTTTCCCCTGTTATGCACTAAAAAAAAAAACTAGTTGTTTAATGATGTATTATCATATCATTTAGTAAGTTCCCATAAATCTTTTCATCATTACCAAATCTTTTAAAAAATATTTGCCTTTAAAATAATAAAAAAATATATTTATCTTAAATTTTATCGAGTTAAAGCTACGGTATATTTGAAACGAATGATAAATATATCATTACTATTCACTTATTCAGAAATAAATTTAATTTATCAAAATGTCATTCTAAAATCAAACTTTCAAATTATATGATTTTTATAGTTTAATAATTATGTATTTTATTCTAAAACTATTTAATATATTTCTATGTTATCATATATTAGATTAATTCATTTTTATTTTAAATTAGACGATGAATTTTTATATCGTTAAGCTTATCCTTTGAATTAGGGTTTTCGAGTTTAAAGCTTTAGAAATAAATAAAAAGAATGTCGAAAATTTTCAATAAAAAAAATGATATTTGGGATAAAAGATAGTGAAAAAGACAATTAAGGTTTTGAGAATGGGTTGGAGGGAGACGAATGATTGAAAAAAAATTCAAAGATATGCTGTAATGAGAAAAAGACAACAAAATTTAGTAAAAAAATTGAAACAACCTAATCATGCACAATACATCATATATGCCAAAATGTTTCCGTACTTAGAATTAAAGATAATTTTAAATATTTGTATCCATAGTGTCATATAATCTAACTTTACCTGTCGACATGAAAATCTTCCATGATTTTTCTTGTTCACCAAATCTGCGATAACGTGGCATTCAGACATTTGAATACAAAATAGGTAAATCTCTGGCATAATTGTTAATTCGATAATACTAAAAGTGGTGCATTATATACAACTACTACGTTGTTTGAATATGCTCTCCACTATCCAAGATTGATCCACCCAACCCCACGTTTACATCAAGTAAAATATTTATAGTGTTATCAATAGAAAGAAATGAAAAAAAAAAAAAAATATTTATTTCACAAGTTGATGGAGGAACAGCGTATTCAATCAGTTTTGAAAATAATTTCTTAGATTCTATATTTGAACACATTTAACCCAAGGTTTATTACTGTGCCTTGCTCAGTCCAAGATAATCTAAACAGATAATTGCGAAAGGATTCAATAATATACACAAGCAGAAATGTACAGGGACATCAATTTTTTGTTTTGGTTCCTCTTTATTTATCTACTAGTAACCCTGGTATACTAAATGTTTAACGTTTCTTGCACCTTTGTTTTCGTTGTTGTTGGTTAATTTTCTTTAGTTGTAAGCAATATGCTCTTTTTCCTAATCTTTTTGTTGCAGTGCTCCTATGGATGCGGAGCCAGAGAATTGTCTGAAACAGAAAACAAATTCTTGGAAATTGCTCTTGAAGAGGGTCACAACAATATTCAAGATCATTCCATGCATCACCCAAATAAGCATATGGACCCTTCAGTGATGGTGTTCTTCACTTTGAAAGATTTAAGGGTAGGGAAGAGAATGACCATTCATTTTCCAAAGAGAGATCCTTCACACTCCCCGAAGGTGTGGCCCAAAAAAGAAGCTGATTCGGTCCCTTTCTCTTCCAAACAACTGCCACACCTTCTCAAGCTCTTCTCTTTCTCTCCACACTCTCCCCAAGCCACAGCCATGGAGAACACCCTTAGAGAATGTGAGAGCAAACCCATCAAAGGAGAGGTGAAGTTCTGTGCCACCTCTTTCGAATCCATGCTAGAGTTTACACAAAGCATTCTTGGGGTGACTTCAGAACTCCAAGTTTTCTCCACCGTGCACCTAACCAAGTCAAGTGTCACTTTCCAAAACTACACCATCCTAGAAACCCTAATGGAAATCCCTGCTCCCGAGATGGTGGCTTGTCACACCATGCCTTACCCTTATGCTGTTTTTTATTGTCATAGCCAAGATAGTGGGAATAGGGTATATAGGGTCTCACTAGCTGGTGAAAATGGAGATAGAGTGGAAGCCATGGTTGTTTGTCACTTAGATACTTCCCAATGGGCACCTAGTCATGTTTCATTTCAAGTGCTTGGGATTACTCCTGGAACTTCTCCTGTTTGCCACTTCTTCCCAGCGGATCATCTCATTTGGGTCCCCAAACTGCAAGCTCACGGTTCTTCAGCCATGTGATACTAGTATTCTTACGTACTTATGAACCCAATAATGCTGGAGAAAAAAATGCAAGAACTTAATAATGTACTCTTATATAATGGTTTATGCCTCCTAATTTCATCATAATTCTGAATCCTGACTTTTTTTTTTTTTTTTTTTAAAGTTTTTAGTTGGTTCACTTGTTCGAAGAGAAAATTCTTAATAGCAACTTTCGTAGCATCACAACTGGTGCTAACTCAAATCGTAGAAGTCCGTGAATGGATTAGCCTTGTTTTCAGCATCAAATTTTCATTCTCTGTTGATTTGCTTCATTCTCCATCCAGCCTTAATAATCTTTCAATTAACCTAAAACGTGGCAGCTAATTTTTATATGCTACAATTAACCCTAAACCCTCAACAGCAGAAGCGATTTTGATTAAGTGCATGTATGATTTTACCTCGAATCAAGTGAAACTGGATTCATGATCTATACTGAAGTCAACAATTTAAAATGATGAAACATCAAATAAAACATGCACCAAACATTACACCAGTCGAAATTACATAGTTTACAAATAAGCGAACTCGTTACAGAATTAGGTCAGATACATGATGTTAAATATGGTTGCTATAAAGTTTCAACCAAAAAGAAAAAAGGCCAAATAAATGTACATTGGATTAGTCATGGATAAATAAAAATATTTCAGTATTCGATTGTATGAAATTATTGTTGTATTTATTTATTTCAAGTGAAAAGTAGTTTTAGGATAATCTATTTGGTTTCTGTCGTGTATTATTTGCAGTAATTAGTTTTATATTTAAAATAATAATTGTTGGGTATAAAATAGAAGACCAAAAGCTAGTTAAAAATATTTCACTGGTTTTAATCACAATATTCAAACTCTAGTTTTTTTTCATTATCCATTATAAAAATAAATTAAGATTGTGGTATGACTGTCGGTAGTTTTTTTTTTTTTTTAAAACAAATTATAAACATGGATAAGAGGTGGGAAAAATAATTATAATGCGTACGAGTATAGGAAGCAACTTGGATGATTTTGGGTAGAATCGCAAAACCTTTGCGTTTTGAGGTTTTTTTTTTTTTTTCCATTCCGGAAGGTAGATTCTTAAAAGATTTTCAGAAATCCATTTCCGAAAGCATATTTATTTTAAATTTTTATTATTATTCTAAAAAATATTTTCCGAAACAATTGTCTTTTCCGTAACATGTTTCCTAAAATATTTTCGAGAAACGAAAAATCAATTTCAGATAAATGTTTTGAAAAATATTTTCCAGAATTATTATAAATTTCTCATAGATACAATGACAAAAGTTGCTTAACATACACTTCATTCTGCAACTTGACGACCCAATAGAAATTAGAAGCTTCTTCCTTTAAATAATCACAACATCGTCAATGGGCATGTAATCTGAGCCCAGAAGATAATTTCAAAAGGATGAATGTTGTTGTTGAAGTCTTGCCAGAACGTCTCGTCTTTCGCCTTGTGTGCATAGTAAGACCCTACTGAAATGAAATGAGATTATCAAGAAACAACAAGGTTCTGAAACAGAATTGTTCTTCGACCTTGTAATTTACCAGAAAGAAAAACAAGGCAGTTAATTGAATTCTTAAATTAATATAAGACAAAGTTTTCAGGGTTGAAAAAGGGGCTCCAGAAAGCATGAATAAAAGCAAATCAGCAAGGGACATCGTAAGCTAGATAATTTAGAGCATAATGAGCAAGAAATTTCGGAAAGTATTTTCTGAAATATATTTTTTAGCTTCCGAAAAAGATTTTCCAAAAAACAATCTTAACAGCCATCTCTTATATCGAAAATAATTCAAAATTGTCGGCAACGAAGCAAAATCATCACCACCTATTTTCACCGTCGTCACCGGAATCCGCTCAGCCCCCAACAACTATAATGGAGTTCACCCTTCATATAAATCTATCAATAGCGTATTCAAAATTTGATGAGGTGCAGGAAGCAATTGACCGGGTCTAGAAAGCAATCGCCTTCCATAATGAAATAAAACTGAATGGACTTGGACCTGAAGCCCAGTGCTCATCAAAACCCAAAGGATGCATCTTTGCTGCACCTCCATGCTTTTCTTCTTACACCGTCCGACTTCTGAAAACATAAAAATATTTTTTTTAAAAATTTGTATATTGGATTGTATAATATAGAATTTAAATTTTTTTATTACAAATTATAGAATATAAAAAAATAAGAATAAGAGTGTAACAAAGAAAATGAAAAAGATAAAGAAGATAAAATATATTCTTACTTTTCCCATGAGGAATAAAGCATGAAGGTGCACAAAGAATTTGCTAAACCCAAAGCATACTAATACTAACTCTAAGACTGCTTCTTCCTGCACCTCCATATCATCTTCCTGCACCTTCATAATTTTCAAAATTTCAATAATAGATATGAGTAAATTACAAAATTATCCCTGTTGCTATAAAAAAAGGTTTTCCATGGAAGGGGTGCGGTGCATTTCTGAACAGCGGTAGAAGGTGTCGCAGTGGTGGTGGGAGGTTCCTACGGTGTTGAAGTGGGGGGTTGAAGGTACTTTAGGTGGCCGTCGGTGGTTGTGGGTGGTTGAAAAACAACCACCGTCGTCTTTGTCGAGGTATCTGTTATTCATTTTTTCTTATTTTCACGGATTGTAGAAACCGTAGAAGTTTAATATTTACGGATTCTGTAAGCCGTAAGTTTAAAAACAAGATTTATGCCTCTTACGGATTACACAAACTGTAGTTATTTTAACATTCGTAAGAGCTTACGGTTTGTACAAACCGTAAGTGCATAGGTGTATAAGAGAACTCTACACCTTTATGCACCCCCATATTGTTTATGTGCACCCGATGAGATGAGGTAGTTAAAAGACCAAATTACCCTTTGCTATTGCCACCTCTGCAGTCCCCTTGTCGTTGTTTTAATTTGTTTATGTATTGAGTCATGAATAAACTTAAGATGAAAAATGTTTCATATTCTACAATTTAGAAAATTTTACATATTTTATAATTTGAAAGTCACCTTTTGCATATAAAAAGGATTCTAAATTGTGTAAATTAAAAGAAATTACACAACCCGAAAATAAAAAAAAATAACTTTTTATGAAAAAAATTATTTTCAGAAATTATACAGTCAAGAAATATTTTTTCATAAAAGAAATAAAAATTGTTTTTTACTTATATATTATATAATTTGAAATTATTTTGATTTTCAATTAAATAAAATTCATAAAAATAAACTTCTGAATTGTATATTCCTTTAAGACAAAAATTTACGAAAACAAAGACAAGAATTATGGGGACAAAAAAAAACCCCCGAGTATAGTCTAACTTGGACGGTGTAGGGCCTGTTTGTACCGACATAATTTCAATTTTTTACAGATGATATACTGTTCCTTGTTATACTTGGACTTTTGAAAATGTCCCTACCTAAAATATCCCTACCCACCTTTAAATTTTTGTTTATCTTGAGAACAATTTTAGTTTCACTCACATAGGGACGTAATTTGTTTGCACTGAAAGATATAGAATGTCATTAACTAATATGTAAAAAATATAAAAAATTAATTACGACATATTTAATAAAGGATAAAATTGAAAAGATTTAAAGAGGGAGAAAAAAATAAATAATGTTCCATATTTAATAAACGTGACACTTGAATAGATTTAATAATCAGAAGGCCAAAACTACACGTAAGACTATATAACTAATTGAAGAAGAAGTATTTTATTGAGCCAAAAGTCTTGCTTGGAATAAAGATTAAGGTCAAAAGCAATTTACGAAAATCCTCTTTTCTTAGCCACCAAGTCACCTTTAAAAAGTGTACCGAATATGTACGTGGGTGTTCTGAATTGTTGATTATTTGTTAATTTGATCTTCTTCCTTTTCCAGTAAAATAACTCATCAGGGGTAAGAAGACAACCAAGGAGACTTGGTTCTACACGCAGCATTCTGATAAACATAACTTCCGTCTAAAATATGTTAATTTTTATATTCTAATATTTTCTCAGTAATTATCATATTAGTATATGTAATATAACTTCTCTCTAGCTAAAATAATATTGTATTTGTTAAGATAGAGAAATATATGCCACTTTTATTCAAATTTGACTGTAATGATATTTTATACTAAACTTTGTAAGAGGTTCAACACATGTATATAATATAGCAAATCAATATATATATATATATATATATATATATATATATATATATATAATATTAATATATAGTGTATTAATATTTTATCAAATTATTCACTCACATTATACATTCTCACTCTTTGTCAATGTTCCATCTGTCCAACAGTTGTGGCAGTTTAGAATTGTTTCATATATATGAAAAACAACGATAAATATATCACTTTTTGAAATCATTTTGTTAAAAATATTTTCACTTATCCAATAAATACATTGTTTTATACAAACAGAGGAATTAATTTGAAGAAAGAAAATAGTGAATGCTTAATTGAAAACTGAAAATATTATTCGATTTGAATTCTTCTAACAAAACTAAACTATTGTTATTGCGAAACCCAGACAATATTTCTTCTGTTTCTTTTTAATTATTTGATCTTCAAAAAAATTGGTTTTATTTAACAATTATTTTAAAAGTCTGAGACAGTACTAACTATCCTTTAATTAGTTGTATTTTTATTATCCAGTAACTTTAATATATACATACATATATATATATATATATATATATATATATATATATATATATATATATATATATAATATA